>ENA-OPAL01000113-OPAL01000113.1-human-gut-metagenome-genome-assembly--contig:-NODE-113-length-63113-cov-3.319468_pt1 | contig 63113 bp, 85 predicted proteins | sample MGYA00241057_ERZ501430 | MGnify/ENA primary metagenome ERZ501430 (study PRJEB25962, sample SAMEA2042506) | human gut metagenome | biome: human gut; feature: human-associated habitat; material: faeces...
TGTTCCTGTACCTACATTTATATTGATAATACCATTTTTCATTGTGATAGTACAGTCTGCATAGCTGATAATTCTGACTTTTTCTCTGTCACTCCCATAATTGCCACCTAAAGGTGTTACTTCTTTCTGCCACCAACCGCCTAAATATACTGGAAAGTTTGGATTGCCTTTTTCAAAGGCTACCCAAACTGTTTCTTTCTTCTGTGGAAGACAAAAATCGCCACCTCTGTCATAGGCTACAGGAACACAAGGTTCACACCAAGCACTTTCTACTTTATTCCCTAAAACGTCTGGTATCTGACATTTTATTCTGCCCCTTTTTTCAGGGTCATTTGTATTACTCACTATTGCTTTATAAAATCCTGCGTATGTTGCCATTATAAATACCTCCTTATGGAATAATGAGTTTCAGTCCTATAGGAAGTCTTCTGTACTGAGAAGGACTGATATTATTAGCACTTGCAATTTTAGGATATTGTGCGCCACTTCCATAATATTTTTGTGCTACACTCCATAAACACTCACCTGCTTTGAGGTAGTGAATCCTTTGCTGTGGTTTAGGAGCAGGTGCAGGAGCAGGAGGATTGACTTTAGGAATTTCCTTATTGACAGTGCTTGTAGAACTGCTCTTAATAGAATCTCCAAAGTCGGTCTTAATAAGTGTTGCAGTATGTGAGTAACCGTCTTTGCTGATGTTTCTGGTAACGTCTTGAACATAGTAATAACCTGACAGATACTTACCTATTCCTTGAATATCAACTGTATCTCCTGCCTGTAACTTTATTGTTTCCTTTGTGGCAATAAACTTTAAAGTACCCTCAAGTATGTTGTACTCTATAGTATTATACTTTTTTTCAGCACTACCTGTTGAACTGTACTGATTAGAATTTGAAGAGGTTAAATTTCCTCCACTACTTCCAGAGGGCTTTTTAGTACCACTGTTGGAGGAACTAGATGACCCTTTATTACTACTTGAAGAACTGGAAGAGGAAGAACTACTTCCACCGCTTGATGGTTTCCATGTACCAGTAGTAGGGTCATAAGTCATTGAACCACTCCGAGCCATCTAATCACACCTCCTTAATTTTTCTTCCAAGTTTTATTATTTGGATTGTATGTGTAAGAAGCACCATTACTACTGTTAGAAGCCCCTCCACCTTTTCCTGTCTTACTGTCTGTCGTTCTACTGGACTTAATCGTAGTAGAAGACATAGCCTTGTTGGAGGAATTGATAACAGAAGAACCAACTTCTACTTGAGAAGATTCCTTCGTTATCTTAGGGCTAAAACTTATAACATCATGCGGATATTTTAAATAAGTCAAAGTCATTTTCGGAGTAGTAAGGTGTCCTTTCTTAACATAATAGAATGTATTTCCCACAAGTCTTGCTGTAAATGGATAAACTTCATCACCTGCAAGTTTAGTGATAAAGTCAATGTCTGTCTGCTGTGATTGTGTGATAGTCTCCTGAGTCTCAAAAGTATAACCACTCTCTATCACACAATTAAATCCATAGGACTTCACTATCTGTTGTACCACTTTTGCACTTGTGGTATTTTTGAAGGTGTTGTCCTTTTTCTTTCTGTTCATCAAGTGTGTATTATCCATACAGGTAATTGTAAGAGCAGGAGTTCCATCACTAGGGAAGTCAACATCTATAGCAGAGATATAACCATTAAACTCAACACGGTAAGTAACACCTACCCAACCGAGTTTTACTTTAATGGTATTGTCTTCAATGAAAATATTATCCTCTATGTACAGAAATTCTGGGTCACTTATCTTGATAGTGCAAGTGTCTGACCCGTCTACTGTCTCTTTTACCTCTATACTTGTAATACACGCTTTTTTGTTTATGTCTAACTTTGTACCACTTATCCATACGTCATATTCAATGGCAAGGAGTTCTCCGTTTTTATATGAAGCCATACAGATACCTCCTTACACATTGACTAAATCAACCACTTCATCATAGTCTGGAATGAATATTCTGTCTCCATACTCAATCTCAAATTCTGACCTGTAAGAAGGATTTGCGTCTAAAATAGCCCACCTTAAAGCGGCGATTCCATAATACTTATAGGCAAGACCATCAAGTGTGTCTCCTTCTACCCATTCATGGATTGTGGCATTTTGAATATTGAAGGTATATCTACTCCGTATTTTCAAGATAGGACTGTCTTCACCCAATCTAGTGTAAACAGGAGTTCTAAGATACCTTGAGTTTTCAAACATCATGCTGTACCCACCTGCCTTAACGTGAGAGTGAAAGTAGTTTGGATTGGTTTCCCATTACTATTCAACCAATCATCACTAACTTTCAGCTTCTTTAAAACACAAGTCTTAACAAAATATCCATAAGCAAACGTACAAGTCGGAGGTCTTTTAAAACTGCTTTTGTTATACTCCGGTGGAAGAAGTGCTTCCAGAAATTTTCTGGCAGTATCAATCTTTCCACTATAGGGTTTGTCATACATAAAGAGTTCTACTGTGAACTCTCTTGCTTCTCCCCCGGTATATTGAGTCAGGGGATAACTCATACCGGGGGAATCAATCTGACTAAACTTAGCTGACCTCTCATAGGGTACTGAGGTAGGATTGAACTGAAAAGTGAATTTTCTATTAGTGTCATTGTTCACAATATAAGCCTTTGTCTTTGCTTTTCCATTGGCATTAAATCTACTTCCCATTTATTATCCTCCTTTCTAGTACGCAAATTCAGGGTTCTCATAGTTTACATCTTTGTATTTTGCCATGTTATCAAGTTTCTTTCTTCTTGCAATTCTCTCCATAATCTCATTCGCAAGTCTGTCTGCTTCTTCTGGTGAAGTTCCATTTGCCTGAATAACAATAGCACCAGACTGGAATGTTACAGAGTTATCAACATCTCCACCTGTTGTAGTGGTCTGCTGATTATTGGTTGTATAGTAACTGTTAGGAGTAACAACACTACCTCCACCTTCTGTTGGAACAGGTGTTGGATTAAAAGGTTCAGGACTGTCTGGATTTTCAGGTGTGACAAAACCTAAAGTACCCATGGCAGATGAAACTTTATTTAAAGCACTTGTGAATGTTCCTGCTATTCCACCTAACAAGGATTTGTTAGTAGAACTATTTGCACTGATGATATTTCCCACTTTAGAAGCAAGAACACTAATCCAACCTGTGTTTTTCTCTAAAGGCATAACTGCTTCTTGTCCATCTTCACCTACACCGATTACACTAGGTTTCTCAAACACACCACCTTTAGCATACCACTCAACACCAATATGAGGTATTGACGGAGGGTTCAAACTGAAAGAACCACTAATACTAAAGTGCGGAAGTTTAATTTTCGGTAAGGACAAGTCTACACCCTTAAAGAAACCAGAGATAGCACTAAGTCCATTTGATACTACATTCTTAGCACCATCAATCACATTACTGATTGTGTTCTTAATACCATTGAACACACTTGACACTGTGGACTTAATTCCATTACCAATACTTGAAATAGTATTTTTCACCGCATTAAATCCTGTGCTTATAATACTCTTAATAGTGTTGACCACGGTACTAATAGCTGTCTTTATTCCGTTCCACACTGATGTCACTACACTTAGTATTCCGTTCAGAACACCAGAAATGACACTTCTGATTGTGTTCCATGCAGAGGACAGGAAACTGGAAATTCCACTCACTACTGTTGTGATAACAGACTTAATTGCGTTCCAGATTACTTGTACTACGTTCCAGATTGCATTTAAAGCTGTGGAAATCACGTTAATAATTGTAGAGAAAACTGAGGAAATGATATTCCAAATTCCTTGTAACACCGTAGTAATGAAGTTCAGTATAGAACTGAATATTGTTTGAACACCCTGCCATATTCTATCTAAATCCCCGGTAAAAATTCCTACAATAATATCAAGAATACCACTGATGATGTTCATAATACCACTTAAAGCAGAACTGATAATGTTTACCACCGTATTTACTACTGTCACAATCAAGTTCCAAATTCCTTGAATTGCGGAAGAGATTGTCTGAATAACACCCTGAATTAAAGGCACAAGCACATCAACAAGGAAAGACCCTACTGTTGACAGTGCAGAGATAATACCTTGGAATACAGGACTGCTTGCAATCTCTTGTGCTTTCTGTACAATGAAGTCTTTCACTGTTCCAAAAGCGTCACCAATCAATCTGGCAACTTCTACCACCTTATCTTTCAGGTTTAAGAAAGCGTCAATGACTGGTTGTACTGCTGTCTTTAAATTCTCCCATATAGAAGACAGTCCATCTTTAAGTGAGTTCCATATATTCATACCCTCTTCTTTGAGAGTATTCCAAATGCCAGACACTTTCTCTTTAAATTCCTCCCAATGTGTCACAGCATAAGTGATAATAGGGGCAAGTACAGCTATAATCGCCGCTATAACTGGTGCTGACAAGCTACTAAAGAATCCCACGATAGCAGAACCAATACTTTGAAGTGCTGGCATAATCACTGTACTACCAAAATTGGCTAATGCAGGTCCGATTGTCTGAGTGAAAATAGGCACAATCTTTGAAGCTATACTCGTCAGTTTAGGAAAGATAGCACCCATCTTATCAGCGAAACTTCCTGAACCTGCTAAAACACTGAAAGCGGATTTTATAAATCCACCTAACTTAGTGAATGTTGGGAAGAGTTTAGTAACTGCTTTCCCAATACCACCTACTACTTTACTAATACCTCCAAATGCTTTCCCGATACCTGCTACTGCTGTTGCTACTCTTGTGACTTTACCAAAAATGGAGTCTAATACTTTAAACGCCGCAAAGAACACAATCGCTTTAGCTGTAAACTTACCAAAGGACTCACCAAACTGATACCATGCGTCAGCGTCACCACTGGATAACAGTTCTAAGAACTGAGTGAGTTTATCTAAAGCTGTGTCTATAAATGTTCCTTCAAGGTTTGTTCTAAGTCCTGTAAGGAAATTCTTGATACTGTCACTTACCTCTTTAAATCCTGCAATAAATCCTTCTTTGAATAAACCGAATCTATATTTAAGGTCAAGGATTGCTTCAATCAAAGGAAGAACCCCTAACTCTTGCGCTTTTAAGAATGTGTCCTCACTTAACGTAAATCCATCTTCACTATTCCACAATTCTGATAAGGCACGACACACAATCATTAACTTCATAAGACCTACAGTGAGGTTATTCCAGAAACCACCTTTGTTCTGTAAGTCAGTCACTACATTCACCATACCACCAACACTCATGTTGATAGCATTTCTGGCTGTAGCAAATGAGTTACCTAAGTGCTGTACAAATCCAGTCACTAAAGTTCTCATACCTGCAAAGTCAGTTTTCCATGCAAGATACATACCTCCTACTGCAATAGCAAGAGGTCCTACTCTTGAAGCAATAGCTTTAATACCTCCAACAAGAATACTTCTCATAGAGGTAAAACTGCCACCCATAGTAATAAACACTGTGGCAAGACCAGATAATGAGGAAACTAATTTAAGAGCAACACCTGTGAAAGTAAGTAATGCTCCTGTTACTGCTACTACTTGAATAATGAACTTTGCAAGTTTCGGTGATGTGGTAGTCAGTTTAGTAAGCCATCTGATAAAGTTACCAATCGCTTTTCCGGCACTGACTAAAGGTTTAACAATGATACTCAAACTATTTGCAATCACCGTGGCAATAGTATTTAACTGAGTGTCATCAATAGAAATTAAAGCGTCTGTTATTCCAAACAGGGCTTCTTTTAAATCATTAAATACACCTGCGTCAGCAATAGCAAGGAAGAACCTTGTGAACTGGTCTGACACGTTAGAAAGTGTCTGAGACCATGTTCCCATGTTCTTCATCATAAGACCTGCAATACCTAAGTTGTCTGCTAAGTCTGCAAAGTCTTGTGCTATCTGTTCAGGTGTATCTCCCCAATCTCTTCCAATAATATCTTCTGGATTAAGGTCAAGGGCTACTTTAAGAGAACGTACTTCACCAGAAAAGGCATTTCTGATAGCTGTTCCCCACTGTTGAGCAGGTACGTCAGGTCTAAACGCCATAATATCTCCAATGAAGCCTAACAGTTCTTGTTCAAACCCTGTTTTTGCTCCTTGGAGAGTTGCAAAAGCGTCAAGACCATTCGCTGTGATTGTAGTGAACATACCAGTAAGGTCATTGATTTCAAAAGGTGATGTTGCCGCAAAGTTCATCAGCTTTTGAATTGCTTGTTGACCTTTCTCTGCGTCACCAGTTAAAGCGTTCACTGTAATACGCAAACTTTCAAACTGACTACCAGTATCTATAGTACCTTGTAGCAGTTTTTGAAACATACCTGTAATGGCACCACCCATACTTAGGAAGGTATCACCCAACTGCCCGGACATTACTGATAATGAACTTAAAGCTGTCAGGTCTGCCATTTGATTTATGGAATTTGTAGACTGCTCTGCCATTTCAGTTAAACGCATTAACTGATTCGCCGCATTGTTTATCCCGGCAGAAGCATTATCAGTAAAGGAAAGGATTAAACCTAATCCAAAATCCATGAGGGTAAACCTCCTTTCTTCTTATTATCGTGATTCTTTATAAGAAGACTTCGGAGTGTTACCACCTTTATTGCCACCTTTATTTTCGGCTTTTATCTGTGCTTTAATCTTATCATTCCACATTCCTCTCTCAGTACATGGCATATCCCAACACTCACTCCTGCTCCAATGATAGAAGTAAGCTAGGTTGTGCATTTCCTGTAGAGCAGCATCTATGGGAGAAAGGACTAAAAGTTCTTCTCCCATAAATGCCATGAAACTCATTAGAAAAAATCAGAACTACCAACCTGTCCAGAAATGTCTTCACCACACACATCACAGGTAAGTTCAAGGTTGGTGTCAAGACCGAAAACATTGTCCTTAATTAAATTCTCTAAATACTCTCTGTCTCTTAAACTCATTTCCGCTACTTTGTCATTGAAGACTACAGCACCATCATCAAAACTCATAAGCCGAGTTAAAAGCATGGTAGTAGCAGAAGCACTGTTCTTTCTAAACAGAGGGAATACAATCTCTCTGTCAAGACCTGTAAGCTGTCTTAAAGTACCTGTCTTATGGACAACTCCTTTAGCGTCTTTATATCCTCTTCCCGGCAATTCAAACGGATATGTAAAGTTTCCGTTGAAAGGAATGATAGGAAATTCATCAATGCCTACAATCGTCTTGAGTTTGGTCTTACAGTTAGGGCAGGTGTGAGTAAAAGTAATCTCATTCCCCTTTGATAACTGTCTTACTTTCATAGCCATGTAATCAAGGTCTGCTCCTGTCATGGAACGAATTAACTCTCCCCACTTAGAAGAACCGAGTTCTTTTCTGGTAAGACCACCAATGTCAATCACTGTTCTCTCAAGCAGAGTGTTAATCAGCTTACCACCGTTAGAACGAATGTCCGGCTTATTGATAGCTTCTTCATCTCTACCAGTCATTTCACGGAAAGAAAAGGTTCTGAGAAGTTGGTCCTGATATTCAACACCTGCTAAAAGTGGAACATCTCTTACAACGCCATCTTCATCAGTAGGAATGTCACTCAAACTTCTCATGTTTTCCTCTTCAATTCTGTCAACAACACTTGTCATATCCTCTTTGTTTGTCTTCTTTAATGCCATAATTTATTCCTCCATTATTATAAATTTTGATATACCTATCATACAACAAAAACCTCCCTAATGCAATAGGAAGGTTTCTGCTCATAATTCAACTGTTTAGTTTTACAGGAAGTATTCAAACACCATTGTGAGTGTTTCAATGATTACATCACTGCTTGTTGCGTCTAAATCCGCACACTCATACTTGCTGAACCATGCTTCTGCACACTTGAACTCTCTTTTGATTGCTCCAAATCTGTCGCAAACCTGAATAACTACTGTATTACGAACCGTGTTATTATTAAACACCTTCTCATACAGTCCTTGGAGATAATCGTCAGCGTACATACCTCTTTCAAAGGTTACTTCACTGACGGACTCTCTACCCGGAAGTTTGTGTGCATGGTCGTACATATTTTCAAAGTATTCCACAACTTCTACTTCTCTACTCAGACCTCCAACTTTCTGAAAGCCTACACCAGTAGGAAGACCCGGAATGGAAACTTTAAACATGAAAGACTGTAAAGGGTCAGACTCAATAGTACGAGCCGCCATAGCTGAAATGGCGATACTTTTTACCATACTAAATAACTTATTCATGTTTCATTCCTCCTTATTAAGATTCACTGTTCATGGAGTGAGCCAGTTTGATAACCACAAACTCAGCAGGTTTAACAGGAGCATAACCAATCTCAACATACAGGAAACCATTGTTAATAGTTGCGTCTGTGTTGTTGGAACTGTCACAAGTTACATAGTATGCTTCATCTGCTGTACCCTTTAAAGCACCCTGTAATCTAAGGTTCTCAAGAAAGTCCTCACAAGAAGCTGTTACCCTGCTCCACAGTGTTTCGTCATTAGGCTCAAACACCGCAAACTGAGTACCTGCATACAGAGATTTCTTGATATTGTAATTGATAATAATATCAGTTACATACCTCATATCTGCTTTTGCATTTAAACTTCTTGCTCCCCAAATTACGATACCTGCATTTGTTCTGGAAGTGATACACACTACACCAACAGGATTAAGCTGTCCTACGTCAGAGTCAGTCAGCTTTCTCTCCATAGACAGGAAACCTCTAACTACTGCGTCAACACCTGCCGGGGCTTTCTTGATACCCTGTTCACCAATTACTCTTGAATACACACCCATAACGTGTCCACAAGTAGGAACAAGTTTCTGACCATTTGTAAGAGGGTCAGACACATATCCCCAAGGATATGCAAGAATACCACCAAAGGCACTGATAGACTTTCTGTAATCTTTAGTCTCCTTGACTGTAAAACCTACAGGCATGTCTAAAATCGGGAACAGCATATGTGCGTCACAGTAAGTCATAATACCGTCATTTACAGTATTAGAAGTCTCACCCGGAATACCTAAGAAGGTAGCGTCATCAATGACACTGCAAACCTCTAAAGCAGATACAAAATCTGTATCTTCAAGGTCTTCAACACCATCATTACCTCCGGCAAGAGTGATAGTCTCTGCTTGAAGCTGTGCAACTTCTCCTGTCTTACTTGCAACAATCCAGTTAGAAGCAATCATATTAGTGTTGATAGCGTCTACAATGGTGTCCTTTGTGACTTCTGTGATAGTTGCAACACCATCATCAGAACTGCTCATTGTAATCACTACATCAAACACCTCATTTGTGCTTGAAACCCAATCAGCGTTTTTCTTAATCTCAATCTTTGGAGCAATGTCTCCTTCATACTTTGCTTCAAAGGTAAGACCTGCATTTGTCGTTCCAACTTTCTTTGCTTTCGCCGCTGTGTCAGAAGCAACACGGACAACATAAACTTGACTACCACCGTTAGCAAAGAAACCATATACAGCATACGGAAGGTCACTATTTGCCATAAAAGGTGTGTCAAGACCACTTGCAAAGTTCTGAATGAACTCAGACCAAGAAGACACTAAAACAGGTTCGCCAATCGGACCACTCTTCATAGCACCAATCAGAATACCGATTGTGGAACTTGCTTGCTGAATAGGACTTGCACCTGTTGATACGTCTTGGATATATACATCAGGTCTGTTAAAATCCATAATCTATTCCTCCTTATCATTTTCTTCCGCTTTTGTTGTAGCGGTCTTTGTAGGCTGTTTCTTTTCAGCCTTTTTATCAGGACTATGTTCAAGAACTACAATCCTGAATTTACTCTGAGATAACTGCTCAAGGTATGGAGTTACCTGTGAGTCTTTTAAACTAACACTTTGCCCCGGAAAGAGTCTCAGTGTTGTCTTGTCTGCCAGTGTACAAACCAACTTTCTGTTTGTACTGACGTTCTTAACTGCAAACATTAGGTGTTTCCTCCTTCCTTCTGTTCTGCACTAAGATTTCTCTCTGCAACCATATGGACATTATAACCTACTTCGTCATCTAATTCTACCCATATCACATAAGAAATTATAGAATGGAACAACCTTTTCTGGTTCTTTAAAAGGTCTGACTCTCTTAAAGACTCATTCACGATTACATTAGAAGACCTTTCTGTTCCTCCGTCATCTACCACTTTAAGGTTGAACTGTCGGAAATGCTTTCTTAACCATGTGCTTGTCATAAGGTTAATGTCTTCTTTATATCTCGACCAAAAATCAATCTGGTAAAAGAGATTAAATGGTACAGCAGAATCCTGCATTGTGAGTAAGTTTTCTTCATCATTCCTACTCATAATAACAGGATTAGGATTATATCTTCTTGCGTCAAACCTATTGTAAAGTGGTGTAATGGTTACACATGGTATCTGTTCTTCCCTCAAATCTTCTTCGGGGTCTCTAACAAATACCATGTCTTCTGTTAAAGGGGCTTTAATTCCAGTGTCAGTCAGATAGAATACTGTATTTAAAATCTCTTGTTTGAGACCTCTTTCTACTTCTTCACTCCAAACATTAGCTGACATTGCTACCTCCTTATGGTTCAACAATACTCTTAAACAGTTCCTCCCAACTTTTTTGAAGCATATCTTTCACTTCCTCAAAAGTTGGTCTTACAAGTGGTCTAGGTGGCATACGGTCTGTTCCGTATTCAATCCAAATCATCAGTTCACTCATTTTCATACCACCTCCATGTGACTTCCATGGAGAAGCACCAACAAAGATAGTAGAACCTGTGGTAGTAGACTTAATTCTTCTCACTTCAAGACCATTTGCTAACTGACCTGTTTCAATGAGTATTGTGGTGTCACCACCTTTTAACTCTACAGTGTGTTCTGAAAGTGGTGTCCACCCTAAATCTTGACTGTAAATGTGTCCTTTCATTTTCTCAAGAACCATTTGACCGTCTTCATAAAATTTTGCTTCAAACTCAGGTTTTAACTTAACAGCCATGTTGCGTAAGTGAATACCTGCTCTATTCCAATCCCCCGTCATTTGAAGTTTCAGTGACACTTAAATCACCACCCTCGTTAAGTATTTCTTCTACAAGAACACCTGTAACATCAGGTCTGTACTCACACTCAAACACCACAGTTAAAAACACATCTTCCACAAAAGTCTGTGGTTTCACATTCTTAATCTCATAGAAAGCATTATGAAATTCAATATACCCTCTTTTAAGAATATCCCAATCAGACTCACTCTGACAGGGAACACCTTTATCTCTCATGGACTTATATGTAACTGTGAACTTTGGATAGTCTTTAACCTCACTGTCGGCTATTGCGTCACCTCTGTCCTTCATGTTTGTCTGTGCTTTTGCAACAAGAAGAACAGGTGTCTTGTATCTCTTGACTTTAGACTCTTTGTAGAAGCCACCAGAGGTTGAGGGATTTAAAAGATACAACTTCACTCCGTCACTGACTCCATCAGTAAACATGATAGAGTATACTTCATTGATTCCATCAACAAAAGCGTCTTGTATCTCTTTATTCACCCTCTTCACCTCCAATGTCATCTACATCAACCTCTTCATCACTCATTTCTGGAAGTGTGGTAAAAGTCACTTGCTTATATCCGAACAACTGATTTCTCTCAACTGAAATAACTGCCAAATAATATTGCGTATCAGGTTTAAGTCCTGTGACTTTCTTATTGGTATTTCTAAAGTTGAGTGTGGATAACACAAGTGTTGAACCCTCTACCACTTTATCCTCTGGCTTCATTCCTTCTGCATACATATCAATTATAGGCTTCTCTCCAATGTACACAAGGTACTTACCAAAGTGGTCATTATTGTAAGATGACCAACTAAAGGCTACTGACTCATTTGTAATTTCTCCTATCTTGACACGAACAATCGGAACTGGACCAAGTTCATAATTCCTCAATGAATAGTGATTTTTGGAACGTATGGTGTTATAGGTGGTTACACCCTGTATTCCTGTATTGGGGTCTACTGTTGCTCCACCATTTTCAACCCAATCTTCATACTCTTCTTGTGCATTTTCAGCTAAAGCCATGTAGTGTGAAAATCTCTGTGACTGCTTTAACTGGTTGTTATTGTCTGCGGTAAGGTCAATCAGGTTAGCCTTTAACACCGCAAGTTTCAAGTACAACTCTTTCTTTGCAATAAGTATAATAGGATATGCAGACCCCGGAGGTAAGTCTTCAAAATCTTCTGCCGAAGGATAGACCTTTGAAATACTTAACTTTAAGAAGGTGGTAAGTTCTTCATCAGTCATATTAAGATAACCAGAGTCTTCAACTCCGGCTTCTTCATTTGAAATATTCACTGCACTCCTTAATAACTCAAGAAGTTCATCAACTGTTAAAACCATCACTTAACCACCTTTCTACTTCTTACAGAGGTGCTAAAACTCCTGCTCTGTTCAGTGTCTTCTTTACAAACTCAGGAACATTGTAGCAACTTCCTGCTTTCAGGTCATACATCTCGCCACCGATAAAACATCTGTGGTCTCTTGCTACACGGATTCTTACGTCCTTCTTAACGTGTACTTCCTCTTTTGCTACTTCTGTGTCTACTTCAACTTTGACTTCTGGTTCTTCTGTCTGTTCAGTGACTTCAACAGTTGGAACTTCCTCTTCTGTAGCTTCTGTAGTTGCTTCAACTACCTCTTCCTTTTCTTCTGCAACTGCTGTAGTAACTTCAACCTTAGTCTCTTCATCTTTCTTATTTACTTTTCTTACTGCCATTTTAAATTCCTCCTAAAATAAAATTGGGAAGGGAAGATTTTGCTCTCCCTTCCCCATGTTGTTTACGAATTTGCCATAAGACCTGCTGTTTTTAACTTACCTAACAAAGTGTTAAAGTCGGTCTTTAAGGTATCAACGTCTGTTCCTGTTGCTGTGCTATCTGCCTGTGTAGCCATTTGAGTGAAAGTGGCTCTTCCTTCAAGAGCAGTAATCTTATCACCTGTAGCTTTAGCGTCAGCCGCTTGACCTGACTTTGTAAGCGTGTTGTCAATGGTTACTGTAGGACCACCACTGCTACTTGCCTGAATAACTGCAAGTAACGCTTCAACCACTTCATCAGGATTTTGCTGTGCATAGAACAGAGCAGTTTTTAACCTTTCTTTTTGCTGTGATGTAATAGCCATATGTAACACCTCCTAAAACTTAGGCGGTCTCAACAACAACGCCATACTCATTGTTCAGAATACCAGTACCCCAAATAGCATACCAAGCAAGAGACTGCTTACGTCCGAAGTCTTCTACTCCGTTGTCTCTTAACTCTACAGGCAGAGACCAAGCGATACCATAGTATTCATCACCAAAGATAACAGCCTGATATACGTCAGTCTTGTTACTTTCCTGACCCTTTGCTAACTCCTGCTTATAAGACGGGTCAGTTGTTGCCGCCTTACCATTGCACATAAGAGTGGTCTCAATGAAACGAGTGTCATCAATACGACCAATCTCGCCGTTAAACAGGGCTTCCGGATTACCATAGTTACTTGCGTTAATCCATGCCGGGTCATCTCTCAGGTCACGGCTCTGGTGCGGATGTACAAAGCAAATCCAGTAAGCACCTTCACGCTTCGGAGCATTGTTTGTAGAAAGAATCTCAATAGCGTCCTTGATTGTACTTACCTTCATCTTACAAGTATCGTCAAGGTCTTCTCTTTGTGTAACTGCTGTTCCATCACTCTTAGAAGCAAACACAATGTTAGTTCCAGACAGTGCTGTGTCTCTCAATTCACAGTCAAGCACCATAGCATAGTCACGACCTAACAGAGTAGTTGTACTTGCCATAATGTCATCAAAAGAAGACTCCATCAGCAGACGAGAGTTAGATACTGCATTACCATGCTCACTAACTGTAATCTGCTTCATAGAACTGCTGAGAGCCTGAGTAGTCATATCAACTAACTCAGTCAGCTTACCACCGAGTTTCAAGTTGTTGTAAGTCATCATGGAAATTGTCAGACCTGGTTCAACACCAAGTTCGGTCTTTTCTGTTGCGAACTGTGCAAAACGCATAACAGGTAAAGCCTTAAACTCAATCTCTCTGGAATAAACCATACGGATTGCGTCAGTCAGCTTTACACCGCCATTTTCTGACGTAGTTGCAGATGTAATCTGATTAGCCGCATGTGCTTTCAGAACTGCTTTTCTGATAAATCCTGCAAAAATAGAATCTTTTGCTTTCTTGTTCATCACACTATTTACCTCCTTGAAATTTATTTTAATGTGTGTGGTTGCATGAGACCTTCTTTATCTTAATCCCATCTTCTTGCGGAACTCTTTATATTCCGGTGAACGTGGGTCTAAAGAAGCAATGTACTCCATGGAAAGTTCTTCATCTTGAACTTTAGAGGTTGCCGGATTAGTAGGACTCTTAGGTGTTCTCTTATCTTTCTTAGAAGTACCTCCTACACTCTTTCTGATTTCCTCACTTCTTGCAAGGGCAGACTCAAGACTCTTATCAAGTTCCTCAACTGTGTCACCAAACACTAACTCAGGAACTAACAGGTCTTCCTTATGCTCTGCCAAAATCTGTGCTTTGTGTGTCTTCACCTCATACTCTTTTTCAAGTTCAGTACGAACTTCCTTTTCGACCTCTTCTCTGCTTACGGGCTTCTGACCTTCAAACTCTTTGACTTTCTTCTCAAGGTCTTCTTTGTCTTTTGTCAGTGTAGCAATCTCACCTTTCAGTGTCTTTACCTCTTCACTGTCACCCTGTCCGACTGTCTTTAACTTCTCCTGTGCGTCTTTAAGCTGTTTCTCTAAATCAGCCTTTGCTAACAGGTCATCATTATGCTGTTGAGTTAAAGTCTCAATCTGCCCTTTCAGCTTTTCAATGGTCTTGTACTGCTTGTCTTTCTCTTCTTTTCTTGCCTTTGCAATCAAGTCCTCATAGTTGATTGTAGGTGTTTTCTTAGCAGGTGTTCCATCACCTTCATCTCCACCATCACCTTCTGCCGGATTCTCTTCTGCAAATGCTTTAAGAGTGAGACCTCCAAAAAGTCTTTTCACAATAGCTTCTTTAGTCATAGGTCCTACGATAATGCCACTTTTCTTAATCATGTTATAGATACCTCCATACTCTTAGATTTTCTTAATACTAACACATAAAAATCCCAAAGTCTAGTAGTCTAAGGGATTTTTATGTGGATTTCAATTCTTATTGTACACTTCCACCACCATTTTGTCCAGTGATTTCAGTACGAACTTGTTCTAAAGGTGTTTGTCCATTGGTCATACCACTGTTTATTTCAGGTACTTGTTGTCCTTGCAACTGTGCTTGATACCATGCAGTCTGTAACATAGGATTAAATAACTCAGGGTGTTCCTCTCTTTCAAGGTCAATCTCTACCAGTTTCTCATTGATGTTCTCTCTACCCATTCTCTCTAATGCTCCATGTCTGCACTCAAGACCTAACTTCATCTCACTCTCAAGTTTCTGTAACTCAAGAAGTTCGTCCTTCGGAAGTGTGTCAGGAAGTGTTACCTCATTGTACAGGAAGTCTTTCTTACTTATATTATCTGGCTTCTCAATAAGACCTTCAAGTAAAGAAATATGTAAAATCATCTTATTCACAATCTCTAAACCTGTCTTAGTACAACTTCTCTTCACCCGTGTCTTTTCAATCAGTGGCAGGTTCATGTACTGCAATGCAACACCACTTGTGTTACTGATAGCATTAGCACCACCTAATACTGTCTCAGGAACACCACCAATCTCACACATAGCAGTCTTTAAAGACTCTGTGTAATTAGTGCTTGCTCCTAAATCTCCTTGCAATTCAAGGTTTGCTACTTTAGCGTCTTTTGGAAGACCCCCCCACACTTTGTTAGCGCCTTTTTCAAGGTTTCCAATCTTAGCACCAAACACACAAGTGATAGGTGCAGAGTGATAGTCAATAATTTCAGAAATGTCACTCCGTTTAGTGTTCAGTTCTACGTTCAGAGGAATGAGGTCTTCAAGGTCTCCCATACCATAAGTTCTACCTGCAATAGGAAAGTTCTTAATCTGAACAAAAGGAATGATACCATAGGGGTTCTCCATTCTGTCAATCTCTTCTTTGTCTTCATACACAACGATTTCATCTCTTGTCCAAACTTCTTTGTAAATCACTGTGGTAATAGAAGACCTTCTCCACAAGATACCTGTCTCACGTTCTTTTTCAATCGGGTACATAATAAGCATAGAGTCAACCCTATCTTTATCATGCTGATTAAAAGTAGGAAATACAAATTGAGTAGGTACACAAGTCAGTCTTATCCTTCCGTCAGGATATTCCTCAAACGGGTCATCTAAATCTTCCGGCGACTCATAAGACACCTTTATCCATGCGTCACCTGCAATGGATTTCATTTGACCGATTTCTACACACAGTTCATCTCTCTTGTTACTATCCCACACTGCATTAAGGTAGTCATTGATTGTCTTCTCAACCACCTTTTCAGGATTTTCAGCAGTCTTCTCTTCATTTGTGATAATATTATCTCCATCACCATCTAATGACTCAATTACTACTTTAGTGTCACCCACTGTAACACCCTTCTCTTCAAGACTCATAGGTGTCTTGATAGTAAATCCCTTTCCAAACTCAAAGGAAACAAACTTATTCACAAAAGGTCTACAGTAGTTAAATGTCACCTGTGGAGAGTCAAGGTCATCAACACCTTCCCAATGATAACCCTCATAAAAGTTCCATGCTTCCTTGATTTTCTCAAGACGAAGAACTTCTTGGTTTGTAAGATTTCCTTCACTAACAAGACCTCCAATATTAAGACTCTGTTCAAGACCTGTGTTGTATCTGTGTTTAAATGTATTCATGCTTTACCTCCTTCTTCTTGCAGTAAATCTATTCCTGCTTCTATTCTGTAACCCATATCTTGATGTAGGTTTCGTGTTTCCAAACACCCTGTTTCTGTCTTTAGTCTCTGTGTTATCAACTACTCCGGGTTCTCTTGCTCCCCAAAGTGCTAAAGCCCATGAGTCTGCATAATCATCATGCGCCCCTCTCTCTGGTGGGTGGCTGACTACAAGGTTACTACCACTATAACCTTTCTCAAGGTCTCCCATCTGTTGTATAAATTCCTGATATTCTTTAGTCTGTACTGTGTCAGGACTTCTTGGGAACTTTGCTCTGCCGGAATTTATCTCTTTGTCTAAGTTCTTATAAAGGTCCGACTTACTCTTTGTACTAAACACAAATAATTCCACATCATAGCTTACATTGGCTCTTATTCTCTGACCTAAACTTGACTCTCTGGTGGCATCTACCACTAACTTTGAAATACGGAAGTGTTTCAGATAGTCCATAATGATTGCATACTGTTCTTCATAATCTTCTGCAATTTCAGCACCAATCTTTAACCAGTCTTTTATGTAGGTATTATAAGCAAGATAAATTTCTTCCTCTTGTGTCTCTTCATTAAAAGAAGACTCCATAAGTACAGGATTATCCCAATCTACTTCCACCACAGTAACTACTGTACTGTCTGCGTCTTTCTTTTTCTTATCACTTCCACCACCTACATCAATTCCGGCAGTATGATTAGCAACAAGGTCTCTGTCTACCCTATCAAGAAATACATCACCACAGTCTTCTTCTAACTGGTCTATATCAACAAACATACCCCTTGATATAATCCACTCAAGATTGTAAGACAACCTAAATTCATCACTATTCTCACCTAAACTTCGCTTCTCCCTTTCAATGTACTTCGCATACTTAGGATTGTACTTCTGTACCACTTTATAATTATATTCAAAGTGATTTCTGATTTTGATTTTCTTCTCTTCGTAGTCCTTCTTATTTCTCTGAATAGCTTCATAGAAATCACCCTTAAAGGTGGTTGCAGTACCAATCTTACAGATTGTAGCATTGTAAGCCGCACCCATAGGGTGAATGGATTTTCTTATCTTGTAGTTAGAAATATCCTGACACTCTTCACAAATAATAAACTTAAATGACTCACCCTCAATATTACTTCCGTCACTTGCTGAGATAGCAGTTACAAAAGAACCATTAGTAAGTGCTACAGTCTGACCATTTGATGTAGAGAACTCCAATCTAAAGTCGGGGTCTTCAAGTATTGCCATACTTTCTTTACACTGGATTCTTGACTTCATACGTCTGTAAGTAATTTGTGCCTGTCTTTGACTCGGAGCAAAAATTCCTACCCACAGACCATCTTTAAACATTTGGAGTCTTGGGTCATCTGCAAACATAGGCATATTTGCCAACTGAGGTAAGATAATCATAAGACCACCTACAGTAATAGCAATAGTCTCTGTCTTACCACTCTGACGGGCAAATAGAGCAGTTATTTCAGCACCGTCATTTTCAAGAACTGACCGTATAATTCTCTTTGAGAACTGTGTCTGATACTTGTACATTACTCTGCCGGAATACACTTCACAGAAATTATAAATCCTATCTACTAACTCTGTTGTACTTATTCTTCCGGCATAGGCTCTCTCAACATAGTGTTCTGTAAAAAAGTCCGTAATAATTGCTAAAATCAGTCTCACGTTAAATATCACTATTCTTAAAATCCTATACACTTTCTCACCTCAATTCTTCACATAATAAAAAGGCAGAGTCGTAAAACTCTGCCTAAAGTATATACCAATTATGTGTAATTGTCCATACTGTTACTTTTTGAATCCTCTGGAATATCTGCTCTTCCTCTTATACTCTGTTATCTGCTTATTGACTTGCTTACTGCACACTTTCACTACCCGGTCACAAGTCTTTTCATCAAACATTCCTATATGGCACTTATCTTGTGGAATATTCAACATAGCTGAAAGCCATATGTAGGCTTCTCTTCTTGTCATAAGACCTGACTTCCATAATGGGTCAAAAGCTGAGTGCGCTCTGTTCTTTGCGTGTCTTAAAGCACTATTAGCAAGTCTTCCTAAAGGAATCGTGGTGTTTGGGTGACACCCTACATAAGAATCACACTGAGGAAAGTTACTGCATACCCACATCTTTCCGTAATTCTTATTATTGTGGTACACATAATTTGAGTCTCTTAAAATAACTGGTGCGCCACAGTAAGGACACTTCTTAGTAAATCCATAATTGTGTATGTCTTTATTCTTCTTGCTCATTTTTCAAGTACCTCACATAATATGTTCACTCCATACACAGGCAAGTGGAGACTTATCAGGTCTTAACCTTAAAAATCTTGGGTGTCTCATTTTGCCTGTATCTTTAAACAGTTCATTGGCTTTTACTTCGATAACATCTCCATTGAACTCATATCTCTTCCAATCTGGACTGTTTACAATATTCTTGTTGTTCTTCTCATTGTCTTTTGTGATAACACAAGTCTCTCCGGTTTTTCTGTTTACCCATGTAAAAGAGAACTTCATTCTCATGTCATCATCAAATCCAGCACAATCACCTACTTCTACAACTTTAACTGTCTCACCCTCTAACAGCATAGTTTCAATTTCAAACTTCTTATTTTTCGGAAGTTTTGCAATTTCATCATCAGTAATGATTACACCATATCTGATATTACCAATCATGTGATAATAATAAAATCTGGTGACTGGTGTGTACCCCTTGTTTAAAAGGTCTTTCGCTGACTGTTCAGAAGTTTCAGAAACACTCAGTCTGTTATCATCACTATCTACCCAATAACTCCACCTGTCTTTAGGGAACTTGCCCTCATATACATCTGTAGGTTCTGTAAATCCCATGATAATAACTTCTCTTGTCAGGAATTTCTTTATCTTCTGATACTCTCTTCCCCTTTTATGGTAATACTTACCACTATTAGGTTTCACAATGACTCCCTCTCCACCTGTTGATACAATCAACTCATAATAGGCTTTAGGAGTCAGAACATCATTACCCTTTAAAGACTTATACAACTCAGGATAATTGTCCTTATTGTCCTCAAGTTCAAGTAAAAACTGGTCTTCATTAAACTCTCCGACTCTTTTCATACACTCACAGTAACAAGAAACTGTCTCTCCATTACTGTCTCTCAGCACATCACCACACACATAGTATGGAACAAACTCAATATAAGGACTGTTTACTTCCTCTACAACTCTCTTGAGATATTCCTTTCGGTCAATCAGTGGCATACGTCTAAGGTCTATACCCTTATATTTGATAATGTCAAAAGCATGAAGAGAAATAAATCCCTTTTCAACTTGTCGGTCTACTGCTCTATCCCATAGACAATTCAGTGTGCTTGATACTTCTTTAAATGGCTGTCCATTTATGAACATCTCACCATCAATTACTGTTCCATCTAAATCAGGAACATCTATATCCCGTATCTGTGGAACACTGTCTGTATTCTCTGTATAGAAACCTGACTTTTTACTAATACGTCTGCTAAACACTCTACAGTACCCGACTTTCTCTCCGCTCAATGTCTCTTGAGAGAAGAACTGAACAATACCTCTTGTACCATCAAACTTCTCTTCAATGATATTATCAGAACTTGACAACTCTACTTCCTGCTGTTCTTCGCTGTCAATCTCTTTCGCAGTCATAGGCTCATAGCCTTTAACACCTGCAAACTGAAATGCTTCTGGACAATTCCATTCATCTAAAGGAAACATTTCAAGTAACTCTTCTACAGTACCGTCTTCACATGGAGTGTACAGTTTATTATCTTCTCCCCGGTAAATCTTCGGGAACAATTTTTGACTCATTAGATACCCTCACTTTCTAAGTTGATATTTACATTATATCACATAAGAGACTGTTTATAAAATCACTCCTGAATGTCATCAGGTGTTTCTTCACTTGCTGTCTCCCTAAGTTCTTTCAGCTTGTATCTTCTCAACTCCTGCTTCATGCTTTCATTCTCTTTTATCAACTTCATAAAGTGAGCATATACCCTTCGTTTGTGTTGGTCTTTTGTGGACTGTACCATGGAAATACAATACTGTTCTAACTGTTCAGGTGTTAAAGAAACTGGCACTTCCGGCTCTTTCTCTGTCTCTGGTATAATACCTGCTTCTCTTAAAATCTCACTCTGCTTTCTTCCACCATGAAAGGTCACATCAATTACTTCACAATTACCCGGAACGTGTGGCATATCATTCTCTCCCTTCTTTCACTTCTATAATCTCATTTAACAGTGCTGAAATGTTATTAGTCTTGTCCATGGACTCTATAGGCTCAAGAGTATTACCTTCAAGCAAGGCTTTCTCAAGACGTTCTGCCAGTTCATCTTTCACAATAATGTGACAGTAAATAATAGGATTACAGATACCCACATCAGGATTATACACACCTATAGGCATGAACTGAGAATTAAACATGATATTCTGGTTTTCCCTTTTAGTGCAATCCATGACTTTTGCCACTGCGGAACTGGACATAAACATTAAAAGGTCATATCCCTTATGTGGTAATACTTCCGCAAGGTTGAGTGACACATAATACTTATCATTATGCTTCACCACAAGGTTACTGTAAGCAGTTCTGATTGAAGTGATAAAGGACACAGGAACATACCCTTTCTTAAGTGCTTCTTCTACGTCATTAAAGTATTCCAGTCTGTTCAGTATGCTTTCAATATCAACATCTTTCTGCACCACATTCTTCTGCTTTAATAGTGTCTTTGATATGCAAGCAATCATCTTCATTCCTCCTTTAATAAAAATATGGGAGCAGATTTCTCCACTCCCATATTATCATAACTAACTGATGTATTCAACCTTACTCAGCTTCGTACTTGTTTCCACACACTTCACAGATGAAGACTTTACCCTTCTTATCATATTTCAGTGCGTGTCCACAACAATAATTATCTTCACTGATTTCATAAGGCTCATCCGGCTCGATTGTATTGCCTTCATCATCAATCATACGCTTCTTGGTCTCAAGGTACAGTGCAACAAGGTCCTCAAACTCATAATCATCACCTAACTGGTCAAGTTCATCCTGAGTGCAGGTGTTCTCACAGAATGTACTGATGTCCTCTTCTGTAATCTGCTCGTTCTCAATAGCTTCAATGGTCTCTTCCATCATAGCATGAACAGCTTCGGCTCTTTCCTCTGTCATATTCTCAGGATTGTTTACACCGTCCGGGTCATACTCTTCAAAGTATGAGTCAGCACTAAACTCTGCTTCATCTTCGGACTCGTCCTCTGATACTTCACTCTCTTCTGCTTCGGTCTCTTCAACTTCTTCCTCAGACTCTTCCTCGTCTTCGTCATCAATGTCAATGAGACCATCTGCAAGTGCTTTTGCAAGGAGCATTGTAATATCAGACTTTTTACCACTTGCTTTGATACCTACATCTGCAAGCACCTCTGCAATCTCTTCAACGTCTGTCTCTTCGGCAATCTCTTTTGCCTTGTCAACAAACTCCTGCGGAATAACCTCTTCTGTCTTCTTAGACTTTTTCAGACCGCCCTTCTTAGCTTTGTCAATCGGTACAACTTTGTTCTCGTCTTCTACTGCACCTTCATCATCCTCTTCTGTAGGCTCTGCTGTAACCTCAACATCAAGGGCTAAAATTCTCGCTGTGATTTCATCACGCTTGCCTGTACACGGAACACCTAAACTTGCGCCCAGCTTTTTCAGTTCATTGTACTTCATAGAGTCAAGCTGTTCTTTAGAGAACTTACCTGTCACTGTAGCAGGTGCTTCTGTCTCTTCCGGCTTGTTCATAGGCTCTTCTGTCTGTGCCTTTTCTCTTCTGGACACTGACCTTGACTTCGGTGCTTCTTTAACTTCTCCACCTGCAAGTTCATCTCTCAGAACAGTAAGTCCTTCGATAACAGTATTCAGTCCTTCAATAATTCTCTCGTTTTTCATGTGATTACCTCCATATAATTCTTTGATAATTTTTAGAGCGGTTCGCTCTTCATGGTTAAAGTATAGCATTAGTGTTTCTTAGTGTCAAACACCTGTGGTAGCAAGTCCTTTGCTCTATTTTTAAGATAGGTTACTTTCTTTTCTATCTTAACCATTTCACAAAAAAGACCTTTTACTGCTTCTGTCTTATCATCTAAAGATATAGTATCAGAAGTCATGATAGCTTCTCTTCTTGCGTTTAACTCATTGTAAGCACTACTCATAAGAAGAACAAGACCATTTATTGTTCCGACATTCATCTTATCGGCTTCTTTCTTAAAGTCTTCCATAGAACTATCTATGAGAACTCCTAAAGCTGACTGTTCCACTTTTACACCTCCTTATTCTTGTAATCTCAAGTTGATATGTGCCATGGTATAAAGCAGTACACAAGCTGACATTGCTCTTACCACATTATAATCAATAAAGATATAATAAGAAGCATAAACAACTCCGGCACACATAACAACAAATGTGAAAAGCATAACTACCTTTCTCACTAAATCAAGAAACTTAGTCCACGCTCTTACAAAGTTATCCCTAATCTTATTCAACCGGTAATTTTTCATAATGCAACAACCTCCTTAATTATCAACCTCATTTCTATTGCTTTTGTCTCATATCTATTTAAAAGCCTGTAAAACTCAGGGTCGTGCATAACACCTTTCACTCTGACATAATTCGGATTGGTATATTGTAAGTGGTGACACACCTCATGGATAGTGTGATAAAGCACCGTTGAATATGAGAACATAAACTTCATGTTCTTTGTTCTGTAGGGATAAATTCTTATTTCTGCCCTCTTGTCTTCATATGCAGGAAAGTATCTACCATAAAAACACTTGCTATAAGGTCTTATGACTAAATCAAATTCCTCTACAGGAAGATTGAGGGCTTTCAAGTCTTCTTCTAGCCTGTCATGTAACTCTTCCCTACTGAGCATATTAAACAACCTCCTTACTCTGTAGGAAAGAGTATAACACATATCAGCCACATTGTCTAACTTATGCAACTAACATTCCTCCTGCGGCTCTCTCATATTCGACTCTCTTATCAAGTGTGAAGTCCTGTGCTACTTGTGTGATTGAGTTAATCAGACCCCATCTGGTCTTCTCATAAACACCATCTGTCATAAGCTGAATAACTTTCTTCACACCATCTTCTGGCATAAGAGTCTGAGACTTCACTCTATGAATTAACTCACTTAAAGAATCCTCATTCTTAAAAGCTCCCTCAAGAGAAACGCCTGCTGTGTTCACAATGCTCTCAGTAACCTTATCAATGATAGGATTTACTAAATCCATTGCATTTTCTAAGTTTGAAGCAAAGTCTTCAATGGTGATACCTCTGTGTCTCTGGTGGAACAGAACACCAAAACGCTTCGGAACAATCAGTCCATTAGTGCATACTTTCTTCCAGATGAAGAAATTGATTGTAAGGTTACTTCTGCCAACATCACTTGAGTCAATAGAGAACCCCGGATAAAGGTCTTCACTGTCAATAGGAAGTTGGTGTGGAGACACCAATCTGATATGAAGTCTTTCTTCATTCAAGAAGTAACCCTTGATATTAAAATCGTCTACAGGGAAACTATTCTGCATGGTATTTAAAATAGTAGGAGTGTCACATACAGAATATCTAGGTGTAAGAACACCTCTGATTGTTCCATTGTACTCACGGATAAATAAGTCTTTGTTAAAGTCTTCAAGCCATGAGTTAAGGTTATCTTGTGCGAGTTCAATTCTTCCTGTTCCAATACACTTTCTCATGTAATCAGCAGGAACTCCCACTTTATTACACAACTGCCCCATTCCCCATTTTGAAATAGCAGGACTTCTCACTTCTCCCTGTTCTGTAACATAAGTGATACCTGCAAGGTCATTCAGTCTAAGTCTTTCAGAATTTACAGACCTTACAACATAGTCAGAACACATACTCTGGATTTCTTCGGACCGGGAAAGAATACCTCCAAAAGTCATCTTCTTCATATCAAGTAACTCTCTGGTATCTTCTTCTTTAACTTCCGACTTTGGTAACTGAATAACTTCTGCTAAAGTAACCTTTCTTCTAAGTTTCATTGCTGTTTCTCCTTTCTTATTAAGTCGCTGTTGACTTTCTGACACAAGTATAAATTAAATAAGAAAAGAGGTCAAACACTCCACTGTGCAAGACCTCTTCTTATCTTTAATTGTCTTCTATTAACATTATTCTCTTAAACAGACCTACTCCAATCGGACTTCTATTGAGGTTCTTTACCGCTTCTTCTTTTGTGCTGAAAGCGTTCCAAGAAGCTAAGTGATTACCACTAACACTGTCTAAAATAGGTTTCCCTACAATATAATCTCTGCTAAACACTAATGCTTCTGCCCCTTCAATATCAAGGTCTCTTATTGGGCTGTCCTTTCTCTTTGCAAGTTCTCTCATTAACTGCTCTGTGGAAATACTGGACACCTGAAAGTCAATGTTCTCAACTCTCTCAAAACGGTAAGTCTGACCTGTCACATTGTCTTTTCTGTCTTTAATGTAAAGAGTCATTTCATCACCAAACTGTTCAGTAGTGTCATGGTCCGAAACAAAGTCTTCAACTGACCTTACCCACGGAATTTCTTCCGGGTGACACACATTCACATACTGACACATAAACTCACCTGTTGTACAATCTCTTATTACATTCAACACATAGAAATACTGACCTTTAAAGTGTCTATATAATCCCGGCTTAACAGTCACTTTATTCTGCATAGTAATTCCTCCTATAAAATACACCTGCACAACTAAATGTCATGCAGGTGCTTCTTATTACCTTGTCGGCAGAGTTTCAACAATAGAGTCAATAACCTTTCTCACATCACTTGCACCTGTTCCAATGGAACTGTACACATTGATAACGTCAATCACCCTCTCGGAAAATCCCGTAATCAGGTTCTTGCTGAAGTCATCAGTGTTTGCAATAGTGAACTCATTACCTAACAGATTATCCAGATACAGCTTCTTGATAATCTTCTTCTCAAAGAGAGCATTTAACTCTTCATCAGTGCTAAATCTTCTACCAGAACCATAGTAATAGCTGTTGGTTATCAGACTAAAAGACTTACCTCTGGAATGATAGCAGTCTCCGTCAGACAGAATAATGAGATTATCGTACATTCCCGGCTTACTGTTCTGCTTAATAGTGTGAAGTGCAACATCAAGGTAAGTTCTACCTCCAACATGATACCTCATAATAGTCTTCATAATGTCCATGACAGTAGACTTTCTGGAAATGTCAGTCACCTGCTCACAGATATTAGCAAACACATACACATCTGCAATACCTTTCTTAAAGCAGATTGCTCCTAACATACACGCAACAACATCTGCTGTCACATTAGAAGCGCCGGACACAGAATAACCCATAGAACCGGAACGGTCAATAAGGATAGCACTGTAACCTTCAATATCCTGTAAGTTATCAATAGACAGGTCTAATGCTTCTACTAAAGCGTCCATGACTCTTCTCTTTCCGGCAGAATTACTAAGCTTGGAAACTTCCTCATATGCACTGTAAAATCTGAAAGGTAACAGTCTGGACTTCTGCACTTCCTTCTTATTGGTAAGTTTAGCCACAATACTGTCAACAGCTTCTTTGTCATCAAACATTCCGGCTTTATCAAGTGCTACAAGGTTCTTTACAATAGCCATGACTGTAGAAGTGTCAATAGACTTCTTAACATCAGCCTTTGTAGACTTACTGTTCTTATTTTTAGACTTTGCAAGTTCAGACTGTACCTGCTTAGTCTCTTCACTTCCACCAAACTCTACATCACCCTCAATGACTCTCTTAAAGAAGTCTTCTCTTACTTTACTTCTCTCAGGGTTAGGTCTTAACAGCTTGATACAGTCAGCCATAGACACTTCTTTGTTCTCACCTAATGCCTTAGATAACTGATATTCATTAAAGGACTCTAACTTAAATTGCAGAGCCTTTCTTAACTGCATGGGTAAAGGCTGATTTCTGTGAGTGGTCTTATTCTTACCACGACCTTTTGTAGTCACTTCAAAACCAAACACGTTCATCTGCATAGCCATTACATCAAGAATGTCTTTACCTCTTCTTACAATGTAATCACTGTAAGTCTGTAACTTGTTTCTTCCAGTCACTTCATCAAGGAAGTTCTCACCCTTAAATCTTGGGTCATTAAAACAAGCTGTCAGCACTGCCAGAGGGTACTGAATCATGTTATACTCTCTGCCAATTCTGGCTACTTTCAGAGCATACTCAATATCCTCGTCAGGGATTTCAGAGATAAGTCTTTGGATTTCTTTAAAATCACTCTCCGCAGTTCTCTTCTCATAGAACGTGCTTTCACCGAAGAAAGAACCTAACACTTTGCTAAACAGTGTTTCAAGAGTGTCTAACTTATGCACAACACTTCCTTCATGGTTCACTGTCTTTCTGGTGTCTTTCTTCATTGTCACTTTCCCTCTTTTACTGTTCATAGTTGCCATGATACATTCCTCCATTCTTTCATGTGTTTTATAAATAAAAAGACCTCACAATTCGGGAAGATTGTGAAGTCCTTCATTTAACTTTATGTAATTTGAAGTAGGAAGAAAACCATTATTGTATGAAATCAAAATGCTTCATTAACAGTGAAGTGCCTTACCTTTAGGCTATCTGTCAAATTATTGGCTGACGGAGAAGGAATCGAACCTTCATAAATGATGTAAACAATAATTACACAATCCTACTACAATTACTACTTCGTTAAATTCAGGAGCAAAGCCATTTAGCTGTAAATCTTCTTTATTGGAAGTTTTCAATACTTCTGCGTTTTCCAATTTCGCCAAATTCTCTTCATGAGAATTATCGGAGTCGAACCGATATAATATGATGTAAGCTAAATGTACACAACCCAAATATCATATCCTATATTGTTAAGTGGAGAGAAACGATAAAGTCTTTTGTTGTTATCACTACAGGACTCGAACCTGTGACTATTTCTTTAACATAGAAATGTGCTACCCACTGCACTAAATGATGTAAACTTTATCTACACAACCACTTAATACTAGGTAGGAGAATCGAACTCCTGTTACCTCCGTGAAAGGGAGGTGTCTTGACCTCTTGACTAACCTAGCTTATAAGGAAGAAAAGCGTTTAAGACTTTACTGTTTCATACAGTAGGATTTGAACCTACAACTTCAATTTCCCAAAAATTGTGCCTGAACCATTCGGCTTTATATGATGTAATCTTAAACTACACATTCCTTATTTCTTAACCTCACACTTGTTTCTTATCAGCGTTACAAGGTTAAACGCTTGTTTCAGCTTGGTTAAATCATATCACACTTAAAACAAACTGTCAACTGCCCTTGTTGGACTCGAACCAACACAATGCAGGAGTCAAAGTCCTGTGCCTTACCATTTGGCGAAAGGGCAATAAAAAGAGCCAATGGTGGGAGTCGAACCCACAACCTATCGCTTACAAGGCGATTGCTCTGCCAATTGAGCTACACGGGCTTAAAGCTGACATTTTCTCACGCATTTACCATAACTGCTAGTGACACTTCTTAGTTATCACCAACAGAACAGTCGAGTGGAGGGGCTGTCAGCACACCTAAATGGCTTATCCTCAACACATGAAAGTTGAGAGTGTTTAGGAGAGTGAAAGGAATCCTGTCAATGGATAGAAAAGACTCTCCAATCGGAATGACACGATTTGAACCCATACTCTCTAAATGAGAAGAAGATTTTAAGTCTTCTGTGTCTGCCATTCCACCACATCAGCACATTACTGAGCATGACACTCAGTAACGTCAGGAAGATAATACCTTTTGTAAAAATCGTTCCTGCACTCTCAATTCGTCTTCTCTTGAAGACATTTCAGAGTATAGCACTAAACAACACTTTAGTCAAGCAAGCCATTTTCATCAAGCACCTCTAAAATAGTGTTATTTAACTTCCTCCACATTTTCATATACCACACTGCGAATTTCTCTTCTATGTCATCATCAACATCAAGACCACTCTCCGCAACAAAAGCGTGGAAGACTTCATGTGCTACAATCTCTTGTGTCCTGTTATCTCTTTCTTCTTCACAGGTAACACCTTCAAGTGAATGGTGTATTTTCAAAACGTGCTGATAATGTCTGCACTCTCCATCATTCTCTTCACACAGGTCAATCGCTTTCCTGTCACCAAGTCTGACTTCATAAGGTGTTCCTAATACTGTTACTTCTTTCATCACTGACCTCCTATATGTAATAAGGAACTACCAAGAACAGAGTTATCACAGTAAACAACACTAAGTAGAACCACTTATATTTCAGGTCAATCAGTGCAAGTTTAGGGTCTTTCTCTCTTGCCATCATATACACTAAACAGCATATCCAACAAAACAGAATAAACACTAAAACCAATGTGGATAAAAAATCAGTCATCATATCTGTACCTCACTTTCTTTTCTCAATCTGCTCACATTATAACTCACACTTTAAAGCAGGTCAACTCAGTCCTCACTGCCATTAAGTCATTAACAATAATTTATTTAATATTATTTATATAATATATAATAATTAGTATTAAAGACTTAATGCCACAGTCCTCAATCTAAGGACCATTACTGTAACTTGCTGTTTTCAGTGTTTAGAGTCTTTTCACACCCACAGGAACGGTATTTTATGACCACTACCACAGTCACGATTTTTACCACAGAATTTTCACACCTCACTTTTTCACCTTTCTCACATAATACCTCACTCACAACGGGTACATGGGTTATTTTATACACTACCTTACCAAAATGACGACCAATTCTGAGGTACTAGGCGCAGTCTCAGCAGTCCACAGACCATTTAAGGGTGGGTACTACTATGGATTTTGGGCTGACTCAAAAATTTTTCTGTTATTTTGTTGAACCTAAAAGACTCCTAATAATATAAAAATATTATTTTGCATAAAATATACATTTCAATCATTTTTATTCAAAAATTTTTTAAAATCATTCAAGTTATGCACAACATATGCACAACACTATACAGTGTGGCACACATATACTACATATAGTATATACATAGTGTATATAGTACATAGTATATACTACATATTGTGTTATTAAATACAGAATGAATAATGTATATTTATTACTTTATTATACACTGATATACACTATATACATTACTTTATTTTTAGACCACATTCTTACACTTATATACATTACCAATTTTCAAGCGGAATATGTATATATGGGTTCCTCCCATATCCTCTTATATATGACTATTATATACCTACCACCCTCACCTCTTTCTATGTATGTACATATTCCAATTTTCACAGGGCTATTTTCAAAACAGGTCTTTCACCTTTCCGGCTTCACCTCTTTCTCAATTCTTTAGTGTATTGAGCCGGATTACTGGTTAAACACTTGTGACTAAATAACACTTCTCCGGCACATTTACTTCCAAAACACCTTTATTGACACACCTATAAACACTTGTGCATATAACCAAAAAAGAAGAGGTGTCATGGTGGACACCTCTCCTGTTATTCACTTAGAACTCTATATTGAGTTCCTCACACTTATCACTCACACTTTCTAAATTCTCAAGCACATCACCTAAAGCACTGATAGGGAAGTGTACTGTCTTTCCCTTCAAATACCCTGTGTATGCTTCTGACTCTCTGTACATCTGTACAAACACACAGGCAGGTGCTTCATCATCATCAAACCTCTTCACCGACATTTCAATGTAATCTCTGTTGATTTTCTCCGGGTTCTTAAAAGAAGGATACTCCCTCACCAGAAATCTCATTGGTGGGAACATAGGTCTATAACCATCAGGTGGAAGTTTGTTCTCTTTCTTCTCTCTCTTCTTAGGCTGTTCCTCCTGTGGTGTTACTGACTTCTTCAACTCTGTCCTTTTCACTGGTCTCAGTTTCATACTAAAACACTCCTTTCATCTTAATCACACTTTTATTGATAGAGTATAAACCACTCTATGGAACGCAGGACTGTATTTCAAGTCCTGCACTCTAACAATGGTTTACAGGTCGAGAAGACCTTTCATCAGCTTCTCCATTGCACTGTGTCTGACAAAATCACTTGCAAGCTGTTTCACAGTGATACCCTGCTTCTCAGCTTCTTCGTCCATGAACTTCTTGAGACCCGTCTCAGGGTCATGTGTATGTAACAAAGTATTCACTTTAACAAGTGTCTCCTGAACTTCGTCAGTGAAGATAATGAACTGCACCTGTGCATAAGGACTGGACGTTGCAAGTTTATGACTTCTTACATATGCCAGATTTTCGTCACTTGTACATAACATATCTTTGACCTCAATAAGCATTTTTCTCACCTGAACGAGTTTCTGAATTGCTTCTGCCGGGATAGCACTATCAGGAATGTCCTCACAGGTCAGTGGAGGATTGTCATAATCAAAGTCATTTCCACCCTTTAAATCGGTGGGGGGAAGACTCCTTATCAAGACCTAACATAGCTTTCAGTTCCTCCGGCATGTCATCAAACAGTTTTCTCATTGTAACACTCTCCTTTTCTTTCACTCTTATGTGTTTAGTTACTGAGTCCTTGTAATGAACTCATTCTCGCCCTCAAGGTATGTAGGCTTGAGAGCAAGGTCAATTCATTACCCTATCAAGTGTGTTTTGAAGAGTGTTATATTAGTAATCGGTGTAGTGTTCTGCCACTAAATCACCGTTACTGTCATAAACAGAAGTACATAACTTAGGAGTTTCCCCCGACGATTTCTTTATCAGTCACAAGACAACACCTGATTGTAAATGCTGTAGTGATAGCACCTTCATCTCTCTGTGTAATCTCTATGTTCATATAACCGTCTTTTCTTCTAGGTCCTCCTGTCAATTCAGTCTTTCTACCTTCAATATCAGCACTGATATAAAATGGTCTCACTGACATAGTTTTATCTCCTTTCACTAAACACTCACACTGTATCAAGAGTACCTCTTGGCACTCACTCTCACACACCACATCTTTCAGTGGTGTGCAAGGTCAATGTCAAGCCATTACTTTCATGTACTGGTCATACAACTGAATACCTATCTCATTATATACGTCTAAATCCTCTCTGATAAGTCTGCGGATAATCATTGAAATCTGCTTTAGTGCAGTCCATTTGTTATCCTCACAACACTGAATAGTGTCAAAATATACATCTGGACTCACTTCATGCCGTCTTTCTCTGAACTCCTGCTGTAACTTATCAGCATAGCAGTAGTCCTTGACTCTTTCATCAAGTTTGGCGTTGAGATAAGTCTCCTTATCTACATAAGCGACTGCAAACACACTGTAACCTTGTGACTTGTATGACTGTAGAGTTAAAATCCTGTAGGTCTTTCTTCTCAACACCTCGTCAGTGTTTTTCTCAGGCAGGAAGAATAAAACTACTTCCTCTCCCTTTTTGCTAATCAGCTTGTAGATAATGTAATCACCTTTCTTCATAAGTACACTCTCCTTTACACTTTATACACACTCTTGATAGGAGTACCTTTCAGCACTCATTCTCACACACCTCCCCGAAGGGAGATGTGCAAGGTCAGTGTTGACTGATTGTTATTCGACTTCACCCACAAGACGATACACTTCAAACTCCATCTGGTTTGAATATCTGAAACCATCTTCTGTCACTTTCATGTCCTCTGATGCAATGATATAAGGTGCGTCAGTGTAACTAGAGACACCAATCGCAAGTGTTCCTTCATCACTTAAATAAATACAGGACACTAAATCAAGGTCATTGTCAAACTCCTTCGGCTTTTTCACTGTCTTGATAGGACAATAATCAAACTGCCGGAGAAGTCTTGAAGTCCAGTAGAACGCAAAGTAGATTTCCTCTTCATTCTTGAGTGCTTCTGCAAGGTCTTTAAAGTCTTTAATGTCCTGTGCTTTTTCAAGTGTACCGAACTGGACTTCAAAGCTGTCTGCAAAAACGTCTGCAATGTCAAAGGCTCTTCCTTTGGTGTCACTCTTCTTCACCGCTGACTTCTTTTCAGGTGCTTTCTTTGCCGGGGCTTTCTTCTCAGCAGGTTTCTTTTCAGACTTCTCTTCCGCAGGAGTTTCCTCTTTAGGTTCAGCAGTCTTTTTCTTCAAGGTCTTCTTCACCGAATTTGCAGGTGCAGGAGTCGCTTCTGCCGGAGTTAAAACACTCAGAACCTCTTTTACAAGACTTCTAAGGTCCGTGATTCCAACAGACTTTGCGTCTTTTTTCCACGCATTTGCAGTGTAGGTGATTCTGTCCTTCAAGGACTTGTCTTTAACCTCTTTGAAATGCTCGTCAAGAAAATTCACCATCTGTTCCTTGTTCATTTTGTTTGTGTTTGTCATAATAACACTCTCCTTTTCTTATTGTTTTGTAATGTGTTTGGATAAGCCTATCCACTCACTACACTTTTCAGTGTAGGAGTCCTACTCAAGAGAACATAAACTTTAGAGCGGAATTGAAGTCATTAAAGTAATGACCTTGACCCCAACTGTTGTCTTCTTCACAGTAATTGTAAGCAACAACATACTGTTTAGATAAACCACTGTAAGGATACTGATATAACATTGTATAATTTTTCTCCTCGTTCACAAGTGGTTCTAAAACACCATAGGAACAAATCTCTACTCTGTGCCAGTTTTCATTGTATCTTTTCATAGTAACACTCTCCTTTAAAATATAGTGAGTGCATAGGCTTATGCAAGTGCCAGACACTAAATAAGCTGTCTGACACTCACACCTACAATAAGAGTGTGAGTATGTGTTTTCACTTTCTCTACCAGTTTAGCTTGTCTCTTGTTTTGGTCTGCTAAAATGCACGACTTCTCCAACTTGAGATTTCACTACTTAATAAAGCACTTATTCAATTATCAAAGTACAAGACTATGTTTCATCACCCTGTTTCTGTCACTCAGCGGTTTCAACACGTTTTCAAGTTACTTGTCAAGGGCTGTCATGCTGTCGTGTGTTTGTGTCTGTCGCTCTTGACACTTTACATTATACGCTCTTTTTCGCACTTATCAACACTTTTTTGCATAAAATCATAAATTTCTTTCTGACGCTCATTTTAGGGCTTTTTAGGGGCTTTTTGTCGTTAGTGGGGAAATGTTTGCATAAAGGCATAAAATCGCTTTAAAGGGCATTACAGAGCGTTACAAGGGCATTGTAGGGCTTGTCATACTGTCAGGACTGACAGAAAAACGCTGTCAGGAGCTTTATACGGCGTTTTCAGGGCTTTTTCTGTACTATAGGCATATTATACAAGACACTTGAAAACAGGGGCTTTCTAGGGGTTTCTAAACACGTTTGACAGGTCTTTTATAAGCTGTTTTCAAGCAATCGGACATTGATTTCAGCACTTTTTACAAAGAAAATATGACTTGTCATAAAATGCACAAAGAAAAGTGTTTTTGTTTGTGCAAGGTGCTATTTTGTTATCACATGACGAAAAAGGACTTGACAAGAACTAACAAGCTGTGATATTTAAGCACACAAAAAGACACTCTCCACATTACTAAAGAGTGTCCTTCTGTTCACGTTACTATTGGCTTATCCTATACACATTACATTGAGTGTTATTCTTCCTACAGTCTTCTTACTTTCTTCTTTACAAGACCTGTTTTCTTTCTGGTGAGTTTTGTCTTCTTAGGTGTTTCCACTGGTGTTTCAGGTGTTTCCTCTACCACTGGTTTAGTGAGTCTCTTAAACCTCTTCTTGGACTTCATTAAAGGCTTATCATTTTTGATTTCCTCATAGGCTTCATCTTCCACCTCTTCTATCACATCTCTGTAATAGTCTCCATAAGTGTCTAACACCGCTTGTTCAAGTCTTTTCTGTGCAGGTGATGTTCTTGGACACCTACCTTCTGCTTTCTTAGTCCTCTGGTCATGTGTTAGTGGTTTGTGTCCTAAGTAGTGTACTTCATAGTAGTCCTCACTTGTTACTTCACACACATGACGGAAATAATTTTTCCGGGTCTTAAATTTCAGTATTGCATTTTTAATAGCAACCAGACACTTATCAAAATCACTTCCACAACAGATACAGTGAAATGTAACATTGTCTATGACTCTATACCACTCACTTGTGTTTTCATTATCAGGGTCATAACCTCCAACACACTTCTCTTCACCTTCTATATAGATAACGGGAGAGAGTTTAGCATATTGTCCTTTCACTATATAGAAAAGACCTTTTAAAGATTCTTCATTGCTTATATGTGACATAGTGTTTCTCCTTTCTCTTTCGCTCACGTTCTGAACACATTATATCACATATCACTAAACGCCTCAATCACTTGGATTTTCGAGTGTTTCCAGTGTTTTTAGTGTTCTTAAAAGGTGTTCCACATTCAGGACACTTGGTCTGTCCTTTCATAGTGATTTTAGTTACCTTACCACACTTCTCACAAGTCCTTGTCTTGTTCATTTTATTCCTCCTTCCTTCTATATAGTATATAGAGAGGGAGTAATAAAACCACCTTCCACTTGAATGTGTCCAAACACTTGAATATTCAAGTGGTTTAAGTGATTTCTGCCAGGTAAAGATTACTACCTCTCCCTATATAGTATAGAGTAGTATATAGTGTATTCCTTCCTCCCCTCTCTATATAGGGAATATGGTAATCCTCTCTTTGCAAGTGTAGTCCTCAAACACTTGCTAAATCAAGTGGTTCACTCAATTTCCGCTAAAAGTTATTACTCTTCCCTCTATATAGAAAAAGAGAAGCCGGAAGGTGTTTAACACTGTGGTTAGTATAGCACATACAGAGAAGAAACACAACTGTATCACCTCTTAAACACTACCTGTCGTAACACCTTAGACCACTCCTAAACACTGAATTTACCGAGTTTTCGTCAGAGACCTGCCGAGGTGCAGGTTAGTGCAGGTTAGTGCAGGTTAGTGCAGGTTATAAAACAGCTACGCTGTCCACTATTTTAAATGTCACAACTACTCATTACTATATACTATCTCTTATACTATACTGTTACTTACTATATATTCTTCTTACTACTACTTCACTTTAGCGGTCCGATTTTTCTCTATAGTCTATTCTTTCCCGGTTTATTTGTTAAAGGCTACATTATTCTCCCGGATTTCTCTTTAATCTCTCCGCTTTTCTTCTCTGCTTCTCTAACTTCTTTGCCTGTCTTAATATATTCTCTTGAGTCTCACACTTCTCTCCCCGGTCTACTAAAAAGTTATACTCTTTACACACCAGAATAAAAGGACAACCCATACTTACACAAGTGTTCATATTTAATCACCTCTAAATAAGTCCTTCTCTAAGACCTATCAACATCATTACTATAAACAGGGCAATAAATCCTACTATGATTATTCCTGTTATAGTAAACACTGTCTTTACTACAGTTCTTATAAACCTCATTCTCTTAAAATGCTTTATCCTGTTTCTCCGCATTTTCTCATTGTACTGTCTGAGAAATTCAAGCTGTTCCATATCGTCACGTTCCCAATCTCTCATATTTGTAGCTTACCTCCATTATTTGTGAATTTAAAAGACCGTCTAATAAACACTGTGCCTTTCTGGTCTCCGACTCTTTAATATTTCTTAACCACTGAATGATTTTAGATTTATCAAAAGAGTACAAGACACAACCTCTATTTAACTTCAATACCCTATTAAGATACCTTTCAGTCATATATTTAGTAGAATGGTTTGGAGATACATAGTAATATCCGTCCATAGAATATGTATCGTTATACAATTCATCTTTCTCTACTTCTATTTCTCCAAATTCAAACTTTACTTCATCAGGACTGATAACATAATAACCACTATAAAGTTTCATCATATTACACCCTTTCTTGACATATTTGCTTTCACTACTCTACACCCTAACAATGCAGTTAAAACATCTTCAAGTTCATCAATTAAAACCTGCTCCGGATTATCATGACCTTTAAGATTTTCAAGGTCATGAATAGTCATCACTTTAACACAGGACATACCCATCTGGTTAGCTTGGTACTGGATATTATTTCTCCTGGTAATACTGGTAGTCACAATAGGAAATCCAGTATAATAAGCGTCCATAATAAGGGAAGTAGTCTTCCCTGTACCTCTATCATTTACATCAAGAAACATATATCATTTCACCTCCTCACATTCACTTGCAGGTATGTACTGAAAGCACTTCTTACCAGATTTAAACAATCCAGACTTATTACAATACACCAAAAACTGTAACACTGGTCTTGGTTCTACATGATACACAGTATAAACTTGACCCATATATCTTACTTTAAACATACTTTACCTCCTATATGTTCTACAAAATACCTCTAACTTCTTCCACAGGTTAAAATCATGTACATCACATACATAAACATCAGGAACACCCTTAATAAGAGACCATTTCTTACTGAATTTCACTAACTTCTTTATCTTCTCAAGGTCTCCTACACTAAACACTTCTTTCAGCTTTCTCTTAAAAGAGCCAGAATTAGAATAAGAAGAACTGAAAGTCTCACATACCAACTGGTAAGGGATTTGAAGTCTAATCTCTTCCCTCTCAAACACAAACTGAGTCTTCATAACAATCCTCACTTTCTTTTCAATGTTACTTACATTATAAAAGGACGCTCAACTTTCGTCAAACGTCCTATTTACTCAAACCTCGCTGTCATCAGTGTTTGAGACTTTCTTTAGTTTCTTCTTAGAACTTCCATCATCAATTTGTGGTACTTCAATAGGTGCTTCCAAAAAGGACTCTGGATTTTCTACTAAAGCCTGTTGTGCTATCTGGTACATCTTATGCTGTACAAAGGCTTCAACTTCACCCTTACTTTCTGCGACTGTCTTCTCCATCTGTTCATTAAACTGTGACATTTGAAAAGACTGATTACTTCCAATGTTCATACTTATCTTATGGAGCATATTAAGAACCTCTGCTTGCTCTTTCTTATTAAAGGTCTTCTTAGTTTTGAACAGTTCAGTGACCTTATTTATAAGGTCTTTGGACTCTGAATACACATCATCAAGGTGTTCCTCAAATTCTTGTCTGTGTATATCCAATGGGTTATGATAAGGACACTCTGGCATTTTCTCACCCTGTATTCTTTTAAGTGTCACAGGAACACCATCACCCATGTTCATATGAGTAATAAGTTCTACAAATTGGGTGTAGGACATTTCAACCTCAAAAAGTTCTTCTTTACCAAAGTACCAATTCTGATGAAGACCTCTATCATACTCACCACGCTTTAAAACAAGCTGTATTTTATCATGGTGTTTAATACTTGAGCCATAAAGATAAGGACTGCCACCTGAAATACGATTAAAAGATAACATGCCAAAAGAGGGGTGTATATGTCTTTCATCACCTAAGACATTAGGTTTCTTGATAATAACTTCTTCATCACTCATGCTTCTTACCTCCTATAAAATAATCGGACAACTTTTTATCCCGGAAATAATTAATAAACTCAAAGGTCATTTCAGTCCTCATAGTAGAAATGAAAGAGTCAAGCATACCCTGTTTTAAATCAGTGTCTAAATGTTCTGTGCAGGTATGTTCTTTTTCCAATCTTAAAGACTCTAACTCTCTTATATTTATATCCACTACTTCATATTTAGGACGTTTCAATTCCCCGGAAAATGGTTCAGGTTTAACTGGACTTACATTGATATGAAGTGTAGGAAGACCTCTCTGAACAAGATAAAACTTATCACTGCCGGGAAATTTAATTCCAATGTTTTCTAAATGAGCAGTAAAAATAAATCTATGTATATGAGTGTCCTTTAAAACATACAGCTTTTTAAGCCTGTTACCCTTCTTGTGATACCATTCTTCATCAACATACTCTCTGTGTGAAGTCTTAAAGAAAATATCGGCACTTAAAAATCCACTAGTAAAATGCTGTGGTTTAACTGAAAACGGAATGTCCTGCACCATTAAGTCATTAAAACTATATTTTTCTATTATATTTAATTTATATAATATATTATATATTAAAGACTTAATGCCCTCTGCCACATTTGACAGCGAGTAAGAGAGATTTTTGAAAGCCCGTCTGACTGTTCTAAACTTTAAAGGCTTTGTCATGTTATGGAATTTAACCTTATCAGACATTTACACTCACCTCTCCTTCGACACGGAAGTAAAACTCATTGTCTTTAGACTCTTCCATTGAGAGAACAAGTTCTCCAATACTGACTTGTGATAATTCTTTAGTGGTAGTCTTTGATTTCTCTACTGTAAGACGGATAATTCTTGACCTCTTTCCAATCTCAGTGAGAAGGTCTTCTTTTTTCAATGGCACTAATTTCATATGTATTCTCCTTTCTTTTCATAAAAATAATGTGCTACATGACATTATATCACATAGCACATTTTACGCAAATCCCCTATAAATCAGAGTCCACAATGTTATCACTGTCTGACTCGTCTTTTGTTCCTAAATCTCCGAATATCTTTTCTAAAATTCCTCCCCTTTGTGGATTAGTGACTTGTGTGTGCATTTCTTGTGTTCCGTCACTTCTCAGGATTTTAGTCTGCCGAAGGACTTCTGTGTTTCCGTTCTCATACATAGACTTTAATTGTGCAAGGTATCTCATAGACTGGTCCATCATAGAAGAAACATTCGGGTCAGGTAAACCACCTTCCATAATTTCAAACATCATGGTTCTCTGTAATCTGCCTAAAGAAAAGTCTACAATTCCTTGCATGGCTTGAATAATATCTCCCATATCTCTTGTGTCAAACTTATCAAAAATCTTATTGTAAGCACAAGCATATCCGGCTTTATACTCAGGGCATTTCTGAGCCGCATAACAGGTGTCGCAAGCCAATTTAGGGAATTTCTTTGAATACATCTTTTTAGGCTTTAACACTTGCTTCTGACCTTTAAGGAAGTGTCCTTTTTCATCACGAATAGGAATGATACCCTCTTCTCTAAAGATTTCATCATCTAAAGAGTCAATCTCAGGTGCTTCACTACCTTCAACATTCTCTGGCAGATACTTTGACAGCTTATTGAGAAGTTCCATCTCATTTACATCTTCCGTTTCATACTCGTCATCAGTAATATAAGTGTCACGCTCTTTAACTACCCTGTCAAAGTTAGTGCCTAAGAGTAAGAGTTTATCACTCTCACCTAAAAGGTTCTCTTTATAGAACTGAATGAGGTCTGCCACTCTTTCTTCATCACTCTGGACAATCCTGTTAATAAAAAGGTCATGGATTTCTTTTATAGTCTCAGGAGTGTAAACCCGGTTGATAAAATCTGCATAGTCAGGGTTATCCCAATTCATAAAGCAGGTCATATCAATAACACAGTTAAGACCCTGTACTCTGTCTTCTTTGGAGATATTAAAGAGGTCAGCATACTTATCCCACGTTGCGTCTTGCTCTTCTGGATTATCTAACCATTCAGGTGTTGGGTACTCAATGGAGTAAAGGTCTGCTTCTGTTCTTTTTTCTCCTTTAGGTCTTAGCCAATACATTCTTGCTCTGCACTGCTTCTGAATATATTCCTCCGCTTCAATGAAAGCATGGACATTGACCCTAATCATCTCTTCGTTATCTTCATCAAGTAATTTTTGTTCATCAAATCCTAAAGACACAAGTTTAGGGAGCATATTCCCTTTCCACTTGTCTTTCTTTAGTCTTGTCATTTTCTTCCCGGTCCAATAGTTGACTTCTCCGTATTGAAGACCTACAAGCCATGTAGTTGAGTCTACTGTATAAAACGGAAGAGAGGTTAAAAGAGAAGTCTTCGTCATAGCCATTCCATGTACTACAGTGTTATACTTCTCACATATTCTTAACCTGTCTCTGCATATCTTTTCTCCATCATTTGAGTCAAATTCCCATGGCATACCAATGTAGGGATAACGCTGTGCATATTGTTCCCATGTTCTTGAAGTCTCTCCCTCATGGTAAATAAAACACACTGGAATACCTGTTTCAAGCATAAAAGGCTCAAAATATTTCTCATTCCACTGTTGTACAATCTCAGGCTCTACATGACCTTCAATATCAAGGTTGGCAATGGCGAAGATAATGTCTTTATGTTTTTTAGCCCACCTTAAATATCTCTGTATCTGCTCTTCCCACTGTTCTACAGTGTAATCAGAATACTTTAAATCATTCCGGTAAGTGTAAGCACCAGAGTCAACAAAGAACTTGATACCAAGACCACTGAACTTGTCTACATTCATGTGTTTATTCTGCACATACTGATATGAGATAAGGAAATTCCTGATACCCATGCTGTACAGAATATCAAAGTTTCTTTCATCTTCAACACCAGAATACAGCATATGGAAGTCCTGCTCATGGTCTACAATATCCCATAAAGACTTAGGTTTCTCTTCTGCCACTTTCTCTGTAGACTTAAAACTCAACTTTTTCTTAGTGCTTTGGGTCTCTGTAGTTTCTTTCTTTTTCAGCTTTAATTTTGCCATTACAGATTACCCCTTTCTTCTCTCTTTAAACTCTTGATAAGTCTCTTCAAATCCGGGTCTTGTCATCTTAAAATATGTAATGGTACTGCAATCACTTTCAGCACCTCTACACTTTACACACTGGTGTGTAGCTTCTACCTCAACAAACAGTGCATGAGGTTCAAGCATTTCAACTAAAAACTCTCCAATCTCTGTTGTGAGTTTCTCCTGCAACTGTGGCTTCTTACTGAAATACTTCACAACTCTTGGAAGTTTAGAAAGACCAATGATAACATCATTCGGTACATATCCAATGGTAACTTTGCCGGAGAAAGGTAAAAAGTGGTGTTCACAGGTAGAGTTAAAGTCAATATCCCTTACAATAACCATATCACTCTGGTAGTCATTCGGGAAGGTAGTCATGGTCTCCTTTAACTCTTTCATGTGTGCATTATTCACATTAGCAAACAGTTCGTTAGTCCACATTTTGGCAATTCTTAGTGCGGTGTTCTTGTTACTTTCAGTCTTTTCAATTTCAAGAATTTTCATAATCTCTTCAAGGTGTTCCTTTATAGTCTCTACTTTGTTATTTATCATAATAATTTCCTCCTTACTTGTGATACATTCAATTATAAACACAAAAAAGCCCCTAGTCAATGACTAGAAGCCCTTCTGTTTGTTGAGAGGTCAGATTAACGACCACGAACACGGTTTACAATGTTTCTTGCGCCATTACGAACTGCGTTAGCGGCTCTGGTAATAATGTTACCTCTGCCCTGACGAGTAGAGTTACCACCTGCACGACCACCTCTACTGGAACCTGCATATGCTTTCATCATAGCTGTGTCCTCCTTTAAGTATATTTAGTTAAGGGGCAATAGCTTTAACAGGGGAATATACTAAACACCTGCTAGAGTATGCAATTTTTCTTAACCTGCATATAATATACCAAAACACATACTCAAAGTCAATGGGTTTCATTAAGATATTCACTAAATTCTTCCACCGCTAAACAGTCAGGACATCTACTACATGGTACTAATCCAAACAAATCCGGCTCATTACAAGAGAAGAAGTCGTTAGTTGTTACATGGTGTCTTTTAGCAATCTCCTTGAAATCCCACTTATCCATATCAATGAATGGAGTTTCAATACTTATTTCTGCGTCCGATAACACTTTCTCAAGGTTATTAAAGAACTCACCGGAACAGTCAATATACTCATGTCCTTCAACAGGTCTTATCACAGCTAAAAAGATTTTGTGGCTACCAATACTCTGTGCTAAAGAAGCCGCATAAGAAAGAAAGATAAGATTGCGGTACTCAAGGTATTGAGCGTCACCTGTTTCATCACTATGTTTTCTTCCATAAAGAGTGCTTCTAGTCCATGTAATCTTAGGGATTTTAACATTGTGGATTATCATTCCCAACTTTCTGCACACTTTCTTTGCACAATGGGTTTCCATTATTCGATTTCTGTTACCATATTCAAAGTGGAGAGAATGAAGTTCTGCGTCAGGATAATTGTCTCTTACCCAATGACACAGGCAGACACTATCAAAACCACCACTGTTGAGTACAACAATCTTTTCTTTCATAGCTGACACCTCTTAACGTCTAAACACATCAGGAATATCAGCCGGAAGTCCTTTTCTGGAAGGTTTTGCTCTACCACTCATGCTGTGATAAAGCGGTTGTCTCATGTTCTGCTGATTGTCTTCCTGCTGTTGCTGTTGTGTTTTGGAAGGTCTTTTTCCTGCAACTTTTGTAAGTCCATTCAGTCTTGCAGTCTCTTCTGCTAAAATCTCTTTAGCGCCGATTTTTGCTCCATCATAACGCTCTTTGTCAGCCTTAATCTCTTCGGCTCTTGCAAGTGTTCTTGCGTCATCTCTTCTTTGCCATCTCAGTTCTTCCGGGTCAACAGGTCTAACATTCATCATCATTATTCCTCCTTTATATCAAGGTCTTGTCCTGTTTCTATAACACCGCCTGTTTTTAAACAGTCAGGACATTCAAGTTTCTTTAATAGTGTAACACAAGGTCTGGCAGAAATCCATCTATGTCCACAGAAAACACAAATAACTTCCGAGACCTTGTGTGGCATATTTGCTTCAATAGGTACAATCTTATTCATTATTGAACCTCCAAAATCTTGTGAAGCTGTATTTGTACTCTAACATCTAAATGGTCTTCAATAATCCACTCAACAAGCTGTTTGCCAATGTAAGGTTTTCCATCAGGGTCAAACATTGGGCTGACAAGAATTTTTGCGGAAGTAGGATATTTTTTCATTACGTCCTTCATAAACTCATAATCAGCCCGGTCTTTGATAACATACTTAACCTCGTCATTGTTTTGGAGTTTAAGAAGATTATCATACACGTTTTTGTGTTTCACTCCACTGGAAGGACCTTTAATATCCATGACATATTTGTAGCTTCTCCGGTAACTTGGCTCTTCTAAAGGAATACACCCACTTGTTTCAATGGACACATTGTAACCTAAAGACTGTAACTCATACACAAGAGGGAGTGCTTCTTCATAGATTAAAGGCTCACCACCTGTCAAGCAGATATTCTTGCACCACTTATAGTTCTTAGTAACTGTCTGGACTATGTTACCTATAGAAATCCTCTTCTTATTCTCTTTCTTCTGTGGTTGGTCACAATATGAGCAACCTATAGGACACCCAAACAGTCTTATAAAGACACAAGGAAGACCGCTATCACTAGACTCTCCCTGTATGCTACAGAAAATTTCATCATAGTATAACATAGTCTTACCTCCTTTAAGTTGCAGGTTGAAGAACAGGTTGAAGAAGGTTATCCCTTAAACTGCCATAGCTTGGGATATATTCTGCATAACTGTCTTCTGTCTCCCACAGCTTCACACTCACAAGATAAATCTCCTTCGGAAGTTTCTGCATGATAGAGTATGCAATATCAACCACCATAAGTTCTGCTGTAGGGTTAGCATAAAATTCGTTTAAATCAGAGTGGTCAAGTTTATCAACCACGTTTTCTTTTACAATCTTCTTGAGGTCTTTGAAGTCAATAATCATTCCCCGTTTCGGTCCATCTTTAATGACTTGACCTCCTACAGTCACATCAAGTTTGTAGGAGTGTCCATGGACATTATGACAAGCACCTTCATAGTAAGGAAGATGATGACACGCTTCAAAACCGAAGTGTTTTGTAACTGTCAGCATGACTTACACCTCCTTGGCAAATACCCAATCTTCTGCAAGCATATCAGCTTGAGAAGCAAGCCAACCCATCTGAACACCAGAAGTTCCTACAAATGCGATTGCTTTATTGCCAATGTCATTGTGTTCTACATTCACAATATCACTTGCCGGATTTTTGTAACTGATACAAGAAGCAAGTTCAATATACTGGTTCTTTCCATTCCAACCCTTTCTTGCAACTTTAAATCCTCTCTTGAGGTATTTAATAGCTTCTCCAAAGTTAAAGGTTGCTTCACCACCAAGCAGAGGACAATTCTCTTCATCTGCAATAACCCAATCGTCACTGCACACATTAGACAGTGTGTACTCTACCCTCTGCGTCTCACGAATGTCTAAAGGAGACTTCTGCCCCTTGTCAACATCTTCCTGCTTACAGTACATCATAATGGTGTTTTTCTCATTATCCCAACACCAATATCCACCCCAAGATGGAAGTTTCACTTTCTTTCCTGCTTTCATTTCTTTTAATGCTTCAATAAATTTCATGGTATGTACCTCCTTAATCAATAATAATTCTTGCAATCATAACAGTCTTATCACCATCAATGTCAGCAGTGTCATAACCGGGTCTACAGCTTAACACTTTGCCCTTTGTAGCAAAAATAGAACTTGCAGTAGCCATAGCTTTAAACATCTGATTAACACTGGAAGCCCCGATTGCTCGGAGTTCAATGTTATGATGACCTGACTCATAAGTTTTTACAATACTTCCGGCAGTCTCTTTTGTTGGAGAAGAGCCAGAAATCTTTAAGACTTTTAATTCTTCATGTGCCACCATTATTACCTCCTTTTCTACAATTTTACTGCATACTGGTTATCAGAAGCTAAAGTAATTCCTAACACTTCATCAAACCTGTTTGGTCTGTCAGGTATATATCTTCCAAACTTTATGATGATATTACCCAACTCTTTAAACTTCTTCAAGGTGTCTGGACAAATCTCTTCTTGATAATACCCGGTGTAAATAACAATGTCATTATATACACCTTTCTTTCTGAGATACTTACATAACTGATATACTTCATCAGCCTGTAAGAATGGTTCAAGTCCTCCAATCACTATAGCGTCATTTAAAAGTGACTTGCTATAGGTCTTCAACACCTCTTCAAACGGAAGTTTAAAATCTTTCTGGTTATTGATACCAGAATTTTGACAAATACTGCAAGGAAGATTAACTTCCTTACAGCACTTGAAATCACATTTAGAAACACCAATGAACAGTGAACATTTCTTATAATCCTGAAACACTTCTGGCTGAACGTCTTTCACTTTAATATCATGGTACTTCTTATCACTGAGTTTTCCAATATTAGAATAAACTGTCGTTGAGGTCATAGAAGTATCTCCTTGCTGACTCTTTCTTCCTTGCTTCTGAGTAAGAACTTCTAGGAGTCAAAAATCCCACAATTCTTAAAAACTCGTCTACTTTAGGTCCACCACATACAGGACAGGTATCTCCAAAGAAACCATGACCTTCTGCACATGAACTGATGACTTTGTTAAAGGCAAAGTAGATAACTCCCTGTGCAACAATTTTATTCAAGATAGACCATGCTTGCTGTTTATCTGCAAAGTCACCACTCACATTAACGTGCATAATCTGGCCACCGCCACACTTCTTATCAAGCATAGAACCTAAACGGACTTTCTCACTGATAGAACACTTTTCATCAAGTGGAATCCACTGATTACCATACAGGAAGTTACTTGTAACTTTGTCTCCATAGAGTGTCCTGTCTTTGCTTAAAAGAACTACTGCACATCTTTCTGCCGGAACTGCTTCAATGTTGATAGAGTAGTCAAACCCATAAGAGTCTTTCTTCTCGTTGATAAAGTCAAGAATTTTGCAAGAGAAGTCATCACCATACTGATTGTAAGTGATGTTACCAAACTCGTCTACATCTGTGCCACCCATACTTCTGACAGCTTCAAACATACCATTGATACCAATAGTGTTGTACTGGTTCTTTAACTCAATCAGTTTGTAACTGTAGTTCGGAAGGAAACCTTTCTCAATATTCCTCTTAATAATATGCCGGATTCTGTCAAGAGCCTTAACACAGGTATCTACTCTCTCGTCTAAAATCTCAAAGTATTTCTCTTCATCTCCTTCTGCTTCAAGTGCAATCCGGGCAAGGTTGATAGTGTTTACTTTAACAGAACCAATCTTTAACTGTGTTCCTCCGATTGAATTGATAAATCCAGTCAGTTTAGAAAAGTCATTCACCAATCTACAGCAGGAACTTAAAGAAGTTACCTTGTCATCACTAAAGAAGTTACTATCAGCCCAAAGCATATTGTGTTTACTACATCTCCGGGCGTACTCTTCATCTTCAAAGACACTGTAATCCCAATCACCTACTCTGCTCATGTCAATGTTTTTCTTCTTTAACAGTGAGAAAGTAAGTACCGGGAATGTGAACATGGTCTTCTCTCTGGTTCTGGACACTTCCTCAAGAAATGCAATCTGATAGTCCAGAATGTCATCAATGTAGTCAATGACACAAGTTCCATCAGGGAACACTTTGTCTCCAAACATCTCAATGAGATAATGTCTGTCCATGATAGTGAAGTTGGTAAATGCACTCTGATTTACCCGGAGATAAGGTTGGTTAAGACCATAGATAATCTCTTGGAAACCTTGGTCTCTGTAATACTCAGGATTTAAAAGAAAATACCCGTTCTCTACATCATGTTTCCAGAAGTAGAAAGAGTAAATCAGGAAGTCAGGAAGACCACAAGCACCACTTGTTCTGTTAGAAGTCCACGACACAAACTCAAGCACATCTCTAACATATGTCATCAGGTGTTTCGGGGCTTCTGAATTAAATCCGTTTGCTCTTACAAAGTAAAGACCCTTATTCACAAGGTCTTCCAATGTATATGCGAAGCAGTAGGGTTTAAAAGAAGCGGAGTATGCGTCATGCAGATATGAAGCACCATTCCACTCTTCTTCTAACCACATATCAGCTTTTTCTTTGCCATACTTCTTATAGATTTCATAGTAAATCTTATGAAGTGATAACAGCTTTTTATGTGGCTTGCTCATTTCAATATCCATTGAGCATATGTCTTTCACAGAAGCATTTGCATTACCGTCAATCGTAACGTCTGCAAGTGTGTCTTCCTGTGCAAAACTGTCAATGAATGTGTTAAAGTTCAGATTGTCTTCTGATAAACCATTCAACTGACTAAACTGAGCCGGATATTTAGAATAGAGTTCTTTTAACTTATCCACAAAAGGTGTGAACAGTCTCATGTTAATCTGAAATAATGATGTGTCTTCCTGTCTCATTGTTCTTCCTCCACTTTGTATGAAATTTCCTTGAGTTTAGTGATTGCAGTTGAGAAGTTCATCAGTTCTCCATCAACTGAAAGATAAGGGGCAGACATGATACCCAACTTTTTCATCTCTTCAATATCTTCACAGGTTTCATAAGGAATACCATGTTCTTTCAGCTTATTCTCTAAAATCCCACATTTAGGACAGTGAGTGCTGTATAAAATGATTTTCATAACTCTACCTTCTTTCTTGAGAATAATACTTTAGATACTAAGTCTTTCGTCAAAACATATCCAAAGTTCCGGCTGTCATAACTGTCAGAGGAATTATCACCTAAAAAGTATATGGATTGAAGTTTTCCCTTTTTGTCATAGTACAAGTCTGCGACCCTTTTTATTAAGAGTCTTCCTTTCTCATAAGGGTGTTTAAACACTATTACATCTCCCACTTTTATTTTACGTTTCCTGAAAAGTCTGGTGGAGAAAATAATCTCGTCATCAATATAAGTCGGAAACATACTTGAACCACACACATTAACAAGGGGAAATAAATAGTAAATCACACCACATACAATGAGAATAAAAAATAGCCACTTTAAAATCATCATTTCTTGAATGACCTCCTTCCTACTACTTTATCTTTCGGAACAAGGTTTAAGAAATCCTCCAAACTTAAAGTGACATAATCATTTGATGTATTGTGTTCATGGAATATGACAATAGGTACTCGTCCTTCCGGGCAGTCACTTTCAGCTTGTTTAATCCATTTTGGTAATGACCACTTTTGTTGACATTTACATTCAATATGTAATAACAGCATTTGTTTTGTATCTACAATGGTAATATCACCTCTGTAGTCATCTGCCTTTTCGGATTTCTTAGCAAAGCCACCTGATTGTGGAGTTCGTTTCAATTCAACTTTGTATCTGTCCTGAAACTTCTTTGCTATGTTACGCTCATACTGACCGCCTTTTCTCTTGGAATTTCTTCCTTGCTTTGAAAGAACTTCGTGTTTTGCTTGTTGACCTTTCTCTGTCTTCTTTAATTTCATCTTTTAATTCTCCTTTACTGCAATGATATATTCTACAAAATGCTGTACCCTTAATATACTCCAAATACAATCTTTAGTCAACAAAGAAATAGGGCAGACGTTTAAATCTGCCCTACTGGAAATATTTTGCATATAAAATTGTCTTAGTCTTTCACTAAAAGTCCGGAAGTAATAAGGTCGAACAAAGTATCATTTACCATGTCAACTTCACTTCCTCCAATATGGTAAGTACCTTCTACAGAGTAGTCAACCCATATACTTCTGTCATCGGGTCTAATACCCAACTCAATACATGGAATATCATATTCATCAGAGATATATGCCACTTTCTCAGGCTCTTCTTCGTCCATGGCATATTTCAGCCACCAACCATTTGTAGCATGGTATTCACCAGTACATCTTTCAGTCTCAGCCCATTCTTTACTAGGCTTAAACCCATACTTTCTGAGTTCTTCAAAGTCAACATTTTCTTTTAATCTAAGCATAGTTATTCCTCCTGTAAATAAACATCTCTGTATTCAAAAGAGCCATTAGTATTATCTACTCTGTCATACATTACCATGTGCATTGCTTCTCTAGTTTCATCACTTATGATAAGGTCCATCTTACCACATGGTAATTCTAAATCTACCACTTCTTCTATGGTATCTGGATAATCTGGACTCCATACTCTGTTTAAAGCTACAACAATGTTATAGGCTCTGTCTTCTACAGTGCCACCTTTATTTTCTGCCATCAGCATTAGAGCGTTACTTTCTTCTGCGCTCCAATCCATAGAGTGTTTGTCTTGAAAAGAGGTGTACTCCTTTTCTTTTGAAGTACACCCACTTAACAGAAGACACATAACACATAAGATTATAAGTCTTCTCATTTTACACCTCACTTAATCATAGCTGTATCAATGATAATATAATTTGCCCGGTGAATATAAAGTGCTTTACCATCAATACTCAACTTTGTCATTTTAGGAAGGTCATCAGGAATTTCATAATAAACATCTTCCCCTCCGTACACTGCAATAGGAACACCAAGCTGAGAAGAGATAACTACTACTTTAGGAGTACCAATCAAATTCTTAATATTATTGATATTTCTATCCAGAAGGTTAAATGTACCGCCGGAAGTTTCAATGTCTGTAGGAAGTTCAAAGTCAGTAATCTTCTCAAGACCTCTTTCTGCATAGATAACTGTGTTACCTGTCTGGTTCATATTATTCCCATCAATGGTGTTTGAAGTAACAGAAGACATTTCATATGTAGTAGACCAGTTACCACTAGAGTCAACACTCTGTACTTCTACAATATTAGCGTCTACCTGCACTTTATCGCCGGAAATGTTTAAGATATTAGTACCAAAATTATCATAGATACTAATATCAAATGAGTTACCAATTAACTCACCTTTCATGTCTGCAATCTTGCTATCTAACCAAGCACAGCCGGAAAGACTTGTGACAGCTAACACAAATACTAACACTAAAGCTACCAGTTTCTTCTTACTATTCATTCTCTAATCCTCCATTTGCGATTTTGTCTTGAATATCAATTTGAAGATTGTTTAACCTGTGATACATTGCAATGGTGTCTTCACTTAAATCTTCATTTCTCTCCATGTATGAAAGCACATGGTCTAAATACCATCTTGCTTTGTTCACATCTTCAACACCATTTTTGTTTTTGTACCTCCACAGATATTTAAAGGCGTTGCATAAGCAAAACTGGCTGACTGCTTGTTTACCGAAAGCAACTTCCATACACTGAATACACTCTAAAGAAGTGCTACCTTCATAGTGTTTCGGGTGATTAACATTGTCTACCTTACTCAATTTCATACACCTCTTTCATAGTCTTATACAGCTTTTTCAGGAACTTCTTGTTAAACTTAGTGTCCAGAATTTTCTTAGTGTCACAGTACACAACAAGATGATATTCACCATTCTGTAAGTCTCCAAAATGAAGTACACCACCTTCATTGTGTTCTGACTTTGTGAGGTCACATCTTAAATCTTCAAGCCCGTATGTACTTACACTGATAAAGACCTGCACAAGTTCTTTGGTCTTTTTACTGTTTAATCTGAACACATAGTCTTTCTTACCCTTCACTGTAAACAGATTGATTCTAGGGCTGATTTTCTCAGCCACTAGCTTCATTCTGTTGTCTAACTTAAACGTGAATTTCTCCATTACTTAATTCTACCTCCTGAGAGTTCTTTCAACTCTTCATACCACGGACACATAATTTCTTTCATCTGAGGATGTGCCGGACCAGTAACATCTTTTGCCCTGAGGTCAACAATGTGTTGCCATTCTTTCTCATTGGCAGTCATAATGATTTCCGTCTTTAAAGAGTTCGGCAGGACACTTCTTGCTTCTTGTGGTGTAGCACCATAATTTAAAAGTTCAAAGTATTTTCTCTCAGCTACTTCACAAGAGTATTTCCATGCTTCATACACAAGGCTGTTTGAATTTGTTCCCATTCCTATATCAAAGAAAAATGGGAGTATCACTGTAATTTCTTCACCGAACTTATTCTGTGAGTAGTTACAATAGCGTGTACTCTCCTGTGCAAAGGAACAAGGTCTGTGTCTTACCAATTCATGTGAAACACCTCTATCACATACAAACAGGACAGTATGTGTGGTGTGTTTCATAACCTCAGAATCAATAACCTTGTTAGAACACTCATATGAAACAAGGTCATTAACAAGTTCTGAAATGAAGTCCTCTTCATTCTCAAGATAACAATGTCTTGTAACTCTGTAGGAACCTTTCTTAACCGGGAATATCTTGTCATAATAGTTCTCCACACATGACATTATCTCGTCAATAATAGACGGAAGAATATCAGCCACAGAACGAATTTCATTAGGTATTAACTCATGGAGTTCCAAAAACACTCTAAGTGGAGCAGAAATGTAAATGTTATCACCATAAGTAATCTCTACATACTTTAAAAGGTCTTTCATACTTCCAAAGGTAAATCCTCTTGAGAACATATCCCAGTGACTATTAAAATCACTTTCAGGCACATCACATACCATATGTATCCAATGATGTTCAATCATTGCAAGGTGTTTTCTCTTTACAAGACCCTGAACAAATTTCACAGCACTGTCCTCTGTGATTTTGTCTTCTGACTTGTAGCAGGTTCTACCAATCTTTTCAATAAACTGGTATGGAGTAAGACCTTGCTTACTCATGTGTTCGTGATACGGTTTAATTACTTTCATCACTCATTCTCCTTTACTGTAATTTGTTTTTTATCACAGTCGTTATACACGACAATGACTTCTAATTCTCCGGGCTTCCATTGTAGTTCATCTAAAATGTGTTTCGGAACAGTTATTCGACCCTTGTTGTCCATTCTAACAGGAATTGCGTATTTTATCAAATCATTATCCTCCCTAGTTCATAATGATTAAATTCTCTTTTGCTCTTGTGATACCAACATACATGACTTTTCTTTCCTCTTCATCTCTCATGTAGTTAGGACACTGTACAGGAAAATTCCCGTAAAGAAGAACATTCTTCACTTCAAGACCTTTAGAAACATGGACAGTAAGGATTTTAACTCTGTTAGAATCCATGTGTCTCTTTAAGTCTGCAAGACTCATACCATCACGCTTAAATGTGGTAAATGGTAACTCAAGGTCTTCACACATATCCTGTAACTTGAATATGTCTTTATTGGTTCTTACCAGAATGAAGTAATCTTTATAATTACCTTCATCTTTGATTGCTTTTAAGACAACAGGAAGTGTCCTCTTAGATAAAATCTGTACTGACCCCTCTTCTTCGGAAATTGGAATAATGGTCTTGTCAATCTTATTGTACACCTGATTGATGATAGTATCGGCAATCTCTAAAACTGCCTTACTATTACGATAGTTATTAGTGAGATAGAACACATGGAAAATACCATCTTCAATCAGCTTCATAAAGATACGAACATTTCCTCCTTTAAAGCTGTATATGGAATTATGAGTCAAAATCCCGTCTGCAACATAAGTTTCTGTAGTATCTACTTTAAGTCCATACACTTCAATCTCATTATCAATAACAACCTTATTTGTTATCTGCTCATAGGTGTTATAATATTTACCAGTATCATTGTCTAACACTGGAACTGCAACATCCATAACAAAAGGAATAAGATTACAAGCGTGAACTTCCGTTATGTGTATTTTAGAAAAATGTTTATTGGTGTCCTTCACAAAGATTGGATAGTTAATATCCCTACCATACATATTAAGACAATCTGCAACTTTATCAGTTATATCACCTAAATGGTGATACAAGCTATTTGCTTCTTCCTCTGTAAATCTGGTATTATTAAACGTCCAAGTCATCTGTGGTATTCCAAACTTATAAGAACAAATCTGTTCGCATAACCACGCTTCTCTAGGAGTATCAAACACATCTAAAATCCATGCTTCTGTTCCTCCCTCAGTGTTCATTCGCCCTCTAACACCAAAATTTCTTTCATTTTCAGTGAATAATTTCGTACTACCTACCCGGAACTGATTTTTAGCGTTCTTCATAATATAAACAACACTCTTATTTTCATTACCTTCATAGTGTATTCTGGCAAAACACCTATGATTTTTTGTATAACTACTCTCTTTACCAGTTTCAGTTTTTATAGTTATGAGACTATCTGCTTTATGAACAGAAATATCCTTAACAGCACACCCGTGTGACTTTGTAGTTTTTCGTCTGTAATATCCATTTTTAGTATCGTAAGATAACACTATGTCTCCAACACAAACATCTTCAATATTTTTTAAAGTACCATCAGACATTGTAACTTTAGTTCCTCTTGGCTGACACTGCCAGTCATCACCTACTAAGAAATAGTTTTCAGCTTGTAAAGACTCAATGAAATTAAACTCAAGTGTTCCTACGTCCTGAAACTCGTCTACTAAAACGTGTTCTATCTGAGCATTTATCTGCCGGAAATATGCTTCTGCCTTTCTCAACAGTTCATCAAAGGTAATAACCCCATGCTTCTTACACAATGTATCAATACTCTCAGGGAATTGTGTAGTACCTACTGTCTCAATCTCACACTCAATGTCTTCCTGATTTCTTTCAATGAGTCTTAACTCACCTGATTCACTTGGAAGTAAGAAATCATTCAGTTCTTTCTCTGAAATCTTACCCATCATCTCTTGTGTCTTTAAATCCTTGTACTCAAGGTATTTGTTAAAGGTAAGTGACTTACAATATCTCTCAATCAATTCCCTGTGAAAGTCATTGTCTATGCTGTCATCATAAATTCTGTATTTCTCGCCGGAAAGTTTCATCACTCTGTTTGCAAAGGAGTGTATAGTTCCAATGAAAGCGTCACCAACACCTTCTACATCAGAAAGACGTTCTTTCATTTCTTCTGCCGCCATGTTTGTAAAAGTGATTGCTACAATGTTACATGGTGGAACTCCTTCTTCTAAAAGGAATTTAATTCTTTCAGTAAGCACTCTGGTCTTACCTGAACCTGCACCTGCAACTACTAAGATGTTATTGTCTCTTGCATGAACAGCTAAATCCTGCTGTGCGTCAAGTGTGATAGGTGCTTCTTTCTCTTTTCTCTGAAATCCTCTTTTAAACAAGGATTTTCTTTCTGCCATTTTAGGTTCTCCTTTCTTCTATTCAAAAAATATTACTTTATGACTTTATTATAATACAAAGGGCAGAACTTGTAAATTCTGCCCCTAATACTATGACCTCTGTACATTATAATTTCTACTCTCTTCGTGAAAATCACCTGTTCTTCTGCTTACTTCCCGGCTTATCATAAATATGATGTCCTCAATACTTTCAATGTTCATCTCAAGCAGATAACATGCTCTCTGTTTGTCCATCATATTTTCATAATAAGGGAAAATATCCGGGTCAGAATTTATCTCTTTCTCTTTTGCTTTCTCTGACATTTTACTTTCAGACAGCTTTCTATACAAATCCTGACTTTTCTGTGCATACTCAATCTGTGCTTCATCATAATAGACTTTCGCCCACCCTAAAAGAGTACGCATATAGGCTTTTTGCTGAGTAAAAGCATTTAATAACTCTCCCAACTCTTTAGCAGGAACATCAGTAATATGTGCCGGAAGAGTAAGATAATCAGAGTCAATGTTTAAAGAACCAGAAGGGTCAAAGAAGTCTACTCCCTTCTCTTCAAGTTCTTCTTGAATAGAGTCCACATAACTCTTTCTCTCTTTGATTTTCTGCAAAGGGTTTACTTTCTCCGGCTTATTCACTTTCTTTAACATAGGTTACCTCCAACATTCGATTTTGAAATCACACCATCTGCAAGTCTGGCAAGACTTGTTAGTACCCTCTCTTGGAGGAACTTTATCTTCCTCACAATATTCATTCAGTGTTTCATACTCATTTAAAACACCCGTAAGAATGTGTTCTGTAACTGTGTTTCTCTCTACAAGATATTCCTTTAACTCCTGATTATTCTTGTTCTCATAAAGAAAGATGACCTTGGTTATAGGTTTCTCTGTTCTAAAAAGAATATCGTCACAAATTAAATTCAGGTCAACCTCATGCTGTATCTTCTGCTCTCTAGTGAACTTTCTGCCACCTTTCATGTGCTGATACTTTGACCTGTAATAATCTGCACGTTCCTCTTCTGAGTCATAAAACTCTTCCAGAGTCTTGTACTTCTTCCGCAAGTAAAGTCTTCTCTCTTCTGCACAAAACAGATAAATAAGACCCTGTTTCTTGTGTTCTTCTTTAGCGTCCTTCAACTGATTGAACTGATTGTCATTGATACTCTTAATCTCAAGAATTGCCACTTCATCACTAAGGTCAAGGAAACCATCAGTGTGACCTTGAATATTGTACTCTTCATTTAAAAGCGGAACTTCATCACATATCAAAAGGTGCATATCCAAAAGATAAGATTGAAGTCTCTCATGTGTATATGTTCCATTGTCAAAGATACGCTGTGTTCTTGCTCCAATACTTCCATCAGAGTCATACTGCTTTCTCATGTAGTAGTTATGTCTCATACACTGACCTGCTTGTGATGGTGCATTAACATCTACTGCCCGGTCATTGTCTGCATTTGCCTGTTGCTCTAAGTAAAAGTCGAGGGGTTTAATAATGTACCCCTCTCTTTTCATTGACTGAAATAAACTGTTAAGACTCAATACTCTGTTCCTCCAATTTCTTAAAATCACTGAAACTAAATGCCATAAGAATGTGGTTCTTCTTATTCATTTTAATGGGCGTAAGACTAAAAAGCAAAGGAAGACCTTCATCTGAATACCCTTTAAAACGATATGACTTACAACCTCCATGAACATGAGGAACTACTTCATAAGTGTTCACCTGTTTCTCAAAGTCATGTGGATTGCATATCACATACCTCTCTGAGTCTTTGAGGTCTACAAAGAGAAGAGGTATTCTCATTCCATCTTTATCTGCTTCAAGTGCTATCTTCTCCCACACTTTTGTGGTAATTGGATAGTAGTCCTTCTCTGTAGTCTTACACTCAATCAGGTACTTGTCATTTCTAACATCACCTTTTGAAGACCACATAGCACCACTGGCTACTACAGTTCTTGCACCCATGTCTTTTGCTACACTTTTCTCTTGAAGCTGTGAACGTCTTTTCACTGTTTTCATATAACTCTATTCCTCCCTGTTCCACCTTTAAACAAACTGTTATCTGACTTTCTGCCACTTTGTTTCCAATAACAACAATAAGCGTTGTTATTATCTTCAACCACAAGGTCAAACTGAGTTACATTACTGTTCTGACACACCTCTTCTTTATCGGACATGGTTTTATAGTAATACTCACAGTTAAAGCAAGACCTCATAAACTTAACTGCTTTCTTTACTTTCTCTCTGCTTTCACCATAACCTTTTGAGAATTTCATCAGATACCCACTTTCTTATTAGCAATCTCTAAAATCTGAGTCTTGAGGTCTTCAATGATGTTAGGATTGTCCATCAGGTAATCAATAAGTTTCTCTTGCCCCTGAAACTTGTTGTCAGGCTCATTGCTGAGATAAAAATAACTTCCGGCACGTTCAATAAGACCAAAGGATTTTGCTTCAAGGATAATAGACATATACACATCACAATATCCTTTAGGTACTCCTGCTTCATTCTCTTCTGAGTACATATCAAACTCACCAGTTTTTCCGGCAGGAAAAGTCTTGTTCTTCTCAACTTTAAATTTCACTGTCTGACCTACAGGAAGTTTGTTCTCTCCCTTTCCTTCTACAATGGTGTCACCCTTACGGAACTTAATACAAATAGACTGTGCAAAGTCTTTTGCTTTTCCTCCGGGAGCAAACTCACCACCATAAAGAGAAATCTTATCTTTCAACTGATTGATACCAATAAGAGTGAATGGCATTTCTCCCTGTCTTCTGAGTTTGTTATTCTTAGCCTGAAACTTTCTAAAGAACTCTGCAAGAAGTTTAGGCTTAATACCCATCTGAACAGTGTCTTCCATATCACTGTTGTACTCTTTTGTGGGAACAAGTGCTTCAATAGAGTCAATGACTCCTAACTTAACATCAGGATTGTCCATCATGTCTAAAATCATCTGTGTGGTCTCTTCAAGTCCGGCACTCTGATTGTACATAAAAAGGTCTTCATTGATATTAAGCTGAGAAAGATACAGACCTCCATCATCTGTAGTAGTTCCCTCTGCGTCACACAAAAGAACAGTCTTCCCAAATTTCTCCTGAAACTCTCTAATACAATGAAGTGTAACTGTTGTCTTATATGAAGAAAAAGCACCCTGTATCTCAGTGTATCTTCCTACTGGAATACCACCGCCTAAAGCAATGTCTAAAGAAGGAACAGAAGTGCCAAATCTCTGAATGGTGTACCAATCATCTTCATCACTCTTCTTTTTAGGAAATCCCTTTGATAAAGCATTAGCTCCATACTTCTTATTCACTTCTTCAACAACCTGTGCTAAACGTCTTTCTTTGGCTGTATCTGCCTTTTGTGTGCTTGCTTTCTTCTGCTGTTGTACTGTCTTAACTGCTGTTTTCTTTTTAATCGGCATTTTCTTCTTCCTCCAACATATCTCTGATTTCTAAGTCACCTTCACGTTCAAGCTGATTGACTAATGCTCTTGTGATAAAGCTAGTCTGATTATCACCTTTTCTTGCAACATGAAGTCCAATTCTATCTAACAGTGTTTTGTTAGTCACTATCGTAGTCCTGTCTTTGACAGGAGTAGGATTTGCTCTACCCATGTTGTTCTCTCCTTTCTGCATAAATTCATACTTTTCAAATAGTATGACTTTATTATAATATAGAACCACAACTTTGTCAAAAATAAAAGGACAGTCATATTTCAGACTGTCCTAATATCATGTGTGTTATTTTGTAGTAGAACCAAATCCACCATTTCTCTCTTCTGTGACTTCATCTTCAACTGCTAAAAGATACTCGGAGAAGATACCCTGCATATAGGCTTCACCCTTATGTAATGTCATAGGCTTACTTCCCTCATTTGTCAATTTGACTTGAATGTGACCCTCATTGTCTGAGTAGTAATAATCACTGTCAATAACTCCTACAGTGTTTTCAAGTCTTACTCTGTACTTAAAGCCAAGACCACTTCTCGGATAAAGTTTCAACACAATGTTGTCTTTCATCTTACATCTAAATCCTGTCGGGAACTTAATTGTTTCTCCCGGATTTAATGTGAAATCAAACGGAGCAAAGAAATCATATCCGGCAGAACCTTTTGTAGCACGTTTCGGGAAAATGAGGTCATCATACTCTTTCGTATGGTCCGGTTCTGTAAACACATTGTCTGGACTCCACTCTTTAGCAGAACAATACTGACCCCATGTTACTTTTTCAAATTCTGCAACTGTTCTAGGACTAATATTGTGGGAGTTTTCAATGACTTCCTGAACAGTTAAATTATCTCCCTTCTGGACTTCATAACCTTTCTTTAACACTGCGTCATCACTTTCAGTGTCAAGCCATGCAACTAACTCGCCTGTTTTTGAATTAAAAATCTGATACTGCATACTACTTGTTCTCCTTCTCTAAAAATCTCTCAATAAGTGGTAACTCTTTCTTACTGACCCACTTTATCCATGAGCCACAATCACCACAATAGAGTCCAGTGTGGGTACTGGACTTCTTTGTAAACAAGTCTTTGCTCCCACACTTAGGACAACTGTAAGTCTTCATAGAAATACCTCCTAGTCACCAAGAAAGTCTTTCGCTTTTCTCTTCAAGTCCTCAAGGTACTTCTCAGTATCATCAATCTCCTTATTCAGCTTCTTAGCTTTCACACGCTTTTTGCTTTCAGCTTTCTCCTGCTTCTCTCTTCTCTTTGCTTTCTCCGCAAGGATTTTCTTCTGCTCTTTGTCGGACTTCTGTTTCAGTTCATGCTCAAATTTAGCCTTTTCAGTGCTACCATAGAGTTTCTTGATAACAGCCTGTGCAAAAGCACTATACGGGTCATCAGGTGTTCCCTCTGCTCTCTTAACAGAAGTCTTTGTATCGTCTTTCCAAATGATGTGTGTGTAGTCTCCACTGTGGATAACTTTCTTGATTTCTGGTAACTGCTTCATAATATTTTCCTCCTTAAAAATAATTGCTAACTCTTGAATAGGTTCTGTTTCAATAACCCGTAAATTAAAATCTAACTTATAGTACCTAGAGTATAAACATTCTGTAAGTCCACCTATATATTTATAAATATAGTCCTTAAATTTAAGCACTTCGGATTTTGACACTTTACATATAAAATTTATTCTCACAGTCCGTTCACCACAAATATCATAAGTTATATCTCCATCAATGCTACAGAACTGATAGGATTTAACCATGTTTTCATCTGCTATATCCTGAATATGATTTACAATTTGTTCTCTAAACTTATCAATCTGATAATCAAAATCATATGGAATTTCAAAGCGTTCGTTGACTCCTACTCCTGCACAACACCAAGGTTCGGGTTGTATAAAGTAATCGTAATCACCCATTACTGGTATGTCTAATCTTGCCATAACACATTCCTCCTTTATTTAGCGTCTTGGTATGTGTCAAGCAACTCTGTCCAAACAATGTGTTCTGGAACTAACTCACTAAAGGAAATACCAAGTCGGTGAATTTTTGCGTGACAGTTAGGACAGATAACACCATGATTGGCAGGGTCATTGTTATTGTGGTCTCCATCAATGTGGTGTAAATCTAACACTTCATCATAACCACAACACTCACACTTACCATATAATGATACTATAAAATTCTTTAGTGTCTTTGGAAGTTTTTCTCTTCGTCCAACACCATAAGTCTTCTTATAAAGCTGTAAGTCAAACTCACTGCTCTTTACAACTTTGTTACCATACTTAGCTTTTAACTCCCATTGTTCTTCTATGCTTCGTGTCTTAATGCCAAATTTCTTACACCATTTACCTAAAGTACTAGGACTGCAATTCAACATCTTAGCAAGGTCCTCTAAACTGTACTCTGCATACATCTTCTCAAGCCACTCTTTATTTGCATAAGGCTTATCAACAACTAACTGCTTTCTGCCTTTATAAGAATAAGATTTAATTGTTTCAATACCATGTCGTAACTTCCAATCACTTGCAGTGGTCAGATTTATTCCATAATGTCTTGCAACTAAATCTAAAGACTTCAATTCAGAATATACTCTCTGAAAATCTTCTTTATCTCTCCACTTACAGACTTTCTTCAACTTCTTTTTAGGTGGCTTCTTGTGTGCCTGTATGTATTTAGCATTTTTAATCTCTATACCAAATTCTTGAAGTTTATTCGACACTGTTTGTCTACTAACCCCCAAGTCACAGGCTATCTCAAGCAGGGTCATACCTCTGGTGCAATACATTTCTACAAGATAGTCTTTATCAATATCTAACTTTCTCATGCTACCACTCCTTTCTGTGATAGCATGATTATATAATAGTATTTTGCATTTGTCAACACTTTGCATAAAATAGTAAGGACAAATCATTTCGCATCCTGATAACTATTTCCAACATCATAATCTGCTCTTAAATACGGAACTTGTCTGTTTTCACTGTCTCCGAATGGGTGTTCCATAATGTGTTTGATGATTGAGATTGCTTCTTCACAATACTGTTCAGGACACTCAAACACCAATTCATCATGTACCTGAATTAACATATTACAGCCCATTTCTTTTAATCTGTCAACTGCGTCTACTCTTATCTGAGCATTGATTGTTATATCTCCGGCTGTTCCCTGAATGGCACTATTTACTGCAAGTCTTTCACAGTAAGAAGACACCTTTCTGTCATGTGAATTTATATCAGGAAGTCTTCTCTTACGTCCTAATATGGTGTACACACAATGATTTCTGTGTGCATACTTTTTCTGACCGGAAATAAACTTAGCAACTCCACTGTATGACTCAAAATACTTGTCAATGAAATGCTGTGCTACTTCAACACCATTTTTACAGTGATACATCTCAAGGTACTCTTTCGCACCTAAATCAAGTGGTGAATAATGGTCTGTCTTCAAATTCTCATATAACAGTGACGCCCCACCACCATACATAAGAAGGAAGTTGATTGTCTTCGCCGCTTGTCTCAAGTGTGGATATTTCTTTTTTGCTTCTACTGGTGTACAGTCAAGGTTAAACATATTCACCGCTGTACTTCCATGAGCGTCATCATCATTCGCAAACATCTCCGACAAATTCTTATCGTGACTGAAATAAGTCAGACATACCATTTCAAGGTTATGGTAGTCAAGGGCAATGATTTTCTTTCTCTTACCAGTTTCAGGGTCGATACTACCAATGAACACACTTCTTATCTGGTATTTATCGTCCTCATTCGCTTTTGGTAACTGCTGTAAGTTTGGATTACTGCAAGAAAGTCTTCCTGAATCAGTACCTATTTGGTTAAATGAAGGGTGTGCTTTTCCGTCTTCATACAGCTTTTCAAGAATACCATCAACAAAGGCTGTTTTCAGTTTTGACAGTTTGGAATACTCCAACATCAACTTACACATTTCAACACCCTGTTGCTTTCTCTTGTTAGTCTTGAAATTCATCTGAGAAATTCTCCAAATAGTATCACTGTCTGTACTAGGATTTCCTGTTGCAGTCTGTGAGGTACATCTAAATCCGAAGGACTTACTCAAAATAGCTGTGTTCTTATTGGAAGACTTAAACACATTGCCTTTTTCATCAAAGTAGAACCCTTTCTTGTTTAACTGCTCTTGCACTTCATTAAGGTCTAACTCACCTGACTTATACTTCTCAACAATCTTCTGAACTTGTGCCGGAATTTTATCTTTCTTAACTGGTGTATCAGGTTTCTCCCATCCAAACAAAATCTCTGCTTTCTGCTGAGAAGAACCAATATTAAATTCAACCCCGGCTAATTCATAAATCTTATAGGTCAGGTCATCAAGGTCTTTCTGCATATCAACACCCATCTCTTTCAGTCTGTCAACATTAACAGAAACACCCTGTTCCTCCATTCTGAAAAGTGTCTGTAAGAAGGGAATATACATCTTGTAATAAATCTTGTCCATCTCTTCATCTACAAGTTCTTGTGTAAATCCTAAATACAGACAGTAGGTGTAAAATGCGTCTGCAAGTGCATAAGGCGCACCATCTTTAATCAGAACAAGGTCAAAGGTTACTCTGGAATTAGCTTTAAATCCAAACTGTTTCTTAACCTCGTTTGGCACTGTTGCTGTAGCTTCTGCAAAGTGAGTCTGTGAGAGACCCATCTTCTCAAGAGAGTTCTCTTTCAAACCGTTTGGTGTATTCTCATTACACAGCCAAGAAGCTAACATGGTGTCAAACAAGTCTTTTGTCTTAATCGTGATACCAATTCTCTGTAAAACGTGCATATCGAATTTAAGGTTATGACCTATAATTCTTACATCTTCACGTTCAAAGACTGGTTTCATGTACTCAACCACTACATCAAGGTCAAGCTGTGTATCAATGTCTTCTTCACGAATATGACCCAATGGAATATAGTAGTTATATTTTTCTCCCCAAGAAATACTAATACCGACACATTTAAAATTTCTATTCGGTCCTAAAACGTCAAGTGTATTTGTCTCAGTATCAAATGCAAACTCAGGAATAGTCATCATAGTATCAGCCAACCATGCTAAAGACTCTTCATCTTGAATGACTGCATAATCTATCATCTCAGGTTTCCATGGGAAGTTACCACGATACTCACCTGTAAATGCTTCTGAAATAACGTCTGTGTTCAGGACATTATACGGAATTTTCAATTTCCGCTTTGGCTTTAACACTGGCTTTTTCTTGAC
>ENA-OPAL01000132-OPAL01000132.1-human-gut-metagenome-genome-assembly--contig:-NODE-132-length-58652-cov-3.236360_pt1 | contig 58652 bp, 45 predicted proteins | sample MGYA00241057_ERZ501430 | MGnify/ENA primary metagenome ERZ501430 (study PRJEB25962, sample SAMEA2042506) | human gut metagenome | biome: human gut; feature: human-associated habitat; material: faeces...
TGAACCATTCAAATAGTAATCACCAATCCATTGGTTTGTGACATAAACACCATTTGGCCCTACATAATATCTACCCTCATCAACCCAACTTGAACGTACATATCTTCCATCAGCACCACACCAATAGTTGCCTGCCCAATGATTTTTGACAACATTACCATTCACATCAATAAAGTAATCTCCAACCCATTGATTTTTAGCTACTTTACCAGCCGCATTTAAATAGTATTCTTTACCATCTACTTCAATCTTTTGGTTTCTTAAATAAGCACCGTCAGCTCCTACATAATATCCATCTGGTGTAAATGTATTTGTCTTCATTACACCATCAGCACCTAAATAGTAAACTTTTACCCAAGCATTCTTAACTAGTAGTCCTGCGCCATTTGTATAATAGTATTTATTTTCATACTTGATCCAACGATTTCTATAATAAGCTCCATCACTACCAACATAGTATCCATCTGGTGTAAATGTATTTGTCTTCATCACACCATCAGCTCCTACGTAATAAGCACCAGCCCATCCATTCTTTTTCATTAAACCATTGGCATTCATATAGTAGTAGTTTCCATTATATTTGATCCAAGCATTCCTTACATATACACCATCCGCTCCACAATAGTATCCATCTGGTGTAAATGAATTTGTCTTCATTTTTCCATCAGAATCCATATAATATGAACCAGCCCAATTTGATGTAACCATGCAACCTGAATTTTTAAAGAAATACCAATTATTGTTAACGGATAACCAACCCGTTTTTACATAACCATTACTTGTAAAATAATAAGTTTCATTCTCAATCTTTTTAAATCCAGAATTTTCATAAGTACCATCCGAATATTCATACCATTTTCCAACACTATTTGAAACCCATTTACCAACAAGTTTAGGAATTGATTCTTCTTTCGTTTCCTTACATAAATTACAAGTATAAACCTTTTTACCCTCATGATCTCTTGTAGGATTTACTGTACTCGTAAATATCCAATCATGAGATAACTTAGGAATAACCGTTACATCACTCTTAGAATCACAACGAGTACAATGATGAGACTTACTACCTTCTTCTAAACAAGTAGCTTTCTTATCAATTGTCCATTCATTCGAATAATCATGTCCTAAAGCGTTCACTTCTTCTGTTTTAGTTGTCTTACAATTTTTACAAGTAAATGTTTTAACTCCTTTAGTTGTACAAGTAGGTTCAGTCGTGATTACGCCTTCATCCCAATCATGATTTGTACATTCAACAGGATAGGTTACTGTAAAATCGAATTGTTTATCATTTGTCTTTGCTGCTAACACAACCTTTTTACCATTCACAAACCATTCGTTTTGATTCATAACATAGGCAATAATTCCATTTTGAATACCATAAATACTAGGTGGATATGTAGAATTATCGGCTTGAATTGAAAACTCTGTATTTTTATTGTTTAATTTTTCTTGAATCCTATTTCTATAAGATTCTACCCATTGTTGTGCATCTCCATTTTGAACAAAGTAATTATGTTCTAAACTATTAGACGGTGTTGCATAGCCTTCAACCGTATAAATCTTGTTGTGTCCTTGATGGGCGATTGCCATTAATTCATCTGAAAGTGCAAAATATAGATGTGTACGATTGAAATTATAATAATTCTCACTAGAATCATCCCATGTACAATCGACCTGATACCATTTACCATCTAATTTCATGGCATTCCAAGTATGACCATCATATGTATCTCTAGTTTCCGCGTTTTCAATCCCAGCAGCACTCAAAAGCTTTGCATAAGCTCTTTCATAAGCTTGACAAGTACCACTACTTCTAGTTAATGCACTTTCTGCACTCGACCATTTTAATGAATTATCATAATCCAATTGTTCTAACAGCCAATCATGTAACCATAAAGCTTTTGAGTAATCTGAACCATTCGTTTCACTATTACAACTTGTAACTGCGTTTTGAACAATTGAGTTTACACTAGGATAGTTAGGACTTGAAACTTGAATATATGTATTTGTTCGTAAATATGTTACGCCCGCCTTTGTATCCATAACATGAAAGCGAAAATTATATGTTCCTGTAGCCATCATAGTAAATGTATAATCTTGAGATTCACATTCTGATGTATATTTTGTCCATTCACCCCTGCTTGGATCTGCAACACTTTCATAAGCCAACTCATCCGGATTTGTATAGCTAGGTGCTTCCATATTAAATTTATAAATTCCACTACCACCTGTAGCTGAGACATGAAATGTAGTTGGTTCACCTAGAACTGGTTCATTCCATTCTACCTTTAATGTAACTCCATTTGAAGTTGCACTATCACTATACGCATATGCACTTGTTTCTTCTGCCTTCACAAAACTTATATTACAAATAAAAACCATTGTAGATATAAGTAAAGAAAACAGCTTTATTCCTTTTTTCTTCATAATAAATACCTTTCCATTATATTTTTAATATTTAATTCATTTAAAATCGCACATAAACAAATCAATATTAAAATATAGTTATTACCTTTACATACAGTATAAATAAAGAAAAAAAGGCTTGTCAATAAAATTATAAAAAGTTAGAAAACAAAAAAGGAGTTAGACTCAAAATCTAACTCCAATACTATTGTTATTTCATATAACCATTGCTATCAAATGTATAAGATGTACCATTAATATTTAATGTAATATCTTTTGCATATACATTTCCTGCATGATACTTCCAACCTTTACTATCTTGTTGCCAAGCACCCGCTACATATACACCATTTTCATTTACATAATAACGATTGTGGTCTACCCAAGATGATTTAACGTATTTTCCATCACTTCCACACCAGTAATTTCCTACCCATGTATTTGTGACTTTAACACCTGACCCATTTAAATAGTAATCACCAATCCATTGGTTTGTCACGTAATTTCCATATTGATTGACATATGATTTGTCATTATCTACCCATGCGTTTTTAACATACTTACCATCTTCACCACACCAATAGTTTCCTGCCCATCTATTGATATATGGATTACCATTACCATCTAAATAGTAATCGCCTGCCCATTGATTTTTAGCTACTTTACCATATGCATTCAAATAATAGTCTTTACCTTCTACTGTAATTTTTTGATTTCTTATATAGACACCATCACTACCTACATAGTATCCATCTGGAGTAAAGGCATTTGTTAGCATTACACCATCTTTTCCTAGATAGTATGCTCCTTGCCAAGTATTTTTAACAACTTTACCAGAACCATTTACATAGTAATATTTACCTTGATCTTTAAACCAACGATTTGTATAGTAAGCTCCATTAGCTCCTACATAGTATCCATCTTTTGTGAATGTGTTTGTTAACATTGCACCATCAGATCCTAAATAGTAAGCTCCTTGCCAAGCATCTTTAACCATGAAACCAGAAGCATTGAAGAAATAATCTTTATTATTGATTTCCTTCCATCCAGTTACCATATAACCATTTCCATCAAAGTAATATGTTTGTCCTGAAATAGTTTCAAAATCATTTTTAGTCCAAGTACCATCCTTATGTTGATACCACCATTTACCATTTGTTTGTTTCCACTCTGCTTTTGTTTCTTGTGAAGTAGAACCATTTGGTTTATATTCACCATTCGCATCTACATAGCGATCTCCAATCCATCTGCTAGTAACCAATTTTCCATAGCTATCAACATAACGGTTGCCAATCCATTGATTTTTTAGCATGTGTCCATTTTCGTCCGCATAACATGTCGAATAGTTGCATTGAACCCATTGTTTCTTAGCTAATTTACCATGCACTAAAATCACATCATCAGTACCTGAACCATAGAATATACCTGTATGTGTCAATCCACTGTCATTGATATAATAACCATCAACAATTGTATTCATTAAAGCCACACCATTTTTGATATAGAATGACTCATCACCTAATGTATTCCATCCTTCTACATAATCTACAGGATTACCATTATCATCAATTACATATGTTTTACCTAGGTGGTTTGTAACACCACTAGCTAAATATCCACTGTCATAAAAATAGTATTGTTTACCATTAATTGTTTTTACTCCAGTAACTAATTTACCATTTTCAACATAGCCAAAATATCCATCCGATGTTTTCTTCCATCCATCTTTTGTATCAAAACCAGTACCCGTTGAATTTGTCCAATACCATGTATTTGTTTGATAATCATACCAAGCACAATTTTCTGCAAGCTCATACCATCCGTAAGCAGCACCCATACCATTTCCAATAAAATAGTATGTTGTACCATTAATTTCAAGTTTAGACTTCTGATTGATTGTTCCATCTGCATTTACATATTGCCAAGTATTTGTATCTGGATTTTTAAACCATGTGCCAGATTGTACTTTACCAATCATGACACCATCATCTGCAAATTGATACATTCCATCTTTTGTATTAACATAACCCGTTGCCATTCTAAAACTATAGAAATAATACCATTTGCCATTAATTTGAAGCCATTGATTTTGTGCCAAAATTCCAGTTGTAGGATCTGCATAATAATAACAATAGTCTGTTTTAATCCACCCTTTTAAGATTTTTCCATCAAAATCAACGTAGTACTTATCATCAATGATACAATCTTTAGCTAAAATACCATTTAAAAAATAACGACCACCATACTCACCAGTATAGTCTATATTTCCATCCTTATTTATATAAGTAATTCCATGAAATTCTTTTGCACCATTAAATTCAGCAATACTATCTACTAATACACCATTTGTGTCAAAATAACATAACTTATCATCTACATATCTAGCTGCATTTACAACCATTACACCATTATAATCAAAGTAATATTGTTTACCATCAATATTTTCCAATCCATTGATGTATAAAGAGCCACCTTCTTTAGCGTAATAAAAATGGAATCTATATTCCTTCCAACCTGCTGTTTCATTGATTGCGCCAGATTCATCTGTCACATAATAATTACCACCATAATATTCTCCATTTGGATCTTCAACAAAAACAGTACCAAATTCTAAGTATCCATCAAGTGAAAATTTATATAATTTTCCATCAATTCTTATAGCTTTGTTGTATACTAAGCTACCATTTTCATCATAATAAAATGTTTGTCCATTATCAGTTTTACCCCAATAATTTTTATTCATGACAACAACACCATCGCTATTTGCATAGTATCTATTGCCATTGTAATCAAAAGTACGTGAACATACTAGTATACCATCTAGATCAAAGTAATAATAAGAACCATTGATTTCTTCAAGCGTATTTTTTAATACTTCACCATCTTTTAAATAATACCAACAACCACCTACTTGAAACCATTTTGTTTCTCCAGCAGTATCCGTTAAAGTCGCAACACCATTTGCATCTGAACTATATACTTTTCCATCCCATACAAAAGTACTTGATTTCACTAATCTATAAGATTCAAAATAATAGGATTTACCTTCAATTGTATATACACCTTTGCTGTAAGAAATATAATCATCACCAAAATAGTATGTATTATCATCATTATCTGTATGCCAACCCTTTAGTAAGACTCCATCCTTACCAGCATGAACCAAACCATATACATAATTATTTGCATTTGAATTGGAAATACTAACTACTTCATCTTCTGCCATGTAACCGTTATAGTCAACTGCATAATACTTACCGTTATATAAAACCATTCTTTGATTAGCATAAGTACTATCACCTAACTTATATTTCCATTTACCATTTACTTGTACCCATTGATTGGCAGTCTTCTTACCATTCGAATCTACATAAGTCGAATCATCAATCCATGTATTTGTTAACATTCTACCATCAGAATTCACATAATACTGGCCTCCATCAACCCATTGGTTTGTATAATACATACCTTTTTCTGATAAGTAATACCAATCTCCATAAAATTGTTGCCACCCAGTTAATGCATAACCGTCATCGTCAAAAGCATATTTCTGATCATCTATATAATTATAAGTTCCTATAAAATAGTATCCATCATTGCCATAATATCTCCATTTATTACCAAATTGAACCCATTGATCTTTGACAGCTTTTCCATCTTCACCAAAGTAATTAGAGTTATATGCGACATTCGTCTGCATTACTCCATTCGCATCAAAATAATATTGATTTGAATCTAAATCATAAACTCCATCACGACATAGTGAACCATCACCTTGAAAATAATACGTTTTACCTTCAATTGTCTTAAATTGAGATACAACCATTTGACCATTTTCATAATAATAGCCATCATCACTCCAGCCATCTTAGACTGTGTTTGTTTCTGCAGATTCAGTATTAGTTGTTTGATCATTTACTGAACTTTCATCTGCAGGTACTGTTTGTGTAGTTTGATCATTCACATCCACTGGACCCTGTGAATTTTCTTCTGCCATAACAGGAGCTACAAAAGCAGCACCACCAAGAGCAGAAGCCAACAATGCAGCTTTTAAATCCTTCTTGTTCATTCCTTTTCCCTCCATAATGTTACACCCATATAATTAACGCTTTTATAACCAAAAGCTATAAATGTAAGCCTTTTACATGAAGTGTTTTATAACTTTAGTTTACACCTACTAACCAACAATTTCATTAACAAATAATACTTTCTACGTAAAATTTTTCAAATATATGTAAAAAATGGACTTAGACAACCCTAACATTGTCTAAGTCCATCTCATTTTTTTATTTCATATAACCATTACTATCAAATGTATAAGATGTACCATTAATATTTAATGTAATATCTTTTGCGTATACATTTCCTGCATGATACTTCCAACCTTTACTATCTTGTTGCCAAGCACCCGCTACATATACACCATTTTCATTTACATAATAACGATTGTGGTCTACCCAAGATGATTTAACGTATTTTCCATCACTTCCACACCAGTAATTTCCTACCCATGTATTTGTGACTTTAACACCTGACCCATTTAAATAGTAATCACCAATCCATTGGTTTGTCACGTAATTTCCATATTGATTGACATATGATTTGTCATTATCTACCCATGCGTTTTTAACATACTTACCATCTTCACCACACCAATAGTTTCCTGCCCATCTATTGATATATGGATTACCATTACCATCTAAATAGTAATCGCCTGCCCATTGATTTTTAGCTACTTTACCATATGCATTCAAATAATAGTCTTTACCTTCTACTGTAATTTTTTGATTTCTTATATAGACACCATCACTACCTACATAGTATCCATCTGGAGTAAAGGCATTTGTTAGCATTACACCATCTTTTCCTAGATAGTATGCTCCTTGCCAAGTATTTTTAACAACTTTACCAGAACCATTTACATAGTAATATTTACCTTGATCTTTAAACCAACGATTTGTATAGTAAGCTCCATTAGCTCCTACATAGTATCCATCTTTTGTGAATGTGTTTGTTAACATTGCACCATCAGATCCTAAATAGTAAGCTCCTTGCCAAGCATCTTTAACCATGAAACCAGAAGCATTGAAGAAATAATCTTTATTATTGATTTCCTTCCATCCAGTTACCATATAACCATTTCCATCAAAGTAATATGTTTGTCCTGAAATTGTTTCAAAATTATTCTTAGCAAAAGTACCATCACCATATCTAAGCCACCATTTCCCATTTGTCTGCATCCATTCGGATGGAGTCCATAATCCGTTGGAATTCACATAACGTGATCCAATCCAACAATCTTTTGCCATCACACCATTTTCTTGCAAATAATAATTTCCTTGCCATGCATTTTTTATCATTTTACCAGATTGATTGAAGTAGTAATATTCATTTTCAAGTTGTTGCCATCCTGTTAACATATAACCATTTTTGTCAAAAGTATATGTGTTTCCATCAATATCTACAAGAGATCCGGGGTTATTACAACAATGTTCGTCAGACGAAAAATACATGAGACCATTATTTGTTAATAACCATTGGTTTCGATAGGCTTTACCATCTTCTCCAAAATACATTTGATTCTGATAGAGATAATTCTTTTTAATATGGCCATTTTCATCAAATAGATACGTGCTACCATCTAAATAATATATTTTATTTTCAACACGCACTCCAAAACAATCTACATAATAATCACCAATCCATTGATTTTTTAACATGTGACCTTCTAAATCAAAATAAGACCATTCTACATATGTATTTGAAGTATAAAAAGATTTCCAACCTGTACAACGAATTCCATCATCAGAAAAGGAATAGGTATAATCTCCTATATGTATTAGATCATTTGTACAATAATTTGAATTAGTATCATAGTACATCCAGCCGTTTTCAGTTTCTCTCCATTGATTTTTAAATGCTTTTCCATCCAATCCAAAATAATAATGCTTATATTCGAAATCCCTTTTTAACAAGCCATAAGAATCAAAGTAATATAAACAATCATTAATATTTTTCAATTCTGATTTCAATTGATTTCCATTCTCATCAACATATGCATCACCTATCCATTGATTTTTTGCCATTGCACCATCTTCATTATAATAATGATCTTGTTGCCAACCAGTCTGCATATATCCATCTGAATCAAAGAAATATGTATTATCTCCAACTTTATGCATCCCACAATATGCTTTTCCATCTGAACCAAAATACATTTTTCCCTTTGGAGTATCCAACCATTTGTTTATATATTGCTTCCCATCTGCACCAAAATATTGAGTACCATAAATACCGGTTTGATATAAATAATTAATTCTAGGTTTCCCTTCTTCATCAAACAAATAATAATATTCTTCTATTTGATATAACTTGTTTAAGACACGCATGCCATATTCATCGGCATAATAACCTTCATACCACTGTCCCTTTGTCACTTTAGCTCCAGTAGTATCAAACAAATACCATAAATCACTTGGAGAATATTCTTTTCGCTTATACGGCTGTTGCCAACCAGTTAACATAATTCCATTTTCATCAAATGTATAAAGCTTTCCATTTATTTCATGCATCCCAGGCTCTTTATATAGGAGATAATTATCACCATAATATTGTCTTCCCTCTGATGTATTACGCCATTGATTTTTTATAGCTTTACCATCTTCATCAAAGTAATATACAGAATTATATGAACTATATACATAATCCCTCATAATTTTACCACTATAATCAAAATGATATAAATCATCATTTATTTTATAGTTCTGATCCGTTATGCGCTTTCCAGATTCGTCTACATAATAGTCATCAATCCATTGATACGTTAATAGATGTCCATTCGAATCAAAACAATACCAATTATCATTTCGAGCAAAGGCATTTAAATAAGGTTGCTGCCACCCAGTCAACATGATTCCATTTGAATTAAAGGCATATTTATATCCATCTATATAATAAATTTTAGGCTCTTTATACAAATAACCATCATCTCCAAAATACTTTAAACCTTCCTCCGTCTTGATCCATTTATTTTTTAACGCTTTTCCATCTTTTCCAAAATAATAATTACTATGTTCACAATTTTTCATGATTTTTCCATCTGAATCAAAAGAGTAAACTTCATTATCAATCTCTTTAATTTTATTTTTTACAACTAAACCCGTATCATCACAATAACTTTTTTCACCATAAAGCGATACCCAATCATTTCTTATAGCTTTACCATCGGAACCAAAAATATAAGTATAATTTGCAACACAATAGACATAATCCTTTAAAACTTGGCCTTCTGTATCAAAACAATAATAATCCTCATCAATTTGGATATGATATGAATTCCTTGCGATATAACCATCTGATTTACAATAATATTGCTTCCCATCAATTTCAATCCACTGTGATTCAATAGCTTTTCCATCATCCCCAAACCACATATCAAGCCTATTCATATTATCATAATGTGCAACATTTTTTTGTAAAGACCCATCTTCATTGAAACTATAATAATGACAATTTATTGTATATACACAGCTTTTTACCATATATCCATTATTGTCGAAAAAATACGTTTTGTTATTTAATACCAACCAATTATTTTTTAAAACATATCCATTATCGTCAAAATAAAAGTTGTTCCCATCAATACTATAACATTCCACTCTTATACTGCGTTCCATTAACCCAATATGTTCCATCATCCTGCCAACCGTTCTGAATTGATTGTTCTTTATTTCTCTCAGACATATTAACGTCAGAAGTATCTACTGGCTCTAATCCAGTTTCATTTGCAATAACAGGAACAACATTAACACAACAAACAATTACAAATGCAAATAACGCTAACCCTAAATTTTTTTTATTCAAACTATATCCTCTTTCTATTTTTCTATACATAAATCTTTTTTTTAAACAATGGATTGAATAATAAACAATTGGCGACAATATTATTATCTGAATTTTAATTACTTAAAAAATATGTAACACACCAATAGTATCATCGTTTAAATATATTAAAGCACTTGTCTAATTTAATCATTTAATTGTTTATATTTAATCTAGATTGATCAGATAAAGTCAATTATATTGATTTGTCATCAATCATCTATAAAATCAACATTATTCCACTATTTATAATTTGAAATCCAAGCACCATCACTACCAACATAGTAATTTCCAATCCAAGTACTTGTAGCCATTGTTCCATCATTTTGTAAATAATAATTACCTACCCAAGCATTTTTTACCATAGCTCCCGAACCATTAAAATAGTACCAGTTTCCATTGATGACTTGCCATCCTGCAAGCATATAACCATTACCATCAAAATAATAAGTTTGACCATTTATGACTTCAAAATCATTGGTAGTATAAGTACCATCGTAATGTCTATACAACCATTGACCATTATAGATCCAGCCACTAGGTTGCCATAATCCATCGCCATCTACATAATAGTCACCAACCCACTGGTTTTTAGCCATGATGCCATCATTACCAACATAGTAATTACCAATCCAACGACTCTTAGCCATAATGCCAGAACCATCAAAATAATACCAGTTTCCATTGATAACTTGCCATCCTGTAAGCATATAGCCACCATTATCAAAATAATAGACATTATTATTTATCACATCAAATTTGTTTCTTGGATAACTACCATCTCCATAACGATACCACCAACGACCATTATAGATCCAACGATCTTGTTGCCAAACACCATTTGAATCCACATAATGAGTGCCTACCCATTTACTTTTAGCCATCTTACCATCTTTTTCAAGAAAATAATTTCCTGACCAAGAATTCTTTACCATTACACCAGAGCCATTGAACAAATACCAATCGGATTTAATTTGTCTCCAACCCGTAACCATATAGCCATTGCCATCAAAATAATAAGTTTGACCATCAATATCTTCAAAATCATTCTTTGTATTGGATCCATCCGAATGTCTATACCACCACTTTCCATTATAAATCCATTGAGCTGGTGTATATAATCCATTTGAATCTACATAACGATCATCAATCCATTGGTTTTTAAGCATAGCTCCATCCGAACCAACATAATAGTTACCAATCCATTTATTTGACTGCATAACACCATTTGAATCAAAATAATAATACTTCGATTGAATCAACTTCCAACCTGTCACATATGAATTGTTTTCATACCAATACCAATTGCCATTTTCATCTTGAACCCATTTACTCTCTTTTTTAACAGAGTTTAAAGGAGTCACTGCACTTTCACTGATATAAGCATAATACAAGTCAAAATCATAGGCTCCATTATCCTGTGTAACACTAGTACGATTTGAATTCAATGTAGCATCCGACTGTACTTTATAATACGCATCTTGTTTAGCTAATAAAACAATTGGATATGCGCCAATATTTTTAGAAGTAAATAATAAATTTGAACCCGGATTTGTATAATAAGACACACTACCATTTGCCATACCAATAGAATAAGCATTTACTTCATTGATACCCAAACCATTTTGTACTTCCCAACAAAGACTGGCAATTTTTTCACCCCAATATGGATCTGAAGCATATTTGACATTGATACCACTCTCTTTATCCCCTAAATGAGAACCGTAATAACGTCCAATATAATCTTTTGGATCACAATAACTTTCTGAAATAAATACCTTCGCATGATATTGAATACAATCATCCACACTTGAATAGCCATTGGCACCATAATAAGGATTGTTATCAGCTGCACCATGACCAAATAAATTATTTTTATCCATCGCAATCTGGCTTTGGCCCCAACCACTCTCAAGTACAGCATTACTATACATCATCAAAGCATTTACACCATACTTATTCTGATTTGAAACTAAAGAAGCCCCAGCATTCAACAATTTACCACTCGATACTTGACTTGAAGTATATTGATCAAATTGAGCTGCCGTAATACTTGTCTTTGTACGAGCCGGCAAATATTGAAAATAATTATAATAAGGTGCATTCGAATTTACTGCATTTGCATATACACCATTTTTATAATCCCGAATCATTGTTTTAAAGTCTGCATAAAAATAATGACCATCATAACTATAATATGTCGCATTATCACTTAATGAAGCCGGTTTATTACCTACATAGGTTTTAGAATAATAATTTGAATATTGTGAAATCAAATTTGCAACATAATGATATAAAGAACCACCATTTGTCTTATAACAACTAATTGTATTGGCATTTGCATAATCGACAATTTGAACTTCACTAGCATCCACCAAACCAGTAACACCAGCTGCCTTAAATTTTACTTTCCCATTCACCATACCAAGATATGCACCATCACTCATCGTATACCCATTGATATAGCCTTGTTCACCATTTGTACAATTCGTATAGGTTGTGATTTCATTAGCCGAAGCCTTAGTTCTAAAGTTAACAACCCCATACGTAACATCTTTAGTTTCTTCAGCAAGCATGACAGTTGAAACCATAGAAGAAGCTAGTTCTTCCTCTAATTCTTCAGGATCATATTGAATCAAATTTCCATTTTCATCAAACCCAACAAAACTATTATTATTTGTTTCATCTGTACCTGCACTTGTCGCATATATAGATTGTGTACAAAAACCCAAAACTACTACAAACGTAAATAAACATGTAATTAATCTTTTCATATTTTTCTCCAATCATCTTTAAATATAGCACAATACGAAACAAAAAAGATAGCCAAAAATTTTGACTATCTCCAACAACCATCACTACCTACATAGTAACTTCCAATCCATTGATTTTTTGCCATGGTACCATCATTAAGTAAATAATAATTTCCAATCCAACGATTCTTTACCATAGCACCAGATGCATCAAAGAAATAATAAGTTCCATTCAAGCTTATCCATCCAGTTACCATATAACCATCTTGATCAAAATAATATGTTTGACCATTTATGACTTCAAAATCATTTTTAGTATAAGATCCATCACCATGTCTATACCACCATTTACCATTATGAATCCAACGATCTTGTTGCCACAATCCATTTGAATCTACATAATAATTTCCAATCCAAGTATTTGTAGCCATGATTCCATCATTTTGTAAGTAATAATTACCTACCCAAGCATTTTTTACCATTGCCCCAGAACCATTGAAATAATACCATTTTCCCTGAATCACTTGCCATCCTGTAAGCATGTATCCATCCGAATTAAAGTAATATACATTATTGTTTATCACATCAAATTTATTCTTTGGATAACTACCATCTCCATAACGATACCGCCAACGACCATTATAGGTCCAACAATTTGGTTGTACTATACCATTTCCATCAAAATAAGTAGTACCAACCCATTTACTTTTAGCCATCTTACCATCTTTTTCAAGATAATAATTACCCGACCATTGATCTTTTACCATAGCCCCAGAATTATTGAATAAATACCAATCGGATTTGATTTGAATCCAACCCGTAACCATATAACCATCACGATCAAAATAATAGGTTTGCCCATTGATATCTTCAAAATCATTTTTAGTATACGATCCATCCTGGTGACGATACCACCATTTGCCGCCATTATTGATCCAATGATCCGGTGACCATAATCCATTCGCATCTACATAACAATCACCAATCCATTGGTTTGTGAGCATTTTACCATCTTCACCCACATAATAATTACCTATCCATTGACTAGTAAGTTTAGTACCATCATTAGAATAGTAATACCAACCATCTTTTTCTTGAACCCAACCAAGTTTTCGTAAAGAATTAAAAGTCACATCAATATCAACACGACCCGCAATACCATCTACATAACCACTACTAGTTCCTTGCCACATAATATATGGTTTCATATAATTACATTCCACATTATATTGTGCCACCCATTTCATCACAGAATCAAAATAAGGATCTGTTAAATAATTGGTAAACCAGTTTAAGTTGGCATAAACACCACAGTTATAACCTGCATTTTGAATTGTAGTTACATACGTTTTAGCAATTTGAGCAATCGTTGATTTACTCACACTTGACATGACACTATAATCTTCTAAATCATAAAAAACAGGATAAGAAGGATTTAAACCCTTTAGTAATCTTAAAGTATGTGCTGCCTCTTCCTTAGCATCTTCTACCGTTTGTGCATACGAATATAAATATATACCATATGGCATACCTACACGTATGCATTCGTTTACGTTTCTTACAAATTTTTTATCATCATATTTTGCATAATCACCCGCAAAACCACAACGAAGAATCGCAAACTCAACATCTGTCTTTTTTACTTTATCCCAATCAATATTCCCCTGCCATTCACTGACATCAATACCTTTTGAGATTGCATTGGGAATAGGATCACCTACCCCATTATAAATCACACCATTTTCTTTGACCCAAGCCAAAGAATCATTTTGTGCACAAATCATTTCTTCCTGAGAAACAATAGGTTCTCCATTTTCATATCGCCAACTATTTGCCGTATACTCCTCTTCATTGGCATATACAGTTATAGATGATGAAAACATTAGAATAGATAAACAAATTGCCATTAACCTTTTCATATAACCCCTCCTAGAAAGCGAAGAATGGACCTCCATTCTGTAAATCTCCATAATCACTAGATTGTTGATTCCAAATCGAATCAATTGAATAATATCCATTTTTATATGGGTCCAATGGATCATATACATATACATATCCATTGTTGTAGCCAGCTAATAATATAACATGCGTAATACCATACCCATAGACAAAGTCACCTTTTCCTACGGCTGCCGCCACTAATTTTCCACCCTTTAAACAACCAATCAACTGACTATATGACAAGTTATTTTGGTAAGAAAGCCCATAATTATCTTGAACAACTTTATACGAATCTGAAGTTGAACCAAAATAAGTAGGCGTATTCATATATCCAGCACTATATAATTGTCGAGCAATATCGACTGGCGTATAATTTGTACCTTTATAATAATTTATAATCATTGCCGCTGTAGAAGGAAGACAACCAGAACTTCCAATTGTTGAATATCCAATTGAAGTATTCCTCCATCTATAATCAACCTGAGATAGATATGGAATATTTGAAATATCACTACGATAAATATATCCACTTCCATCAATATATAATGTTTTACTTCCCAAAGTAATCGTTCTATTCGCCGCCATTAAACCAACAGAACCACCATTTGAATCATTCTCTACATAGAAATAGAAAGAGTTACTATCTAGTGTCACAAGCCCGGTTTTTCTAGCTCCATCTTGTCCTAAATAATACCAATCTGAACCATTTAGTAATAACCAATCTTGTTTCATAGTACCATCATTTAAGAAATAGTACATTCCACTACCTACTTGTTGCCAGCCACTACAAGCCATTTCAAAAGTATTTGAATCAAAATAATACCAAATACTATTTATAAATTTCCAACCTGAAACTTTCTGACCATTTGTATCAAGCCAATACGTATGTTCATTCTCCATGTACCAACCTGTAATCAATTTTCCATTTTCATCAAAATGATATGTTTTTCTTCAAGAATCTGCGTTCCCACTAATGCATATCCATTCGAATCTACATAATAAGAACCACTCTTAATTTTGATCCAACCATCTTTTTCATATTCCAAAGTTCTTTGATTCACAAAACGCGTACCCAAAGAATCTTGTTCCATCACATAAAGCTCTTTTGACTTATCCCAAGCACCATCTTGACCAACATATCGATCATTGATCCATTGACTTATAGCCATCTTTCCATCAAAATCTAAATAATAATCACCAACCCAAGTGTTTGTGACCATACATCCAGATGCATTGAAATAATACCAATTCGATTCAATAGATTTCCATCCAGTAACCATATAACCAGACTTATCAAAATAATATGTAGAACCATTAATGACATCAAATTTAGAAGCAGGATAACTACCATCCCCATAACGATACCACCATCGACCATTACTGATCCAACGATTTGGCACCCATTTGCCACTTGCATCTACATAATCATTTCCAATCCATTCATCTGTCGCAATATATCCATTTTCTTTCACATAATAATTACCAATCCATTGATTTCTAGCCATTATGCCATTCGAACCTAAATAATAATTACCAACCCAAGCGTTTGTTAACATACAACCAGATGCATTAAAGCAATACCAATTGGAATCAATCTCTTGCCAACCAATAACCATATTTCCATCTACATCAAAATAATATGTAGAACCACTTATCTTTTCAAATTTGTTTGTAGCATACGTGCCATCTGTATAGCGATAATGCCATTTATTATTTTTCTTTACCCACTTAGATGGAGACCACAAACCATTTTCATCCACATAATAACTACCAATCCAAGTATTTGTAGCCATTACACCATCGGATCCTAAATAATAGTTACCAACCCAAACATTTGTTACCATACATCCAGATGCATTGAAATAATACCAGTTGGACTCAATACAAATCCAGCCAACAGTCATATATCCATCTGCATCAAAATAATATGTAGAACCATTGATGGTTTCAAACTTATTTTGAGCATAAGTTCCATCACCATAGCGATACCGCCATCGACCATTATAGATCCAACCATTCTGTTGTCGTAAGCCACTCGCATCTACATAAACATTATCAATCCAAGCATTTCTAGCCATCACACCATCAGATCCTAAATAATAGTTACCAACCCAAGCATTTGTTACCATGCAACCAGATGCATTGAAGTAGTACCAATTCGATTCAATAGTACTCCAACCTGTTACCATATATCCATCTGCATCAAAATAATATGTATAACCATTGATAACTTCAAACTTATTTTGAGCATACGTTTCATCACCATAGCGATACGACCATTTACCATTATTGACCCAACGATTCTGTTGCCACAAACCATTACTATCTACATAACGATCCTGGATCCATTGATTTTTAGCCATTTTACCATCGAAACCAACATAATGATTATCAATCCATTGATCACATTGAAGAATTCCTGATTCATTAAAATAATACATTTCTTGATCAATTTCTTGCCAACCAATCGCAAATGAACAATCTTCCTTTGTATACATATCATGTGTTTCGTTCCAACCCAATGTTGTTTCTGTCTGTTCTACTACAGGTTCTTGGACTTCTGTTTCCTCAGCCAATATAGGCATACCTGCAGACAAAATCATAAACATTGGAATCCATGCCAATTTTTTTAAACCCATTTTTGTCTACCCCTTATTTATTAAACTCATCCATAATCATTTCAACCTTACGCTCTACAGTATCCCACGTAAAATTTTCACACAATCTTTGATAAGACAATTTTGTAGCCTGAATTCGACTCTCTTTATCATTGATTGCTTCTTCTAATGCAGGAAGCAATAACTCCTCAGAATTATTCTCAATAATCGTTCCATAATCTTTATTGATTACAAGTTCTTTAGAACCACCACGAGCTGTAGTGACAATGTAACACTCACAAGCAGCCGCTTCTAATACTGAGGTTGAAAAACCTTCCGAAAAAGAAGGAAGACAGAAAATATCAGAATCATCTAATAAAGCAACAATATAATTAAAATCAATGCGACCTAAAGGAATAATATGATCATTCTTTCTTTGATCAATATACGCTTCTAAATCCCCCTCACCTGCAATAAACAAGTATACGTCATCTCTTTTTTTATTGATTTCTGACATCACATTCAGTAATTGAGGAATTCCTTTTTCAGGTAATAATCTTCCCGTAAATGTAATAACCGTTGCATCCTTCGAAATATTATATTTCTTACGATAATCTTCACATTTATTTTTTCTTAATTCATCCACCTCATGTACATCGATTGAATTATATAAAACTCCACTTGCCTCAATATGAAAATGTTTTAACCATTCATTACAAGCTAATGAAACTCCATAGTAACGATCACAATGTCTTTTATCTAACATCGTCAATCCATGTTCATAAATGGAACCAAAGAAATCAAGTACTTTATTGTTGACAGATAAATGCGAAGTACCATGCTCAATCGTTATACATGGAATATGATTCTTCTGGGCAAATTTCATAGCCACTAAAGAATGACGATAAAAACGTGTATTTACAATCACTAAATCAAAATGTTCTTTTTCCAATATAGAAATAATCTTTTTATATTCACTATCCTTTTTTAAAAATGGATAACGCCCCTTTAAAAAAGGATAACAATTAAATCGATATACACGAGTGTTATCAATCACTTCATAATTTGAATAATCTTCTATTTGAGATGTTACAACAACAACTTCATTGCCATTCTCAATTAATTTTTTACACAAATTTAAAGTATATCTTTCGACACCACCCATATGCGGTAAATATTGGGCGGAGAAAATACAAACTTTTTTATTTGCCATAAATCGGTTCCTCCCCCTCAAACTGAATAACTAATGGTGCATGGTTGACCCTTTTTTCTACAGGAGGAATCTGCATATAGTCACCATATACCTTCTTTAAAAATTCATCATTATTTGCAGGAATATACGCCTCAATCGATTCAAACGGAACCTTTTTAAGTGGCAATAAATCCGCCTTTTTGATTTTATCCTTTAAACAACCCGTATACTCATAAGACGTTACATATTCACAATCCACATCATTAAATGAAGTACTCACCTTTTTAAATTTCTTGTACAAAAATTTTGGCGTAATATGAAATAACTTCAAACCATAATGTATCATCATACAACCAAAATGTAGTATATGATACATGATTCCATCATATGGAATCACAGGTGTCCCTGTTCCTGAAAGAAATAAAAGTTTACCATAGAATGTTGATTTTCTTAATAAACGCTTCTGATTCGATTCAGATTCAGGCACATTATCAAAAGGAAAGATATCCATAAAAATACGTCGATCACACTTTAAATCTTTGGATACTTCTGAAATAAAAATAGTATTTTTTCTTTGAATATGCGTAACAGTACATGCATAGCGAGAATCAATTTCAGGTGTTAATACTTCATAATGTTCAGAAAGTTCCTTCTCGAAAACCTTCATAAATACATCATAATCTTTGCGAAGCATTCCAACATCAATATCATCATCCCAAGGAATAAATCCTTTGTGGCGAACCGCACCAATCGCAGTTCCATAAATTAAAAAACAAGGAAGATCATATTTTTCACAAACATCAAGCACATCTTTCAACATCTGTGTTTGTACACCCTGTAATTTTTTTAATACTACAGGATCATATTGTTTAAATAAAACTTTACTCATTTATTCCACCCATTTCCTTCTTTAATATTAATACTAAACCAATTATAAACATCACAGTTATTGATGCAATTCCAATCAAATAATCTAAACTTGCACCAAACATTCCATATTTTGATGTCAACCAATTTACTAGTAATTGAGGTAATATAATCGCTACGATATAAATATAAATCATAAAACTTTGTTTACGAATAACAGTATAAATATAGGATAAAATTGAATTCATACTTGCGAAGCATCCAGCAACTATCAAAATTAAGAACGAAGATTTAACACTATGTAAATCTACACCATATACAAGTTCCAATAATGGAATACCCAAGAAATAACATCCAATAAATACAAGTACAGATAGAACGATGTCAAATATAATCAATTTGCTAATTATCTTAATAAAACAACTCTTTGTAGAATTTAGCCAAGTATTTGCGATAGATGTAAATAGAGGTACAAATATAAACATACAAAACATATTCACAACATATGAAGGCATAGACACTATATTGTAATATGTTTGAACACTTGAATCAAAATTCAATTCAATCGCATTTTTTGGAATATTTACAATAAATGTTGTTAAAAAAGAACTAATAAACAATGGGAAACAATTTTTTATCAATTGAGTGATTTTTTCCATTCTAAACTGGAAATGAATAGTACTTATTCTTTTTATTAATTGCATATCAAAGAAAGTAAGTTCCAATGTCGAATAAATCATTGCCAAGACAATAGAAAGAATCAAGTTTTTAAAAATCAATAATGAAATCAAAATAACAAGATTGTATCCTAAAATACGTATTATATAAGAAATTCCAGATAAAAACAGTTTATCCACTTGTTGAAAACGTGCAGAAAAAAGATCTGCAAATACATCACACATCAAAAATAGGCAATACAAAATTGTAACTAATAATTTATATGAATTAAATCGTAAATAAACAGAATAAATCAAGCACCCTATCATCATAACTATAGACGTAATAATTTTTAACGATAGGTAATCTGAAAATTTAAATTCTTCATTAATATCTGACACTTGAAATTGTCTTGTACCAAACCAACCAACACTTAACATCAATTGGCCTACACTATAAGAAATAGAAAAGATACCTGCCTCATCAACCCCTAAAATACGTGTCACATAAATCATTAATAAAAAACTTGTAGCTGATCCACATAGTGTACCTAATGTATACCAAAATGTATTTTCTTTTAAAGAAACTTGTCTATCTAATAATCGATTATATATATTATTCATTTAAACATCCTCTATTTTGATTGCATAAAAAAGAATGCAATAACCGCCTAATATGGTATCACATTCTAATAAATTATTCTATCTGTCGTTATAAGAATAGTACTAAGATTAATCTTTAATTTCTTGTAAATATCTCTTTAAAGCATCCTGCCAAGTAGGTAAAGGTTTAAATCCATTTTCTATTAGTTTTGATTTATCCAAACGAGAATTAAATGGTCTAGCTGCCTTAGATAAACCATACTCAGCTGTTGTGACTGGAATGACGGTGTTTGTATAACCAGCTTGTTTAAAGATTTCACACGCAAAATCATACCAGCTAATATAGCCACCCTCATTTGTCGCATGATAATAACCATATTTATCCGTTTCAATCATATCGACTAATAAACGGGCTAAATCATAAGTATAAGTTGGTGTCCCAATTTGATCATTCACGACTTTTAATGTATCAAATTTCTTTCCAACATTTAACATTGTCTTAATGAAGTTATTTCCATTCTTTCCAAATACCCACGCAATACGAACAATAAAGTATTTTGATAAAGTATTTGAAACAGCTAGTTCTCCACCAAGTTTTGTTTCACCATATACATTCAATGGCTTATAATCCTTACAATCAGGAGTCCAAGGCTCTGTTCCCTGTCCATCAAATACATAATCAGTAGAAATATAGACCATTTTCGCATCAATCTCTTTACAAGCATCCGCAATATTTTGTGTACCATCCACATTAATAGCTTTTACTTTCGCTTGTTTATCTTCATCTTCGGCTAAATCAACTGCAGTCCAAGCTGCACAATGCACAACAACATCTGGCTTTACAGACTTAATTGTATTCATTACAGCCTCTGAATTTGTGATATCTAAAGATACATATTCAGCTGTTGTTACATATGTACCATCCTGAATTCCACTATAGCTTTCAGCTAAGTCTGTACCTACTCCAACATATCCTCTAGAAGCCAATTCATTCATGACATCATGACCTAATTGACCTGCAACACCTGTCACAAAAACTTTCATATTTTCTACCTCATTTCTTGCTAATTTTTCTTACTATTCGAATCAATGTATTAAATAAAAAATCAGGAACAAATATCATTGCAATCTCAAACTTTACCGTTTGTGGTGCTAAACTTCTATATTTGTACAAATCTTTTATATTATGTTCCATTCTTGCCTTAGAAAAGGCCAACAATTCATCTTTATCTTTAAAATCAGGATATCTTTTTATAAAATCTTCAATTAAATTACAATGCGGTATTACGCGTTCTTGCATATAATCGGCTTTCGATTCAATACCAATTAATATTCCACTAACATTTTTTCCGTGTCTACGATATTGAGCAAGCGGTTCATCTATAAAAGCGACTCTGCCTTCAACAGAAGCACATGATATAATCCATTTATCATGTCCTGTATAAATACTAAAAGGTACTATCTTTCTAGCAAAATCTCCTTCTGCAACCATCACCATACCTGCTGCATATGTAGAAATTAAATTATTTTTTGCGATATCATCACCTGTATGCCAACTATTCACTTGATCATGATGTTCGTCTCTATATCTAGCAATGACAACATTATCATCACCATCTATTATTTGCACATCACAAGCCACTAATAATGCGTTTTCTCTTTTTAATGTTTCGACCGACTTTGAAATCTTATTCGAAAACCATATATCATCTTGATCGCAAAACGCAACATAATCTCCAGTACTTGCTCTTACTAATTTTTCAAAAGACTTGGTATAATTTAAATTGTTTTTATCTTGTTCTAAAATACGATACGGTACTTTTGTTAAACATTCTTCGAAGATTGCTTTGTCACAAGGGCATTCTGGACAATCATCATTAATAATAATTTCTAGATTTTCATAATCTTGATTATTTAAAGAATTTAATTGTTTAATCAAATACTCTCTATCTGGTTTATATACAGATAATAAAATATCGACTTTTTCCATATAATCTCCCATCAATCTACATCAATACAGTTAATACAGCAATAAAGAGAAAAGCTAAAGATTATTCCTTAGCTCTTCCTTTTTCTACATACATCTTTTCAAAATAGTTTTGGTATTCCCCACTAATGATGTTTTCCCACCATTCCTTATTGTCTAAATACCATTGGATTGTCATTGGAATACCTGTGTCAAATGTATATTTTGGTTTCCATCCAAGTTCTGTTTCCAACTTAGTTGGATCAATCGCATAACGCATATCATGACCTTTACGATCTGTTACATACGTAATTAAGCTTTCTGGTTTGTTTAATGCATGAAGTACAGTCTTTACAACTTCTAAGTTAGTTCTTTCATTATGACCACCTACATTATACACTTCACCAACACGTCCCTTACGAACAATTAAGTCAATTGCGACACAGTGATCATATACATGTAACCAGTCACGAACATTTTCTCCCGTTCCATATACTGGAATTGTTTCATCATTTAAGGCACGAGAAATAATTAATGGAATTAATTTTTCTGGGAAATGATATGGACCATAATTATTTGAACAACGACTAATTGTTACTGGTAAACCATATGTTCTGTGGTATGCCAACACAAATAAGTCTGCACTTGCCTTTGCACTTGAATAAGGACTTGAAGTATGTAAAGGTGTATTTTCAGTAAAGAACAAGTCAGGACGGTCTAATGGTAAATCACCATATACTTCGTCTGTAGATACTTGGTGATATCTTTGAATACCATATTTCACACAAGCATCTAATAATGTAGTTGTTCCCATTACGTTTGTCTTTACAAAGATTTCAGGATCTTCAATACTACGGTCAACATGACTTTCAGCCGCAAAGTTAACAACGACATCAAATTTTTCTTTTTCAAACAAATCCATGATAAATTCACGATCTGCAATATCACCCTTAATAAACTTGTAGTTAGGCTTATCCTCTACAGGCTTACAAGTTTCTAAGTTACCTGCATATGTTAATTTATCTAAGTTTACAATCATATCCTCAGGATATTTATTCACCATATAATGTACAAAGTTTCCACCAATGAAACCAGCACCACCCGTTACTAAAATTTTCATATTTTTATTCTCCTTTATATACAAATTGATTATTTGACTCTTCTAAAGTTGGACCTACCTGATCCTTTTCACTTAAGACAGGCTCAATACCATTTAATAATGAACCCCAATCTACATGACAAGTCGGATCATCATAACGCATTCCACCCTCAGACTCTTTATTATAGACATTATCGACTTTATATCTAAATTCAACATCATCCGTTAAAGTTAAGAATCCATGCGCAAATCCTTGTGGAATAAAGAATTGTCTATGATTTTCTTCACTAAGCTCTACACTTACCCATTGACCATATGTAGGACTACCTTTGCGAATATCCACTGCTACATCAATCACAGTTCCCTTTGTACAAGAAACCAATTTACTTTGTGCATATGGCGGATTTTGCCAGTGCAATCCACGAAGCGTACCCTTCTGTGCACTAAATGACATATTGTCCTGTACAAAATCAACCGTAATACCCATCTTTTCATATTTAGGCTTTGAATACGTCTCTGTAAAATACCCTCTATGATCTCCAAATACATCTGTATCAATAATTAATACTCCAGGAATCTTTGTTTCAGTTACCTTCATTTCAATACCCCCATTATTTAATATACTTACGATCCATGATCTTCTTTAAATAAGCACCATACTGATTCTTCTTATAGATTTCATAAGTAGAAGCCAATTCTTCATCACCAATCCATCCATTGTCATACGCAATCTCTTCAAGACACGCAATCTTACGATGTTGGTGCTCCTCAATAGTCTTCACAAAGTTAGTGGCATCCACTAAAGATTCATGTGTACCCGTATCTAACCAAGTAAATCCATCACCAAGTAATGTTACATTCAATTCACCATTCTCTAAATAAATACGGTTCAAATCTGTGATTTCCAATTCTCCACGAGCACTTGGCTTTAAGTTTTTCGCATACTCTACCACTTTATTATCATAGAAATATAATCCTGTTACCGCATAATTTGACTTAGGACAAGCTGGCTTTTCCTCTAAACTAATAGCCTTACCCTGAGAATCAAATTCAACCACACCAAAACGTTCAGGATCTTCTACATAATAACCAAATACGGTAGCTCCCACTTCATTTTCAGCAGCCGCACGAAGACGTTTCGTTAAACCATGACCATGGAAAATATTATCACCCAAAATCATTGCACAACTATCATTACCAATAAATTCTTCACCCAAGATAAAGGCTTGTGCTAAACCATCCGGACTAGGCTGAACTTTATAAGAAAGCTCAATTCCAAATTGATGACCATCCCCTAGTAATTCTTGAAAACGAGGTGTATCATCCGGAGTTGAAATAATCAAGATCTCACGAATCCCTGCCTGCATTAAAATAGACATTGGATAATAAATCATTGGCTTGTCATAAATAGGAAGCAATTGCTTACTTGTAACCTTTGTCAAAGGATACAAACGAGTACCACTACCACCAGCTAAAATAATACCTTTCATGTTGAGTCCTCCATAATTAACATAATTATATCACAATAAAAGAATAAACCCTAACGTAACGTTAGAGTCAAGTTTTTTTGTTAATGTATTCTAAATATCTTTTTAATAAACACTTTTATCAAATGTTTAAATGATGGATTTGAATACAATTTACGTTCATCTTCTAAACTGTTAGATAAAAAATCCTGAGCAGCATCTGCCCGATTAATTCTTTGACTCGCTTCTTCAACAATCTTTTCATATTCCTTTATAATTCCTTCATATTCTAAATACGTTAATTGTTTTTCGCATGCAAGGTCATTTTCATAAAACAAAGATTCCGCATCTTCATTATTTAAAACCAATGAAATCAATGTTTTCCATCTTTGTATCAAAAACTCTTTTGAAAATGTCTTGGCCTTCTCATTACAATACTGACTCATCTCGTTCCATTTTTCTGTATCATGTAAAATATCTAACAAATGTTTTTTTGCGTCTGATTCTTCTTTATAAAAATACCCATTTTTATCATATTCAACTAAATCTTCCACGCCCAAAAAATAACTAGTTACAATCGGTAATCCAAAACAAGCAGCTTCATTTAACACCAAGCCAAAGCCTTCAAACTCAGAAGCAAACAAGAAAGCTCTGGCCTTCTTATAATATATTGAAACATCTGGTTGTGGTCCTACAAATTCAACACTTTCCACTGGCAAAGATAAGTCAATTAATTCTTGTTCTAAACTTTTACCAAAAGTTTCTTCGTAATTCACAGGACCTACAACAATTAATTTAATGCTTTTATCTTCTTTATGTACCTGTGAAAATATCTTCAAAATCTTATCCAATCTTTTTAATCGATCATCATATCTACCAACTGTAACAATCACATTCTCTCTTTCTTCATATGAAATACTAGGTTGAACTTCAAAAAAATTAGGATTTGGCATAACACAAATAGTTCTGTTTGCGTTTAAAGAACATATCTTTGAAGAAACATTTGTTAGGCAAGCAATCGCATCTGGATATTGAAGACAATTGTTTCGAGTCACAATTTCCTTAGAATATAGAATTTCATGCCAACAAGGAAATAGCCAAAAATAATGATTTAGCATTATAGATTTAATTCCCGCTTCTTTCAATTTTTTATAAATAGTTAATTGTTTACAATTTAAATTTGCATTTCCAACAAACAAATCAACTTTTAAACGAGTACAACAAGCAACACATAACTCATCATAAGGAGCTATACTATCGTTTAAGTGAATCACTCCAATTGAATCTGGTATTGGAAAAGATGCCTTTTTATTATCAAGTTCTGGCAAAATCATTATTATATTGTAATCAAACACAAGATGATCCATTAAGGTCAATAAAACCTTTTCAACTCCACCAATGATCCAATTGTCATATCCTATACAAATAGTCTTTTTGTTCTTATCAAAAGAAATATTTAAATTTCCTAAAATCTTATTAATATAATCATCCATTCAACATGTCTCCTTCACATAATTCATTTATAGCATCTAAAAGAATGTCTGGTTTTGCATTCAAAGGAATTACCTTTCCTAGTTTATAATTCTTTGTTCTTTCTCCCTGTGCTCCTAAATCATACGAAATCAAAGGTCTCTTCATAGATTGTATTTCGGAAATCGTATATGAGAAGGTTTCTGGACATATAGAAGACATAAAGAAAACATCTATGTTATACTCTTCTACTAAATTTGCGATATCCTCACGTCTATACTTTCCTGTTGCAAAGAATACCGAATCATTTCGCATATCCTGCGCATCTCCAATACAAACAATTCTATATTTAGAAAGTTGATTACTTTGAATATATTGAATCAACTCTTTAACTTCTTCCATACCCTTGTGTTTACACAACTGGCCTAATAATCCAATCGTAATTATATTATCATTCTCTACTTTTGGAACACGTAACTCATCGATTACATAACCGATCACTTTAATTTTATGTGATAGGCTTTGATAAACTCTAACTAAATATTTCTTTGAACTATTTGAAAAACAAATAATTTCATCACAAGTATTTAATAATTTAGCATTTAAACTACGCCATTCAACAATTGACTTAGATTGATCAAAATTTGCACTATTTAAACATATATCACAATCTTTGACTTCTGGTAATCCACAATATCTATCATTTACATTAATCAAATTCAATCTTGGACATATACAAAAATAATCATGTACTAGATATGTGAGTTGAATATGTGGATGAATTAATTTTATATTATGAACTGTATCAATCAATCCTTTAATATTTGGGTATGATACCAATTCATTAAAATAGATATATTGCGCTTTCAAACTTACTAAATATAATAAAATATTAATATCATCAAAATAATAATGCACATCGTCTTTCATATTTATTAATTCATATTGATGAAAATCAGGCTGATAAACTACTTGGTACACAGATTGTCCATTATGAATCATATCCTCTGCTTTTTTTCTTAAATATAAATCTGCACCACCACCAAATGAATGAGTGATATATAAAACCAAATTGTCACTAATTTCATCAATAAAATCATAGCATTCTAATACGGAAGGTGTATTCCTTATTTCTAAGTATTTATCTTCAACAGTATACTTTTTTGAGTCAATAATATGAATATCACAAACATTAACATCATCGATATTCTTTTTTAACATTCCTAATTCGATACTATTCATTTTATCTGGTGTATAACAAATTGCCTCAACTTTAAGATCACTTCCAGATTGATATTCAACCATATTTATAAATCCAGAATACAAATATTTTGTATCTTTTAAAGCCTCAACTAAATCCATTCGATATCGACGTGTCACAGATTTTTCAAAAACACATTTTCCATCTTCATTTGTGAAACACAAATAAATATCTTTTATCGTATAGAAGGAATCTCCAATCCATCCACGAATAAGAACCATATTATTATTTTGGTATTTGAACTCATCAACATTCCCCAACACCTGATGTTGTTTATTAAATCCTTCATGACCAATAATACCAAGTTTATTAATATTTAAAGTATTAACAACAATTTTGATTTTGTTGCGTAAAGGTAAAATCATATTATGTTCACAACTACCTTTTGAAACTCGAATTTCCAAGTTTTCTTTTGGGCTATCGAGATTCAAAATTTGATATGCCTTAAACTTTTCTTGATTGCACTCTAAAACAATTTTATCTTCGCTTTTACAATCAATTATCCATTCATTACTCGCAACGCACATAACTTCCAGCACCTGTTTGTTGAAAAGTCCATCTTTTCTAGCACGCATATTATTCCTCTTTCTAAATTATTTAGTACATTTAAATAATCCCGCTTCTTTAGTTACAACTATTTTACCATCTTTCTTCAATATCTCTTCAATATATTCTTTAAATTCATTCAATTTAGGACCCAATATTTCATTTTGATTACCATGACAAGACATAATATAATCAATCAAAGGTTTTGATTCTGTTATTTCTAATGAATCTTGATAATCCATTCTTAGAACACTCGTGAAATATTTTTTTAATATATCTTCACCATTTTCTAAACCAAATACATCATACAAACTATGATTCGACAAATTTATTCTAGAATCAAAGCTTTGTACAATATCCGTAATTTCTTTCATATGACTCTTTCCATATGTACTACAATATAAAACTCCATTTGGTTTTAATACTCTACTGATCTCTTTTAATCCCTGATTTAAATCATTCAAATAAAATAAAACATGATTGGCAATGATGGAATCAAAATAAGCATCTTTGAAAGGTATCTTTTCAGCATCCGCTACAATACAGTTAAAATCCGAACCTAATTTATTACGAACCTCTTCCACCATACCTTCACTAATATCCGATAAGAATATTTCTCGATTTCTCAAATCAATCTTATTTTCTTGCCACAACTTACCATTTCCGCAACCAAGTTCTAATAATCGATTCACCTTAGAAAAATCAATCTTCTCAAATAACCAATTAAACCAACCCTGTGAATTAGTAGAATACTTTTCATGAAGACGAATACGATCATTTAAGTTCTTCGCATTCTTATATTGCTCAATAATATTCGTTTCTTCATTCGACAATTGAACCAAAGATAGAATCATATTCCAAGAAAGATTGGAAGAGTTGCTCGCTCTTTTTAAAGCATCCTTTAAAGATTGCAGATGACTCATTTTATCCTCAATCAAATCAATTTGTAATTCAAAACTCTCCTTTAGATTGGTATTGTCCATAACCATCGGAAAGATTTCTTCAATACTAAAACCCAAATGTTTTAATGATAAAATCTTCTGTAACTTCAATAAATCCAAATCACTATATTGACGATACCCATTTTCCATAACAAAAGAGGGTTTTAACAACCCTATTTTGTCATAATATCTAATTGTTCTTTCACTCACGTTCGCAAGACGAGCGAACTGGCCTGTTTTATAGTAATTCATAAATTTTATGCCTTAACATATATTGAATAACATACTTCTGCACTTGGATCCGTTACAACTCGAACTCTTACAAAATCCCCATACGATTCATACTCATTCATACCTCCAGACAAAATAAAACAATTGATTTTATATTTATCAATAAAAGGTAAACATTGGTCAAACGCTTCCATTGATTTCGTATTATTTAAATCATGAAATGCTAGTTGATAATCATAAAGAAACGATGCTATTTTTTCATCACTATCAACTGGATAACGCGGAACAGCTGAATATGAAATCGCATTTTCTGTTACTGTAGTTAAAATAGTAGCTAATGGATGCGGAACTTTATTTGTAATAACAATTTCAGGAGACAAAACGCGAAGCGTTCCTTTTTCTTTGGATATTTCATCTAAAACTCGACCTAACTCAAGTGTTGAATTCGGTACCATTCGATAATTTCTTGCGATTACACCAAACGAATGTTTAACACTAATGTTTTTTCCTGTATATGTCGAAACGCAACTACCTGTAAAAACACAAGTAACAATTAGCAATATTGGTATCAAAATCCTTTCCTTAGAATATGTTAAAAAAGCAAATAAAACATATGCAAAGGTTGTAATATAGTAAGTATAAAGTAAAGTCGTTAACATTCGATTTGCGACAAATCCATAAACTGAAAAAGTTTCAAATACATCATTCACTTCTGGAACAAGCATCAAAGTAAAAATAATAAGTAAAACAATATTTATTCGATTAATGATTGTCTTTTTAAAAGCAAAAGATATTAAGAAAATAAATGATGAAACAATAAATGGTAATGTCATAATATTTCTTTTTACATAGTCACGAATGGCATGTTGCATATCCAAATTGTTTGGTAAAACAATGCCAATGATTATATATAAGAGTAATGGCAATAATAACCACAGTGTTTTCTTGTCTTTTTTAAAATTAATGACAAAAAATAAAGCGACACTAGTTAGAATAATGATTGGTAATGCAATTGTTGATTTTGACATTAAAACTACAGAAATTATAAACAACTGCATTATATCTTTAATAGTAATGTTCTTATTATCTATAAACGACATAACAATCCATAATATTCCCATTGTTCTTGGAATAGATGAACCAAGATACATAGCCGTTACAAATTGCCAATGATCAACTAAATACATAAAGCCTTGTTCATAAACTGTATTCATGTTTGTCGCAAATAAAATCACAACGATTGGTATAAATTGAATAAACTTATAGATTCTATTTTCCAATTGTAATTTATCAGCAATTTTATTTGAAAACAACGAAATTGATGAACATAATAAAAGATAATTAAAGAAATTTAAACCTAAACGACAAAATGTAAAAACATTTATTTTTAACAAATAAACATATATGGAAGCTTCTAACTCCCATGTGTTTATTTTGTAAGCAATCGATGAATTTGCCTTGCAATTCACAACATAATTATAAGAAAATGGTGTATCTAAATATGGCATCTTCACGATTTTGCTCAAATAGTATCCATCATCCAATTGATTATTTAACCAATATATATTAAAACTAATAAAGGAAATTAACATTAAAATGATTACAACGGCAAGCAAAACAATGTTGTCTTTAAATAATTGTCTAAAATCACTTTTTGTAAGTTTTAAACTATTCTTTTTCATTGAATAAATAATATATAAAAGTATTCCTGCAATCGCCAAAATAAAATATATTAAAGCCAATTTCCATGGAAGCTCTAATAATTCAATGATCATTAAGCCAATAGCTAAAATAAACGCATATCCAATATATCCTGTTAGTAAATTCTTTGAAAAGTTTTGTTCTTTACGGATAGAATAACCAAAGAAATATGATAATACAATCATCCATATTAAAAATAATAAACTACCAATACAATCCCACATTATTTGTCACCATTATTTCTATCAATATATTCATTAATACTTAATTTTTGAATTAATTCTTTTTGTTTTTCTTTTAACTTAGAAATTTGTGCATTCTGATTGAACAACAGAATATATAAAAAGAAAATAAATAAGCAAAAAATGAAATTACTTGGAGACATAAATCCAAGTTCATTTGAAATCCAAATTGGTATCTGTGGAAAGATACTAATAATCAATAATAAAATTGCCCACAAAATCCATACAATTGCATCATCGATATCTAATCCATGTTTTTGTATTTTCTTTATAACAAATAGAAAAGTGATAACACTCGCAATTATAAAAAAGTATCGTAATTCCATATTTATTTCACCTTTCTAAATGGTTGAATCAAAAAGATTGACACCATCATACGACTCATATATTTTATTGTATTAACCAAATTCAAATAAGATTCTCCAAATTCTCTATCACTCATTTGAACTTGTATTTCTTTGATTTTTCTTTGTTTTCGTAACATATAAACCAGTGTATCTGGTTCAGGTGGATTATTCATTTCATTGGCATAATCGATAATACAATTCTTATCATAAGCTCTAAAACCACTTGTTGGATCAGTTATCGTTTTCCCAGTCATCATTTTAATTGCACCTGCAATTAATCGACTTCCAATCATACGAGCCGTGAAAGGTTTCTTTTCATCTACAAAACGAGAACCAATCACAATATTATTTCCATTTTCAATTTCTTTAACTAATGGTGCAATATATTTAGCTGAATGTTGACCATCTCCATCGAATTGAATGACAACATCATAATTTTCTTTTATTGCCAATTTAAATCCAGTTTGAACAGCACCGAACAATCCTAAATTACAAAACCCATCTATATAGTTGAAGTCATTCTTTTTTAACACTTCCAAAGTATTGTCTTTAGAACCATCATTGACAACGACATAATCCACTTCTGGTGCGTTCACTTCAAGATCATGTACAGTTTTTTCAATATTTAACGCTTCATTATACGCAGGTATAACAACTAAAGTTTTCATATATACATACTCCTAAATCCCTAGATAATTATATGTTATCTATATTCATTTTTCAAACCCTTACAAAAGGACCATTCAATAAATGGTCCTTATTTCCTAAATTTAATTTAACTAAGCTTAAATGGTCCTAATTCTAAATTCCAATTTTTATTGTAGTATGGATCTCCATTTTTTAAAATATCTGGCCATTTAGCTTGGAATTTCTTCATTTCTGCCGTAAAACGTGCTTGTTTTTCTGGCGTATCTTCATAACCTCTAGATTTAGATTCATAGTGATACCATAGAGCAAAAGCATTATAAACAATTAAATAATCTTTTTCACGTATCTTTAGACATAAATCAATGTCATTACATGCAACTACAAATTGTTCATCAAAACCATTTACTTCTTCAAATACATTCTTTTTAACCATTAGACAAGCTGCAGTACATGCTGAATAATTGCAATTGATTCTTGGTCTCATCAAGAAACCTGGATCATCTTTATCAATTCCATTAAACACGTGTGCTGCATATCCATTAAATCCAACAACAACACCTGCATGTTGTATTGTATTATCTTCATACAATAATTTAGCGCCGACTGCCCCAACTTCTTTACGCAAACAACAACCTAACATCTCTGCAATTGCAGTTGGTTCAATAACTTCCGTATCGTTATTTAAAAACAATACATATTCACCCTTTGTATATTTCACACCAAAATTGTTGATTTTCGAATAATTAAAGATACCTTCATATGTAACAATTGTAACATTGTCATGTTCTTGTTTTAATTGCTCATAATATTCAAAGATATCTTTTTCAGTACTATTGTTTTCGACAATCACAATTTCAAAATTCTTGTATGTATTTACATTATATAAAGAATCAATACAAGTTTTTAAAGTATCTTTTTGATTATAGTTAGGAATCAAAATTGAAACTAAAGGATTTGGTTCAGTGCTGTAAATTGTATGATAAAAACCATAATATGGTTTAGGTAACAATTCAACTCTAGCCCCTTCTAATCCAATACGTTTATAATGTGATTCAATGGCTTTTTGACCGGCTGTATAACAATACAATTTACTTTCTGGATCCATTGCGGTTGATTGAGGATGCATACGCCAGTGATATAAAACGCGTGGAATATGATAAACTCCATTTGCTTTTTCAATGCATCTAAAAATATAGTCATAATCTTGGCTACCATCATATTCACTTCTATAACCACCAACTTGTTCATAAATACGACGATTCACAAAGAAGATATGAGTAATGTAGTTATGTGATCGCATCAAATCTTCACTGTAATCAGGTTTTAGATTTGGCTCAATAAACACTTTATATTGATCATTTAATTTATCTTCATCTGTATAAAGTGTGTCATATCTAAATTCTTGTAAAGCCTTCACAACCTCATAAAAACAATCTAATTCCAAAACATCATCATGATCATATACGGCTAGATAATCACCATCTGCCATTTCCATAGCCTTATTTGTATTACCTGAAATACCATAGTTTTGATCTAATCTTTTGAATTTAATTTTATCTGCATAATCGGCATAATGTGCTTCTATGTATTTTTCAACAGCATCCGTTGTACTTCCATCCGCAATACAAAGTTCCCAATTTGAGTAACTTTGATTTACAACAGTATCAATCATTTCTTTTAAATACTCTTCCTTCGTATTAAATGTAGCAACCGCTATACTAATTTTAGGTGAATATTCAAATTGCACTTTAGCTTGTTTTGCCAGTTCTTCAGCTGTAACTCTTTGTTTCAAGAACCAAGTCTGGTATTCATCTACATTTACACCTTGTTTAAATCTTTGAAAAAATTTCTTAACACCATTTTTACGTAAATAATCTATGGCATTATGAATACTTCTAGCATTTAAATGTGTAATGTATGACTTTAACAACCCAAGTGTTGTTCTATTTCTTTGAACAATTTCTACTTTACGTTCAAAATTCTTTGTACTAAACCTCAAATAGTATTTATGAGTTGAATCCCCTTCAAAGCGTATTTGAAAACCAGCATCCCTGTTATCTGGCTTTACTAAATGGTATTGTACTAAATCTTGTCTTGCAAATGAACGTAAATGACTTTCTACAGAATTTGAATCTTTATCAAGAACCTCTATATTCACAGATTCCCCATTTTCTGAATAAACCCAACCTTGAACAGTTGTAAGGCCTTTATCCACATTCATTTCTACACTATCAAGATTAAATTCAATTTCATCTGTATTTCTAGCCTTTTTTATATCTTTCGCATCTAATTTTAATAAGGTTTCATTATTAATATTATCAGAAACTATCAATTCAAATGAATCAACCTTTGTATCAATACAATCTACTTTTACACGAAATCCAATTAAATCTGATTTTAAAATTGATTTTTTATCTCGATAAACATCGCTACGCTGTACTTTTGCAACATTGATTTCTACATTTTTATTATTCAACATAGCTGAGTATGTGACTGGATTTCCATCTTTTGAATAACACCAACCATTTACTGCTATATACCTCGTATAACCGAGATCTTTATATGTAACTTTATCTATAGTATAAAAAAAATTCTTTTCCATATAGCCTCCACAAAACACTCTTATCATAACACAAACTATGACATTGTACCTAATCTATTTGTTCACAAACACTTTAAAGGTAACGATAATATCCATCAGCCTTCCCTTAACTGTTTTAAAATATTTATAGTATGGATTCAAATTCTGAATTATCAATTGAATAACTTTTCCATTTTCTATATATAAGATATGCTTATTAAAGAATTCCCTATAATTCTTATAAGTAGGATAGTTTAAACTTAACTCATTATCCAATTCTTCCAACTTATTTAATGTCTCAATACAATTCTTTGCGGTATTCATTCTAGCAGCAACTGTATTGGTACTTACCAAATGATCCATGCCTTTCAAATTCACATTACCCTTCAAACCAATCGCATTGTTACTATGTATACGATATTTAAATAAAGGAATATTTAAAAAATACATTCCATTCTGCTCACTAGCCAATATATTAATCAACCAATCATGGTGAAACTCAACAGAAAAACATCTTTGGAATTTTTCATTCACTTGTTTACGAAGACATAATGCACACCCTTGAAAACTATTTTCTACAATTAATCTTTCAAATGGCACCTTTACTAATGCATTAGTTTTCACTTTGCATTTATACATGTTTTTGTTTGAAAACTTTGGATTAATATCTATATGTATGGGATTATTATTTTCATCAATTAAATCATATGTACTTGCCAATACTTTAATATTTTTATTTTCATTCATTATTTGCATCATTACTTTAACTTTATTTTCTAACCAAATATCGTCCTGATCACACAAGAAAATAAAATCTGCATCACAAAATGAAAGTGCCTTTTTAAAATTCAATTTATATCCTAAATTATTATCGTTTTGAATAATTCGAATGTCGATATTTTTATATTCCTTTTGAATATCCTTAATAATTTGAACAGTATTATCCCTCGAATTATCATCACAAATAATAATTTCATCTACTGACATTGTTTGATTTAGAATAGATAGGAGTTGTTCTCTAATAAAACTTTCTCCATTATACGTTGCCATGACTACTGAAATCATAATTACCTCCAAAAAAAAGGTATTTAAAAAATACCTTTCTTATAATTCTTCTGCAAATCCTTTTTCTAATTTTTTGAATACAGCATAGCCAATTACTAATATCAATAAGGCTAAAATAAATACAGCTAGTAATGGTTTGAATGGTGGCCAAACATGATACATAAAAATATCACGATATGATGTAACTAATATTGTTAATGGATTCATACTAATAATTTTACCTAAAACACCAGCACCATCCAATAATGATAAATCATAAATTACAGGTGTTGCGTACATCCCCATAGTCAATAAGAAAGAAACAATGTATTCTAAATCTTGAATATAAGCATTTAATGAACTTAGTAATAGTATAATCCCTAAAATCAAGATAGATTGAATGAATGCCACAATAGGTAACATTAATATTTGAACTGATAATCCATATCCAAACGCAAAACAGAACACAAAAATAATAATGCAAGATATAAAGAAATTTACCAATCCACTTAACACTTGTGAAATCAATAAAATTTCACGAGGGAAATATACCTTCTTAATAATACCTGCATTTGCCTTTATAGAAGTAGTTCCAACACTTACTGTAGTTAAAAAGAAAGTCCATGGAATTAAACCTGTAATCAAATATACTAAATAGTTATCCCCACCAGCTCCTCGCATCAAATATGGAAATACAATCCAATATACAACCACTTGTAATAAAGGGTTAATAAAAGACCAAAGAATACCTAGAAAAGAGCCTTTATATTTTCCACGAATATCTTTTTTTACATTGGTTTTTAATAATTCACGATAATCATAAATATCTTTAAATATATGCATCTTTTCACCGCCTATTCTAAAGTAAAACGTATACTTTTATCGGACAATATACTTCCATCTGGTTCAAGACATTGAACATCAAAGTTATGCGTACCTAAATCCAATTTAGTCAAATCTAATGTAGTACACCAACCAATTGTTTCTGGATCTAATTCTCCTGCATATGCTTCTTGATAAGCATCAAAAACATCTAAACGACTAATTCTTTCAACATTATTTATCTCTTTACCATCTAACATAACCTTTAAAACTGCATCATCATGATCGGATATTTGCCATCCTTGGCAAAATAATGAGCCTTGACTCTTTTCGATAGTCGCAAAACTTTTTGGCGCATCAATAAAGACAGCAGCCTTAAATTTATGCTTTCCTTCTGCAATAGCCTTTTTCTTTTCTTCCTTATGATCAATCGCAACTTGTTTTAAATACTCATCAATGACATATATTGGATCACCATCTAAGCGAAGTTCTCCTTTATAAATCCAAACTGCACGATCACATAAATCTTTTACAACATCTAAACTATGTGTAACAATCACAATCGTTTTATCTGATTCTTTTAGTTCTTTTAATTTACGATAACACTTTTCTTGGAAGTGTTGATCTCCAACCGCTAAAATTTCATCAATCAACAAGATTTCAGCATCTACATTAATCGCAACAGAAAAAGCCAATCGCATGTACATACCTGAAGAATAAGTACGAACGGGATGATCAATAAATTCGCCTAGTTCACTAAAATCAATGATATCTTGAATTCGTTCATCAATTTCTTTTCTTGTTAAACCAAAAATAGAAGCATTAAAATAAATGTTTTCTCTTCCCGTAAAATCTTGGTGAAAACCAGCACCTAACTCTAATAAAGAAGTTAATTTTCCATTTGTTTCAACAGTACCTTTATTAGGAAAAATAATCTTAGTCATTAATTTTAATAAAGTAGACTTTCCAGAACCATTTGTACCAATCAATGCTACTGTTTCACCTTTTTTAATATCCATATTAATATTCTTTAAAACTTCATGAATTTCAACATGACTCGTTTTCCAAAATAATAATTTATCTTTTAAAGTATGAGCTTTATCATAATCAACCTTAAATTGTTTATACATATTTCGTACTTCAATCGCATTTTGTGAATCCATTTCAACACCTCAATTCAATTCATTTTAACACACTTGTATACTGTAAACAATATTATACTACATACCTAACACAACACTCATTATTTTAAACAATAAACCAAGTCCATAATTCTTCCACGTATTGTTTTTAACTTTCTATAATAAGCATATTTATTTTGAAAGAATAATTTAAACAGTTTTTTATTTCTTAGATATTCAATATGATTATTCATAAATGATTCAATTTTTAAATAATCAACCTTATTACACAAATAATAATCCCTACAATTTATTTTTAAAATATCCAAAACATATAATGCATCTCTTGCCTTTTGATATCTTTCTTCAAATTGGTAAGCACGCTTTACATGTGTAGATGCATCTTGATTTAATGTAGAAACACCAATCGAATTTTGACTATGAATACGATATTCAAAGAGTGGTTTATTCAAAAAATACATGCCACCATCCAATGATCCATATAGACTAATGATCCAATCATGTGGAATTCTTTCATCAAAATGATGCACAAAAAAATCTTTTGTTTTTTTATCAATGGCAAGAGCGCAACCCTGAAAATAATTTCCATAAATAAATTCATCTGTTTTTACTTGCACAATATCATCTGGTTTTACTTCTTTATTATAAAGATTATTATTTGAATATCCTTTTTTATTTTTAGAAATAATCAAAGTATCATTTTCATCTATATATTCAAATGAACTAGCAAGTACATGAATATTTCTATTCTTTTCCATAATAGACATCATTTCTTTAACTTTATCTTTTTTCCATATATCATCTTGATCACATAAAAAAATGTAGTCACCCTTACATTTTTCCATTGCTTTTTTGAAATTTAACTTATATCCCAAATTTTTCTTATTTTGAATGAATTGAACATTGTACTTTTTCATTAGCTCAATCGTATTATCCGTTGAACCATCATCACAAATTATGATTTCATCAACCGATAAACTCTGATTTAATATCGATTCGATTTGTTTTTCAATGTATTTTTCTCCATTAAATGTAGTCATTGCGACAGAAATCATAATTTCACCACCTAATTATATAATGTCTTCAAAATAATATAGTTTTCAATATAAATGATTTTTTTATACACTTTCATAATCCACAATAAAAACGGACTTAAATCATAATAATCTTTAAAATATACATAAAAACTATCTAAAGTGATCTTTCTTTTTTTTACTTCGGATTGAAAAGATTTATTAATGCTTGCTGAATGATTATGAATATATGTAGTATCAATCAATAATTTTGTTTTTAACCCGTCATCTTTAAAGTATTTACCAATACAAGATTCTTCAAAAAATAAGAATATATTTTCGTCATATAATGTTTCAGGAAGAATATCCGTTCTTATCATAAAGAAGCAGCCTTGAACACAATCAACCTCGACAATACCGTGACTTAAATATTCCTTAGGATACCACATAGGACGTAATTTTTTATTTAAAATTTTTGAAGAAAATAAGAAATAATCTCTAACTGTAGGAACTTTCCAAGCTTCAGGCTGTTGTCTTTTTCCATCAGGCTGCAAAGTTAAAGGAGCCACAATTGCTGTATCTTTATCAAATGAAGATACTAAGTTAGAAACAACATGTTCTTCGAAAATCACATCCGGATTTGCTATCATTATATAGTCCACTTTATCTTTTAAGTAGTCAATTCCAACATTATTACCATATCCATATCCACCGTTTTTTTCAGATTTTATAACATGGACTTTATTTGACTCTAACATTTTCAATTGAATATATGAACCGTCTGTAGAACAATTGTCAATAACCACAATCAAATCTATTGAATCCATTATTTTTACGCGTTCAACAAAATCAATTGTAGTGACTGCATCATTATAATTTAAAACAACACACCCAATCATTGACTTTCTCCAAAAAAATGATCTTCTAACATTAAACACCAACAATGATAAATTGGAAGATGTAATTCTTGAATCATATATGTTTCTGTTTCAGGTACTTTTACACATACATCCGAAACACTACTTAACTCACCACCTAAAGCCCCAGTTAATCCTAATACCTTAATCCCTAAAGCTCTAGCTACTACAGTAGAACTCATAATATTTTGACTATTTCCAGAAGTAGATATGCCTAAAAAGACATCTCCTTTTTTGCCAAAACCATATAATTGTTGAGCAAACACACCCAAACCATCTACGTCATTAATATAAGCCGTAGTTAGTGCTTCATGTGCAACTAATGGAATAGCCATTAAAGGTCTTTCAAGATTTTTAGCTAAATTTTCTCCTCGAATAGGATCAATTTTAATTAATTTTTCTTTTAATTCATTAGGTACAGGACGTGGAGTTTTAAAACGTTTCATTAATTCACCTGCAATATGCTCTGCATCAGCTGCAGAACCACCGTTACCTGCTATTAACAATTTTCCACCATGTGCATAACAATCTTCCAACATCAAATATCCATTAATAATATCATGTCTACAATTTTCCAACATAGGATATCGCTTTATTAATAAATCTATATGTTTTTTTAATTGATCTTCTAACATGCCTACAATATCCTTTCTACAATATCATATAATGATTCATTATCTGTTACTCGTGCTGTTTTACATCCTGCATTTTCACCAGCAAGAATGTCATTATCACTATCTCCTATCATCCAAGATTCATTTAAGTCAATATTAAAATCTTTTGATGCCTGAAGTAACATGCCTGGTTTGGGCTTTCTACAATCACAATCAATTTTCAATTCTGGAATTTCACCCTCATACCCTTTATGCGGATGATGCGGACAATAATAAATTCCATCTAGATAGGCTCCATCGTTTCCTAATAACGTTTCCATTTTATTATGAATATTTTTTAGTTCATCAAAAGTTACTTCTCCTCTTGCGATAACAGGTTGATTTGTCACAACAATAGCTAAATACCCTGAATCATTAATTTTCTTAATGGCTTTTGATACGTTTGGTAATAATTCAAATTGATCTATATCTCTTAAAAAGCCAACATATTTGTTGATTGTGCCATCTCGATCTAAAAATATAGCTTTCTGTTTATTTGATAAATTTTTAGATTGAACTCGACCTTCTTTAAAATCTTCACATACCGCATAATATCTTTCGGGTGTTCCCATATCTCTAACATATTCAGGACTATCATAACAATACATCTTTCCTGTACCAGCCAATGGTTTTAATAGTTGTCTATCCAAATCAACCTTCTTAGTTTCAATTACTTGATTTAATATTTCTTTGTTGATTACATGTAAACCGGCATTTACACGGTTCTGATAATACTCAGGTCTTTCGTCTTCTTTGGCTAACCACTTTTCTACTTGATGTTTCGAATTTGAAATAATCAAACCACTATCATAAGGATGATTATTAGGATGTGTAAATAAACTTACCAAACCTTTATGACTCTTATGAAATGCAACAAAACGATTGAAATCTACATCAAACATCGCATCTGCATTTAATAATAAAAAGTCATCTGATAATTTATCTTTGATTTGAAATAAAGCTCCTGCATTCCCTAATGGTTCTTTTTCAAAATAGTAATCTATATGAACACCAAACTTGGATCCATCTTGAAAGTAATCCATAATAATATTTCCTAAATGAGATACAGTTAAAATGATATCTGTAAAACCTTGTTTTCTTAAACATTCAATTTCATGTTCAAGCACAGGTTTACCTTCAATTAAAATCATTGGTTTTGGAATATTGGATGCAACGCTTGAAATGCGAGTTCCTTTCCCTCCTGCCATTATAACAACTTTCATCATTTGTCCTCCAAAGGCGAGTAATCTTCTGGTCCATAATATATAACTTGGGTACCACCATCTTCAAATTTAAAAGGAATATACAATAAGTCTTTCATGGCTTCTTTTACAAGCATCTGTTTTTCAGGTTGTACATAGAAAACTAAAAATCCACCGCCACCAGCTCCAAGCAATTTTCCTCCTAGTGCTCCGGCTGTAATCCCTTTATCGTATAAATTATCGATATTATTTGTCGAAACAGATTTTCCTGTTTGTCTCTTTAATTTCCAAGTTGCATCTAACAATCTACCAAAATCATCTAAGTCCTTTGACTGATCCGTCAATATGCTTTCTGCTTCATCCACTAAAGTCAGCATTTGTTTTAACTGCTTAGTCTTACTTTCATCATCCAAATGATTCGCTTTTTGAATGTCACTTGAAAAACGTGTAAAGCCGGTAAAAAACATCATTAAATTATCATTTAATCGTTTCTTTCTTTCAGGTGAAATAATAATAGGATGCACAGAATAACCATCCGCATTAAAATCAATGCGATTAAAGCCACCGAAGCTAGCCGCAATTTGATCTTGCCAGCCACCAGCTTCATCACATAATACTCTTTCTAAGTAAATGGCTTCATCTGCCAATTGTTTTTTTGATGCATATTTACCTTTTAATGCATAAAAAGCATTTAACATTCCTACCGCAAAAGAACTTGAAGTACCTAGTCCACTTCTAGCTGGCAAATCCGCTTCATATGTCAATCGAATTTCATGCATATCTAACATCTTCATCGCATTACGAATGGCAGGATGTTCAATCGCATCAATACTCGTTACTCTTTCTGTTTTTGAATAACTCAATTCAGTCGAATAATCAAAAAATCTTGGTAAATGTCTAACATTGACGTAACAATATTTATCAAAAGTAGTAGATAATACAGATCCACCATTTTCTTTAAAGAAAGATTCCATATCTGTACCACCACCAAAGAAAGACATTCTAAATGGTGTCTTTGTGATTATCATTTTCTCACCTCATATAGTCGATCAAATAATTCGACCGTTTTATTCCAACTAAAATATTTTTTTACAAAACCTTTACTCTCAATTGATTTAGATTTAATTTTATTTGAATCATCAATCAATTCTAAAATTTCATTTTTGATTTGGTCATCTGTATTAGCAAGAATCAATGTATTTCCATCTTCATCAATACCTTCAGCACCAATATCAGTTGTGATAACAGGTAACCCAAGTCCACATGCCAATAATACTTTTAGCTTAATTCCTGCTCCCAATGTTAATGGGAATACGGCAATTTGATTCTTTAGAATTTCATCTTCAATATTCTCAACAAAACCAGTAATATGGATATTCTCACATTCTTCTTTTTGTAACTCTTCATTAGGATGTGCTCCAATAATTGTCAATCGAATATCATCTCTATTTAATGATTTCACAATATGAATAAGGCGCATGGCAGCCAAATGATTTTCTTCTCTTCCCATTTGTCCAATAAAACAAATTGATTTTTGAATTTTATTTACAACCTTATCTGAAATCTCATCAAAATCAACACCATAATATGGATTCATCAATTCAACTTGATTCAATCCATAATATTCATGGAGTAATCGTTGATCTTTTGAGTTTACCGCAATAACATGATCTGCTTTTTGACAATACTCTTTTTCATATTTAGTTGCTAAATTTAATTGCCATCTCCAAAATAATTGTTTAAGCCCTTTTGAGTCCATTGACTTTCTATAAAAAGACTGTCTTGTCACATCATGTTCAACTATATTAAAAATTATATTCGGATACATTTTCTTAATCCAAATGTATTGAGCCATTGCCGTATATTCGCAATGAATCGCATCAATTTTCTTTTCTTCAATTACTTTAAGAAATTGCTGCTTAAATTCCTTTGAAGTTCGAGCTGAAAACATCAAAGGCTTATTTAAATGTAATAAACCCTCTCTTAATCGATCCATATTCGATATACGGACAAAATAACTGCTATCCGTATTATATTCTTCTTTTACTATTTTCTCTTCTAAAGGCATTGTTATAAATGACAAAACATAAACATTATGTTTTTTTCTTAATGCTTCTACTTGTTTTCCCATGCAAACCCCTCCTGCATGATTTGTATGCAAGCTAGGAACATACGGAGAAATATGTAATATATTCATATATAACTCAACCTCCAATCAAAAAAAATGTGAATACTCACATTTTTATAAATCTAAAGCTTTATCTAACACTTCATAAAAACGCTTCTTCGTAAAATAAGTATTATACAGAGTTTGAATATTCTTTCTTCTTTGAAGCTGCACATCCATACTCTCCAAACAAATTTGACTTGCTATTTCTTTGATATTACCTTTATTTATATTAAATCCAATATTCCATTCTTCACAAAAATTCTTTGTATCTCCCTGAATTGTATTAATAATTGGTAAACCTGCACACATATAATCCAATGATTTCATAGTTAGTCCAACTACCACACTTGATTTCATTACATTAAATCCATAATTACATTGATCAAGTATTTCTTGTTTTTCTCTTTGATCATAAACCTCTTTATGATCTATGACATTCACACCAACTGCCAATACATCCTGTATAAACTGTTCTTTCTTTTCACCATTACCAATTATATGCAATACACATTTCTTTAATATGCTACATTCTCTTAAGAATGCAGTAATCATTGAAATATCTATAATATTATTTATTGAACCCAAGTAACAAAATTGTAATTCATCCTCTTTTAAATCAGGACTCATTGGTAAACAATCACGATCTATAGACCAATATAGAACTTTACCACAACGCAAATATTGCTTAAATAAATCACATTCGCAGAATATCACATCACCACTTGATAAATACTTATCTCGCGTGTTTTTCCATATTTTAAAAGGCAACAGATCCTTATATTTTTCAATTGGCATCGATTCAGGCCATAAGTCAATAATGTCATATATAATTTTTACATCCCCATGTTCTTTTTTATATTTTGACATCTCTTTGACAAGTGAATTACACGGAATAATACAGTGTACTAAATCCGGTTGAATTTCACACAAAGCTTTCCTTGCTCCTTTCGCAAACTGTTTATGCGATAAAATTCGATCCAATGATAAATTTTTATGATATTCACGCACAGGTATGACTACATCCGCACTTGGATCATACACAGTTTTTTTTCTATGCGAAAAATTTGAAGTAACACTTTTAACTTCATACCCCCTAGAAGTATAGTATTTCTTCAATAATTGCACACGATCCAAACATGTATCAAATGCATACACCAATGCCACTACCATAGATTACTCTCCAATATAAATGAATTAAAGACCTTCTAACTATCCCCTAGTTATTATCTTTATTATGGATACTTCCTGTACCCCCTTCGACAACTCCATCATGTTTCAATACCGAAAAAATTGTCATTAAAAAACATTTTACATCAAATAAAAAACTTAAATTTTTACAATACTCGCCATCCAATTTAGCCTTGACATCAATCTCTAATTCATCACGACCATTGACCTGTGCCCAACCAGTAAGACCCGGCAATACATCATTAGCACCATATGCATCTCTTAATTCAATCAAATCATATTGATTCCATAAAGCAGGTCTAGGACCCACAATTGCCATTTCCCCCTTGAATATATTAAACAACTGTGGAAGCTCATCTAAAGACGTTTTTCTTAAAAACTTACCAACGCTTGTAATATATTGATCTGGATTTTCCAATAAATGTGTTGGCATATCTTTAGGCGTATCAATACGCATTGTTCTAAACTTTAAAATATTAAAATAAGATTTGTGAATTCCCACACGCTTCTGTTTAAAAAAGATTGGCCCTGGAGAAGTCACTTTAATTAAAACCATTAATACAATTAAAAGTGGAGATAAAATTATGATTCCAGCTAAACTCAAAACAAAATCGATCGTTCGCTTACCATATTTCGAATACATAAATACACTCTCCTATAAATATAGGGACAAAATCCCCATATGGAATTATACCATACTCATTTCTATGAAACAAAAAAAGTTCAACAAAAACTGAACTTAAGATGTAATATTCTCTTTATATAAAGCGCATTCATTAAATTATGTGATATTGTCAAAATTAATTGTTGATACAATTTCGAATTAAAATCAAAACCAAAACCATAGAAATACCTAAAATTAAATGTGCAATTCCAGAAAGAACTACACTTAAAACCTCTAAACTAAGAACATGTAATACACCACGGACAACTAACATAACTACTGTTAAATTCAATCCAATATGATAAAACAACAAATACTTCAAAACTTTATTATCTACAAAATGAAAATTCTTTTCGAAAAGAACCAACAACAAGAATAACACCATTCCCAACATCAAATAATGTGTATGAACTACCGACAATGTTGTAAATTCACGATAAAACACACCACCACGACCTATTTTCTTAGACATCCATCAATGGATACGCCCATATAAGAAGGAGGTATCTCTACCTCCAAATTGAATCATTATTTATTTCTTCTTTTTAATACTTCTGCAACACCTAAAGCTGCAATTGAAGTAGCCATTAAACCAGTAAAGAATGCACCTGAAGTTTTAACACCTGTATGAACAGATGGATTCTTTTTAGGATTCTTTTTAGGATCCTTCTTAGTTTCTGGTTTCGTTGTATTTTCTGTGTTTGTATCTTTATACACTAACATATACGTAGAGAACTTATTTGTTGTGAAAGTTCCATCTTCATTTACTGGAATTTCAGTAATCTTGTCTCCATGTAAACGCAATACATAGAATTTACGACCCGCTTTTTTCAATTCTTTAGGAATCTCAACCTTCAAAGTTAAAGGTGAAGATAATTCTGTTAAATTACCCAATGTTTCCCCATCACTTACTAAGACAACATCGATCGTAAATGCCTTACTTTCAGTTAAACCATGTTTCTTGGCAAAAGTAGCTAAAACCTTTTGATCATTTGTTGGTGCAGTATCTTTAGAAACAACAGAAATTTCTGGTGTTGCCCCATTTTGAACTGCTTCATCATATTTAGCCTTTAATTCCTTATTTGCCTCTAAAGCCACACTATCCTTTACTAACTTGTTAGTATCTGTAGGTAAAGTAGGTGTAACTGGTGCAGTTGGTGTTTCTGGTTTTTCTGTAGTTGCTTTTGGTTCTACAAAAACCTCAATATATTTTGAACCATTCGCTTTATTGTATCTAAAATCATATACGGCAGAATCTAACGCATAGTCATTATATAATACTTCGATATCTTTATATCGATCTTCAAAGAATGTTTTAAACTCTCGCCCAGTAATCATACTATCACCATTCAAATCAAATTCAGTAGCCTTTGAATAGTAAGGTGCATCATAAATTTCATATTTCCCATTCTTTTTTTGTAGTAAATGAAGATTTACATAATTCATATTGTCCTTATCTTCAATGACAGGAACATTGACTATATACCCATCTCCATTATCTTTTATAATATCATATTCAACATCTGGGCCAAGATATTGTAAATTATATTTTGTTGGTATCTCTTTAATCTGTGAATTAGTAACCTTTTGAGCTCCCTTTTCCACAAACGCACTACTCATACCAACAACTTCACCATTAAAAATAAAGTTTACTCCATAAATATCCGATGTTTCAGGATCAAATAAGCCATTGTTTTCTTTTTTTACACACTCAGCTGCATAAATTGTTTTCTCTTCATTTAATGGATAAATCTTAGGACCCGATGCACCACCTTTACCATCAATAACCGCAACATATCCCTCTGGGAAACATTGTTTTATGATGGCATCTTCAATCTCACCATAAGTCGCATCCTGAGCTATTTGTGCACTCACATCCTTGTAGACACAATCCGTGTATACATATGGCCCTTTCTCATGAATAATCAATTGCACTGTAATTGTTTTTAATGCAGCACGCTCATTTACATTGGTTTCATTTGAAACTTCTGCAATCGGTGTTGTATTCTCCAAAGTTTCATCAACTTCTTCTGCAAATACCGGTGAAACCATACCAGCCACAGTTACAACACTCAACCCTAATGATAATAACTGCTTTGTTAATTTGTTCATTATTAAGCCCTCCTAACTAACTTCATTGTACTAGATTTAAAGTATCATTAAAAGCGCTTTCAGTTGGAAAACGACTATAAATCATCATACGTTAACAATACTCATTATTATATATTCAGATTATTTGAGTTATAAAAAAAGAAGAGTTCAACCCTTCTACAAAATCAAAGCCACCATCTTAAACACAAAGACTACTATCAAAAGAATACCAATCCATTTAATGCATTTAAAAGTAAACTTAATCGCAAAATAAATCAAAGCTATTGAAACCACTAAACCAAGAATGTCTGACATCTTTCAACCTCCAATTTAACACCTATTTTAATTCATTTTCACCTTCCTTTCAATAGGGCGGTTTGCTATAATGAAAGGTACACGAATACAGAGGAGTGATACAATGCGAACACCAGATTTAAACTGGCTAAAAGACTCACGTATCTTTCAAGTCAATCGACTACAAGCATACAGTGATCATAAATATACAATTGGAAAAGACAAAAAACCAAGCTCTTTTTCCCTAAACGGAACATGGAAATTCAACCAATCCAAAAACTTTGATACATGCTTTAAATTCTTCTATAACACAGAATTTAATGATGCCAATTGGAACGATATACAAGTTCCTGGACACATCCAGCTACAAGGATTCGATAACCCACACTATACAGATGTGACTTACCCATGGGATGGACATGACGTGGTTAAAGTAGGACAAATTGATATGGACAAAAACAAAGTCTATCAATACCGTAAAACATTCGATTGTCCACAAGACTTCATTGGCAATAAACTCATTCTTTCCTTTGAAGGCGTAGAATCCAATATCTACGTATGGCTAAATGGTAAATTTATCGGATACTCAGAAGATTCCTTTACCCCAAGTCGATTTGACATCACAAAATATGCACAAGAAAAAGATAACGTACTCTGCGTACGCATCTTTCAAAAATGTACAGGCACATGGCTAGAAGACCAAGACATGTGGCGCTTTAGCGGAATCTTTAGAGATGTCATGATCTACAAACAACCAAGCCAACACATACAAGACTTAAAGATCGATACAAATATTGATTTAGACACCAATAAAAGTGTTCTTACATGCACATGTAAAATGAGCAGTAATGAAAGCCATATACTACAAGCCAAACTATACGATCCACAAGGAAATATCGTATGGAATGGCAATATGCAAGACACATTTGAAATACCTGTAGAAAATACAAGTCTTTGGAGTAGTGAATACCCAAACCTATACCAATTAGAAATTGTTCTATACGATGCAAACAACGAAATCATTGAAACCATTCAAGAACAAGTAGGATTTCGTAAATTCACACTCGAATATGGCATTATGAAACTCAATGGAAAACGCATCGTTTTCCACGGCATCAACCGCCACGAATGGAATGCCAAAACAGGAAGAGCCATTACATATGAACAAATGGAAGAAGACATCCATATGCTAAAGGCATTAAACATCAATGCCGTAAGAACATCCCACTATCCAAACAACAGCTATTGGTATAAGTTATGCGACCAATATGGAATCTATGTCATTGACGAAATGAATCTAGAAACCCATGGTGCTAATGACATCATCCCACAAAACAAAACCGAATGGACCGATTGTTTATTAGATCGTGCAAGAAGCATGTACGAAAGAGATAAAAACCACGCATGCATCTTAATGTGGTCACTAGGAAATGAAGCTGGAAGCGGATCCAACTTTATGATTCTACACGACTACTTCAAAGAACAAGATGCATCAAGACTTGTCCACTATGAAGGCATCACACAAGATCGAACATTTGAAAATGCCAGTGACATCGAATCTAGAATGTATGCCACACCACAAAGTATAAAAGACTATCTAGAAAGCCATCCAATGAAACCATTTATGCTATGTGAATATATGCACGCCATGGGAAATAGTCTAGGAGGCATGGAAGAATATACAAACCTAGAAGACGAATACGAACAATACCAAGGCGGCTTTGTATGGGACTATGTAGACCAAGCCATTGAAAAAGACGGCAAATACTACTACGGAAAAGACTTTGACGATTATCCAAACGATTCTAACTTCTGTGGAGATGGTATCCTTCTAGCCAACCGACAAGAAACTGGCAAAAGCCAAGAACTCAAACAACTCTACAGATATGTCGATATGGAAATCCATTTCGATTCTGTAACCATTAAAAACAAAAACCTATTCTACGACCTAAGTAAAGACACCTTTATCTTTGAACTCAAACGAAATGGACTTGCCATCCAATCCGGCATCTTTAAAACAAGTGTAGAACCAGGCACTACAAAAACAATGCCCGTACAATTTAAACAAATCAACACGCCAGGCTACTATACAAAAACCATCTACTACAAAACACCACTTGGTATACAAGCTTTTGACCAACAAGTCTTCGAAGTCAAACAAGACCAATCCAAAGAAAGTGCAATGCTTGTAGTGGAAGGACAAAATACAATTGGCATTCAATTTATGGACACTGAATATCTATTCGACAAACGAAAAGGCTTAGTATCCATTCAAGTAAACAATACAGAATTACTTCAAGAAGCACCAAAACCTGTCTTCTACAGAGCCTTAACCGACAATGATCGTGGTGCCAAACAAACCTATGCCAACTGGCTTAACGCAAGCCTATTTCAAAATGTAGTTGACTTTAAAATGATACACAACTCCAAATGCGCACAAATGATCTATACAATTCAACTAGAATCCATTGAAGAAGAATGTAAACTCGTCTATACAGTCTACAACAATCAAAGCATTCAAATCCAATTGCACTTAGACAAAAACTCAAAAAGACAAACCCTTCCACTATTTGGAATCGAGTTTGCCCTAAAAGAAACATTTAAAAACTTTGCGTACTTTGGAAAAGGCGAAAAAGACACATATATAGATCGAAATCACGCACTAACCGATTTCTACTCTGAAAATGTAGATACAAACTACATTCCATACTTAAAACCACAAGAACACGGCAATCATGTTGACTGCAAATGGTGCTGCCTATCTGATGGAACAAACACATTCAACATCAAAGCAGAAAACATGGAATGTCAAGCCAGCAAATATTCCTTTATGCACTTATATAACGCAAAACACACATTTGAACTTCCACAAACAAATACAACCTATTTAAGAATCACAAAACAACAAATGGGCGTAGGCGGAATCAATAGCTGGGGCGCTAAAGTACAACCCCAATATTTGATTGATCAATCGAAAAACTTAGACTTTACATGTACACTTTACATTTCAAAGAAGGATTAATCTCCTTCTTTTTATTTACACGTTTCGTAAATATACGTATTGAATATATACGTATATTTCAATATACAATATAAAAAGGAGGCAACCAATATGCTATCAATTTATCCAGCATGTTTCTTTGAAGAAGAAAATCATTATTCCGTTATTTTTCCAGACTTCAATTATCTTTCTACATGTGGGGATTCACTACAAGATGCCATGGAAATGGCCGTTGATTGTCTAGCCGGTGCATTGTTCAGTGCAAAACTAGACAATGAAGATATTCCAATTCCTTCAAAGTTAGAAGAAATGGATCCGACAAAAATCGCATCTGAACTTGAATTCGAATTTAAACAATCTTTTGTCACCCTTGTATCTGTTGATGTTGAAGAATATGCGAAAACACATTTCAATAAGGCCATCAAAAAAACACTCACAATACCTGAATGGTTAAACAAAGAAGCCATGAGCAAGAAAATCAATTTTTCGCAAGTACTTCAAGAAGCATTAATCGCGAAATTACACTCTATGTGAATTATAAATAGCTAATACATTATACGATCAAGCCCCATACCTTCTATTAAACTTTTTACTCGGAATACAAACAATGATACTACCAAACCAACAGTAGACCACGATAAGGTCGCAAAAGAACTCAGATTCGCATACAGAAGTTGTTTATTAAGCAGATTGAGCTGTAGTACAAAACTACAGCTCATTTTCTTATTCAACCAAAGAGAACTTACAAAAACAATTCAAATCTTGATTTTACTCATTTATTGGCAATTACACAAAATTTTCCCCTTTTACTTCTTAATCAACTTACTATCATTCTTATACTTCGTAAATACTCCTTTTGGATTTTGATTCCAAAATAAGTTAATATCAAACTCATAATTTATTAAAACTTGTTTAAGATTCTTACATTTTGCTAAATCACTCTTATACTCACTATTCGATTTACTCTTCATGAGCTCCTTTACATTTGCAATATTACAACTACGTACTAACTCATCCTCTAGATTTTTAACTTCTGGGATTATAATCACCTTTTTCACATTAGACTGTTTCTTTAAGAAACGAAGATTGTAGTCTAATATATCCGTTTCATCTTTATCTGTATCAAACACCAAAATGACAATCGTTCCAGGTTTTAATTTCATTAAAATATTTTTGTTCAATTTGTTCTGAATAACATTAAATACATCTACTTTTCCAGCTTGAATACATTGAAGCTCTGTTTTTAATGTATTAATAATGGCACGTTCCCCTTCACCTTCAACAAAGAAATGATAAATATTTTTAGACATAACAATGGCTCCTAATCTTACAAATCTTCAATTTCATATAATAAATCTAAATTTGGTGAAACCGAAAACAAGTCATTATCAACCGCATTCCTCAATGAATCCGTACTCTTCTTTAGATAATCAGCCGCATTTATTACTTTAATGACTTGATCGTCTTCAAACATTTCTTTCTTTAAGAAATTAAAGCTATGCTTAGGAAGAGGCAAATCCAATATATCTAAATTGTGTGTAGTAAAGAACAACTGACTATTGGGTTTCAACAAAGAAATCATTAATGATAAAAAGCCTTTTTCAATGTCTGAATGTACATACGAAAATTTTTCATCACAATAATAAAAACTATGTTTATCCGATTTTATAGATGCTACAATTCCTGCAATATCAAGCCCAGATTTTGTACCACTAGACAACATAGACGGATTCAATATCTTACCATCTTTTATAAGGATCTCTTCATTTCCCATCAAAATCGCATAAGTATCTTCAAGCTCATTTAATTTAATAATACCCTTAATTGCAGGATCTAATACTTTTAAAGTATGGTTCAACACTCTCAAATATTCTTCATTCTCTTCAATGCGATATCTAGTTTCAAAAAACGCATCAAACGGAAATGAAAATAGCCATGATAAATTCTTCAATTTTTCTAACTCCATAATGTAATTCGCATCTGTAAAACCTGTCATTATTGAATCTAGTCTTTTTGCACAAGTCTCATAGTTTTCTCTTTGCTTAATATCAGTCGACTCAATTCGAATTTTAATATTCTCAGAAGAATAATCATGATTTTCACTAGGATCAAATTCTGCATTAATTCTGTATAACTTATAATTATCATGATCCATATTCACAAAATCCATTGAAAAAGAAGCTTTTTTATCTTTATCCGCAATATATGACGTAATAATTTCTACATTTCTTTTTCCAATCAAAATAAATATAGAAAGAATCAGACGACCTAAAGACGTCTTTCCTGTTGCATTTGAACCCATAATAATATTCACTTTCTTATAGCGAAAATTAGGCAACCCATCCAAATGTTCATGTTCAATATATGAATTCACAATTTTTTTTGGATACGAAAAATTCACATGAAAATTTCTAAATGCACATAAATTATCCAATTTTAAATCCATAACGACCATATTTATCAACCTCTCTTTATTTATATTACTTCTATTTATTAGAACTAATATTAGTATATACTTATATTTTATTTTTCTCAACCAGAAAAGAAAAGCATAGTTCGTTTGATTTTTAAATGTAAATTTTTAAATATCAAAATGCCCCATACTTTCTAATAGATATGGGGCTTTAAACCATTCTCTTTTACCCGGGTTACAAACGATAATACTACCAACACCCTCAAACGCTTGAAAACAACACTTAAAGTAAATAGCTACATTACTCTTGTCTTCAGGGATTAAATAATCCTTATATTTTTCTTTTACAAGTTCAATCAAATGTCCTGCAATACCCAGACCTTGATATTTTGGATTCACAAGTACATAATGCACATACGCAAGCATCTCACTATCATCCAAAACACGAACTAAACCACAAAGTTATCCATCCATCAAAGCACGAATCACTATACTTGATTGCATTAAAGCCTTATACAAACACTTTGGATACTCTTTTGACACCCAATTCACTAACAAGAATAATTATTGCACTTCATCCCGGTATTCGGTATATTCAATCACTCTTTCATTTCATATTGAATAGAACCATGACCATCTTTAATTTCAATACTTGCCATAGCGCCATTGACAACAAACATATGCGGATACGTATGTCCAATATCCATTTGAAATACAACATCTATATCAGGTAGTGCCTTTTTAAAAGCCTGGTCATACCCAATTAAATCCGAAACATTTTTAAACAGTACACGACCAACCAAGATAGCCTTTGTATATTTAAAATACCCCATATACTTCATCTTCAATAAAGCACGATATACATCACATGAATTCATTGAAAAAATATCAAAAAACCAAATAACACCATCCTCTTTATAACGCTCATTAAATTCATTTACATAATCATAAGGCGTGCCCGCCATATCATTGATACTTTCAAAACATCCACCTAGTAATCTTCCCACTACACTACAACTACCCACATATTCTGTCTTAGTATTAAGAATAGGAGCCCCATCATTATAAAAATCAACATCCTGATGCATTGAACTCGAATGAAGTGCACTATTCTTTCCCTTTAAAAAATCAAGACACAAATTGGAATATTCATTAATACCATATGCATCAAAGCTACCCGCATTAAAACCATAAACCGTAGCCAAATCACATTTACAAGTTACAGGAAATAATAAATTTGTAGGATCACTCGCACCCAAGTACCACTTAGGATTCTTTTCAATCCATTCAAAATCAATATATGGCAATGTTTCAAATTGAAAATCACCACCAGCAGCCAACCATACAGCTCCAATACTCGAATCCTTCACCAATACATTCAATTCATCAACACGCGTCAAGGCATCACAACTTGGCTCACTATCATTACGAACACTAGCAGTTTCAACAATGTGAAACCCATTGGATTGAATATACTCTATAGACGCATCAAAACTATCTAGCTTATGCCCTACACCACTCGACATAGCACATACACCAATCGTATTATTATTCTCATTTAAAAACTTAGGATATTTCATAATAAAAAAACCTCCACCCCCTATTATAAAGGAAAAACGACAAGACACAAAGTCCTGCCGCATTCCCAATAGTTTTAAGATAGAAAGGAAGTTTTAGTATTGCCCCAATACACTTTTATTATATTCAAAACGAATCCATTTGTCTTTGTACTTTTTAGTGAATTTGTATTTCATGTTTAATTAAATACAAATCAAAGCAAACAAATTGCAGAAGTAAAAATCTATTTACTTTATTACGTATTAGATAGTTACATTTATTATTCTCGCATCAAATATAGTCATTAGTGTATTCCTACAAAATAATTCAGTTTTTTGTATATAATATATATCTATTAGATTGACTATGCATTGCATTAGATGTACAATTTAAGTGTAATAAATAGATAAGGAGTTGACATTTATGGCTAATACAACTAATTTTAGTGTCCGTATGGACAGTGATATTAAGAAACAATGCGAAGCTATGTATAGCGAATTAGGTATCAATCTTACTACTGCAATTAATGTATTTCTTCGTCAATCACTTCGTGTAGGCGGTTTTCCTTTTGATGTTCGTATAGAGAAACCAAATAAAGAAACAATAGCAGCAATGTTGGAAGCAGAACGCATTGCACATGATTCATCTGTAAAGCGATACTCTGATGTAGAGGAAGCATTAAAAGCATTAAAAGAATGAGCAAGCATTTAGACATCGTTTGGACAAATCAATTTAAGAAGGATTATAAGCTTGCGATGAAGCGTCATCTTGATATCGACCTTCTTGACAACATTATTCGTAAATTAGCTAGCAACGAAGAACTTCCAGAGAAGAATAAAGATCACGCATTAACTGGCAACTGAATTGGACATCGTGAATGTCACATTCAGCCAGATTGGCTACTAATCTATCAAATTGAAAATGATTTACTCGTGTTAACATTAACCCGAACAGGAACACATAGCGATTTGTTTGGAAAGTAAAAAGGAGCACTCGGTATTACTTCATCAAAATACCGGGTGCTTTTTACTTTATGCAACAATAAAAATTAAATAATCCAAAACGATTATCCGTAAATGACCACTATCATTTTTTTGAATTCTTCAACATCTTTTAGATCATGATGCTCATTTACTTTTTTGATTTCAATTTTTTTTGCATCCGACATAATACGACAAAATCGATCTACATTAGAACCTTTTTTTTGTATGTATCTGTATAACTCTTAATTGCCATACAATATACCTAACCTTTCATTTATACATTAAATAAAGAACGCCTGCCCGGTGATGCTTACCCGGGTACATTTTTTCCATTAAGACGTATAAGACACATCTTTTACCCACTTCAAAAGTTCCTATATCTAGTATACACAAAGTTTAACCAACAAAAAAGAGTAGGCGCGCATTCCTACTCTTTATGTATCCTCCATTAAGTCGCGATTTAAGAGAATATACTGACGGATTATTTCTCACAGAAATATTATAGAGAGAAATAGTTCTATGTGCGAAAACGCTTTCACAAAACCAATAGTATTATATATCAAATCGGCTCCTTGCGTTTGCACAAATTAGTAATCTATTTATATTTTTTGTTGAGAATCATAAATAATCAAAGCCATGAAAACCAAATCCTCATCTTGCTCATTTGAAATACTATGACCCTTACCACTTGGTGTAAAATAATGCTCACCCGGTTTTAAATATAAAGTTCTTTCATGATTATCATCAAGCGTTGCCATTCCAGAAAGAACGAAATAATCTTCGCCATCTCCATTATGCACATGATAACCTACACTACAACCCTTCTTTAAAGTGACCTTAGCATAGACACGATTCATACCATGCATCTCATCTGCCATCATGATATGTTCAAAATGCGCAATACCAGTACCACCCATAAAATTTTCTTTATCAACTACTACCATTTTCTATACCCCTAGATCAAAGAATTATCTTTAAAATAATTGATCTTCATACTTGATTTTACTTCATTCAACGTCTTTTCAGCCGTCGCATAAGCCTTCTTTGTACCCTCTTCTAGAATCTTAACAACCTCAGGAAGTTTAGCCTGCCATTCCAATCTTCTTTCACGAATTGGACGCAACTCCTCTTGCATAACACTATTCAAGAAACGTTTTACTTTAACATCTCCTAAACCACCGCGCTGATAATGTGCTTTTAATGCATCTAAGTTTTCATATTCCGGCAAATACTTTTCAAAATGCTCCGGCTTACAGAACGCATCCAAATAAGTAAATACACAATTTCCCTCAATCTTACCAGGATCACTCACCTTGATATGATCTGGATCTGTATACATACTCATAACTTTCTTTTTAATGGTTTCCTCATCATCTGATAAATAAATACAATTACCCAATGATTTAGACATCTTCGCCTTACCATCCGTACCAGGAAGACGCAAACAAGCATCGTTTTGTGGCAATAAGATCTTAGGCTCAACTAAAGTCTCACCATAAATCGAATTGAATTTATGAACGATCTCCTGCGTTTGTTCAATCATAGGCATCTGATCTTCTCCAGCAGGAACGGTCGTAGCCTTAAATGCCGTAATATCAGCAGCCTGTGAAATTGGATAACACTGGAATCCTACAGGAATACTCGCATCAAATCCACGCATTTTAATTTCAGCCTTTACCGTTGGATTTCTTTGAAGACGACTTACAGAAACCAAGTTCATATAATAGACTGTCAATTCTGTTAATTGACTAATTTCAGACTGAATAAAAATCGTTGTCTTACTAGGATCAATACCACAAGCCAAATAATCTAAGGCAACCTCTAAAATATTTTCACGAACCTTATCTGGATTGTCAAAGTTATCTGTCAAAGCCTGCGCATCCGCAATCATAATATAAATCTCATCATATTCCCCAGAATTCTGTAAAAGAACACGATTTCTTAATGAACCAACATAATGTCCAATATGTAATTTTCCTGTGGGACGATCCCCCGTTAAAATAATCTTTGCCATAAATACCTCATTCTACAATAATTGTTTCTTCGCAAAATTCCATGTATCTCTACACATATCATCTAAATTCTTTTCAGCTACCCAGCCAA
>ENA-OPAL01000153-OPAL01000153.1-human-gut-metagenome-genome-assembly--contig:-NODE-153-length-55186-cov-16.778999_pt1 | contig 55186 bp, 56 predicted proteins | sample MGYA00241057_ERZ501430 | MGnify/ENA primary metagenome ERZ501430 (study PRJEB25962, sample SAMEA2042506) | human gut metagenome | biome: human gut; feature: human-associated habitat; material: faeces...
TCACAAATTTATCCTTTCTATTTTATCTGTAATCCTCGGATGCAAATCTAAGGTAATTTTAAAATTAATATAATAATATTTACAAGGCTTCTTCCTGAGCTTTCAGGCAAGGAACTGCACCGCTACCCAGCAAACTTCATAAAAATCTACCGGAACTTAATTGTAGCAGTGAAAGCTCTCAGCTCCTTGAATTTATTTACAATACAATCTAAGTCTCTATATCTTTCCTCAGCTTCAAAAAGGATTGTTTGTTGTCTTGTGGTTGCTTCCCCACTTTCATGGAAACTCAAGTATTTCTCATACTTTTTTTTTGCTTTTTCGGTTTCTTTTTCCAGCGCTTTAATGATAATATCACCTGCTAAATCAACTTCATCGAGAGTAAAGCCTATATACTTATTCAAAGTCATAGGAGCTTTTAAATTGGGTTGTGTTACGTAATCCATATATTAAATTTTAAAATTGGCACAAATAAATTTACTTCCGGAAAATAACGTTAGTCTTTAAGGGAGATTATTTTTTCGAGATCGTCAAAGCTATGAATTTCGTAAAGCTTCCCCTTTACTTTCAAATATCCATCTACCCCCACTGTATTGTTAAGCTCATCAGCAAAAAAATCAGCAACACTACATCCTACCACATTAGCGATTTTCTGAAGAGTATCTACAGTAGGGTTATTATTAATCGATTGTGACAATGCCCCTTTGGTTATCGTTTTTCCATTCTTACATTCCCATTCGTTGGCTATACGCTCTATCGTATATCCGTGAGCTTTAATAACTGATTTAATATCCATTGTAATTGTTTAGTTATAACTATATGCAAAGATAGAAAATAATTCAGTGAACATCACATAACACCTAAACAAAATTATATTATTATATAGATTTAACTAAACAATACACCTTTGTTAAAGTTATGTTAAACCTAAACATTATCTTTGTTACGTATAGTTATATCTATACCTTTGTGGCATCAAAGTTAAGTTATAGTATGAAAACAGTAAGCAGCGATTACATAAAGGAAATTAAGGCACAGATTAAATTAATCAATGCAGCTCTTAATGAAATTCAAGAGGCTGAAAAAGTTCTGTGTTCAGCAGTTAATACAAGAGATTATAACAAGGCTAAAAATCAGGCTAAAGATGCAAGTGCGGATATAATGATCTCATTAGAAGAAGCTGTTCGACTTGCTTCTGCTATTGGCTGTACAACCGAGTTGTATGAGATACACAAGTACCACAAGATTATAGAACTTGATTTAAGAGATTCACACAAATAAGTTTAACCGGCAGCCCCTTTGGTGTGCCATTATTTCAGAGATTATGAAAACGTATTATAGAGTTTTTTTTGGAGAAGGAATATTAGGGTATGAATGGTGTTTTTCATGCGTGGCAGAAAATCCGGAAGAAGCCTTAGAAATCGCTTGTAAAGACTGCCGGAATGAACTGAAGAACTGGACTGGCATAGTCAAAGTCTGTTCATCAAAAGAGGAAAAAACAGCACTGTACAACACTATTATTAAGTAGTCTATGAAAAAGAAATATTTCGCCACGAAACAAACAGCCCAGAAAGCAAAGAATGAACGAATCAAAAAAGGCGAGCGAGGTTTACAGGTATTTAAAATGCCTAAGGGAACAAGATATAGCGGAAAATTTGCCGTATGCACTGAAATAGAATATTTGAATACATATTAATCTGGTGGTTCTTCTGCCAGCTATCATTAAAAACGATTATGAAGGAAAAAGAAATACTGAAAGAAATTATCGAGTGGCTTAACAATGATACCAGCTACTTATCCACAAGAACCGATTATGCTAAAGGCTATAAAAATGGAATTATATGTGCGAAAGAAATAATTGAAAGCATAATCAAAAACCACAACCCAGAATTATTAAAATTTTAATAATACGATTATGGAAAAAAATGCATATTCAGTAAGCTGCCAGCTTGTATCAACACATGCTAAATTAAATGTATTGACAAAATGGCTAAAGAAAAAGAACATAATGATGTCTGAAATCGTCGAACAGGAAATCACTAACCTGCAAGTATTATTGATAGATCAACTAATGCTAGCATTTTGCCTCCTTCTTTCTTCCAGTTTTACGTCAGTCATTAGTTTGTACATATGTCTTGCATGGTTCGTAATATCAGCTCTGGCATGCGAGAAGTATGTGTACCATAACATTCAATGATCATCTAATTTTTGGTTCACAATCCATAATATATATAAATGCGCATACAGAAATATATTAATATATATGCGTATTTATATATATTTCTATATATCTATAAATACAGATATATATATTTGTAAATATCAGTATATTTAAATATATTTGCCCATAAATCATCAATTATGACAACAATTATCTCTCCATTAAATTACAAGGGCGGAGTCGGTAAATCCACAACCGCCTATAACCTTGGTGTAGCCCTTTGGATATTAGGTAGAAAAGTATTATTAATAGATACCGATACCCAGTGTAATCTTACAAACCTGATAGGACATAATCAAACCGGGAATGATGCAACTCTGTTTGAATGGCTAACGCAGGATGATCAAAAGATGCCAGTATATGAACAATACCCAGATCTGTATTATGTACCAGCATCAAACAAGTTATCAAACATCGAAAGCTTCTTGATGAATAAACGAAACAGAGAAAAAGTATTGGCGAAAAAATTAGCTCCATACCTCTCCCCTCTCCCAAACGGGAATTACCTGTTTGACTATATCATTATTGACTGTGCTCCTAAAGAAGGGATCGTAAACGACAATGTCATGAGTGCAAGTGATTACATTCTCATTCCAACAGAATGTTCCGGTTTCTCATTGCAAGGTATGCAAAACCTTTTGTTCAGCATTAACGACGTAAAGGAAAACCTGAATGAGAAACTCGATATTCTCGGTTTTCTACTTATCAAATATGACAAACAAACCAGAATATCCAAACAGGTAACAGAGTTCTTTGAAAGTAATTATCCGGAAAAAGTCTTTAAAACACGTATACGAAAAAATATTAAGTTCGATGAATCTCCACTAAAGCATCAGGGCATATTTGAATACGCTCCGGAAGCTAACGGCTCGGAAGATTATATGTCCCTTGCTGAAGAAATAACCGGAGAAACAAGACCTACAGACTGGCAACAGAAAGCTCTGACAGCATGGAATATCAAAAATAACATAAAAGAGGAGGAAAAGCAATGACAAAAAACAAATCAGTAGACCTAGGTATTGATACCTTCATGCAAAGTGTTGCCGAAAATAAACCTGCTGGTAACAATGAACCATCAAGTTTTTCTCCCCGAACAGAAGCAGAAGTAAAACGTTCAAAAGGACGACCGCCCAAAATATCCCAACGTTCAGAACGCATAATCTTCAAGCTCGATGAGAAAACATACAAAGACTTATCTATCATAAAAGCTCTTAACCGTCTGGATATTCAGGATATTGTTTTTGCCGCAACCGTAAAGTTCCTGAAAGAATACAATACAGATAGTGGTTTGACCGACAAGGGTATTGAGCTTGTTAAAGATATAAAAGACCAATATGAAAAGTGAGCAATCCGATAGGGAAAAAAAGGGCAACTGTCGATAATTTATATATATAAGCATCTATAATTCTATTAATATAGATATACAGAATTATAGATGCTTATATTTCTATTTATACAAAATAACGCAATCGACCACATCGGTGGGGAGTCCAAAAAGAGGGTATCGAGTGAAATAGGGCTGCACTTCTTCATCAAGCGGGGTGCAGACAAGTTCTGCACCGATACGTTTCAAAGCTTCATCTATCAGCCTTACTTCTTCATCTGTCAGACCGGTCATGTCCCCGTTAAAAATATAACCGAAAGCCCATGTTGGTATTTTCTCTACTGTTTTGTTCATTTGCTAAACAAATTTAATTATTACACATCTATATTTCTGTATATCTATATTTCCACGCATCTATATGTGTAGAATTAAAGTTTAAAGTTTTTGGAGTGGGGGAGTCCCACTCCAGACTAAATCAGATTCTTCCTTCATCAGCATAACTGAAATACTTATCATTTCCTACGATAATATGATCAAGAAGTTTAATATTCAAAGTATTTCCTGCTTCAAAAACCATTCTTGTCAATCTATCATCAGAAGCACTTGGATTAATATTTCCGCTAGGGTGGTTATGTATTAAGCAAAAAGCAACAGCATTACATAGTAAAGCTTCTTTCAGTATAACTCGAACATCGACTTGTGTTGCCGAAAGTCCTCCTATCGAAATTCTCTGTTTTCGAATGAGCTTGCTGCCGTGGTTCAAAAAAAGCACCCATGCTTCTTCAACTTCCAAATCAGTCAGAACAGGTGACATCAACTTAAATATATCATTAGAACTGGTTATGGTTGGGGACTTTGCAAATAAGGCTTGTCCTCTTCTGTGAAACTCAATAGCAGCTAAAGCCACTCTTCTACGTGCCGGTGTCATGTCAGCAATAATATCTCTCAGCGTACAGGTATTTCCGTATACTACTTCTTCTTCTTTCACCATCATAGATACACTTTCACGATTTGTAAGAATGTAAGCAAGTTCAGCCATGTCCATTGTTCTAAATTCACTACTGATTTCAAAGTTTTTTGTTTCCATACATCTAAAAATTAAAGTTTGACATTAAGTCTGTTTGGGAATTATTCTAACTCCAGATTCAGGAGCCTTTTTCAAAAGATCTTTTTTCTCCCTGTACGACTTTTTTTTTATCATTCTCTCCCCGAGTTCTTTCGCCTTTTTCGATGCCAATAGAGTGCAGCAGCATGTAGATGTATGCAAGGTTTCCGGAAAGAAAAATACCGCACAGCTTTGCTGCTCAGGATATTTTTCATTCCGGCACACAGTGCCTTGCAGACTTCTACGAGCTGCACTACCTTTGCATCATGAAAAGGGGAAAACCGGGGAGAGAATAAACAGCGAAAAAGGAGAACAGGAAAAGAGAAAAAATAGGCAATAAATACCATAGTGTATCACGAGATTACATTATATTTGTATTCATCACCCATAGAAGATCTGTACTATAATGAGAAATAAAGAACCACGAAATTTAGCAACATACAAGGAGTTTGGCAAGATGCTGCGAGCTGTTGCCGATATTTATGCCCAAATGGGTGATACTCCATTGGAAGAAGAAGGCTGGGAGAGAGAGGAAATATCTGATGCAATCTACTTCATCACCAACAAACATGATTTTCAGGACTTCATTCAGCCGTGGAAAGATGCTTTTCTGCGCAACCCAATTGACGTGACGGAAGCAAAAAAATGGGCTGAATACGTTAAAAGTTGCCGGGATAAAGGAATACCATGTGATTACCAGGAATACGAAAATCAAAAAGGCTAACAAATGGAACAAGGAGAAATTATATTATACCAGCCAGACGAGACAATCAAGCTGGAGGTGAAAATGGAAGATGAAACAGTCTGGCTTACTCAGGCACAGATAGTAGAACTATTTCAATCAAGTAAAGCTAATATCAGTGAACACATTAAAAATATATACGAGCAAGAAGAACTGGAAGAAAGTTCAACTGTTCGGGATTTCCGAACAGTTCGGCAAGAGGGTAAGCGTCATGTTGTTCGTAACCTTACATATTATAATTTGGATGCAATCATATCCATTGGCTTTCGTGTCAATAGCAAACGAGGTATTCAATTTCGTCAATGGGCGAATAAGGTATTAAAAGAATATCTTCTGAAGGGATATTCCATAAACCGACGTCTTTCAGAGCTGGAGAAAACTGTTGCTTTACATTCAGAGAAGATAGATTTCTTTGTCCGCACTTCACTGCCGCCGGTGGAAGGTATCTTTTATGACGGACAGATATTCGATGCATACAAGTTCGCAACAGATTTGATTAAGTCGGCCAAGACTTCCCTTGTGCTGATAGACAATTATGTCGATGAATCGGTGTTGCTCATGCTGAGCAAACGAAATCCGGGCGTGTCGGCTACGGTCTATACGCAAAGAATAACTCCGCAGCTGCAGCTTGACCTTAACAAGCATAATGACCAGTACCCGCCCATCAACATGAGAACTTACCGGAACGGGCACGACCGGTTCCTGATAATCGACGATAGGGAAGTGTACCATATCGGAGCCTCACTGAAGGATCTGGGCAAAAAAATGTTCGCGTTCTCCAGACTCTCCATTCCAGCTAATATTATTACTGATATACTATAAAGAATTGAATAATGGATATAGCTAATTTCACCTGGGCTGAAAATTCCAATGGTAGGCTTGTTCACATAGATAATGTACCTAGAGGGCTGGAATGCGACTGTATATGTCCTTGTTGCCGTGAGAAAGTCTTGGCACGTCATGGAGAGGTCAGGAGTCATGGATTTGCTCATCAAAGCAAAATACGAAAGGCTAATTTAAAAATATGTTATGCGGTCACTCTTTATAAGCTGGCAGAACAAATCATACAAAATAGGAAAAGAATAAAAGCTCCAACATATTATGGAATTTTTAAAGATAAAGATTTTGAATTTGTAGATGTACAAATAGATGGTCAGTATGAGAGGAGTGATAAACAGCCGGATGTTATCGCTATTGGAAAGGATGGCAAAAAGTATTTGATAGAATTTATATTTAATAATAAGGTACAGCATAAACAGCCCATTGACTACAAAAATATGAATTGCTTGGAAATTGATATTTCTGAACAAAACTTAGATGGACTGGAGCAATTTCTTCTTGAATCTGTTGAGTGCAGAAGATGGCTGAATAATGAGGAATACTTTTCAAATATCGAACATTGTTATGCCGCCAATAATAAAGAAGTTCGCTTGGTAATTGAGTCCGAATGCAGTAGCTGTCACTATCATACCCATGACTGTGCAGTTATAAAGGATCGTGTTCCAATAATAATTGAGAATAATGGAATGAGATACCGTTTATGTAAAACTGACTATCTCATGAATCGCATAAAAGAAAAAGAAGAAATTGATAGAATCAGAAAAGAAAAACTGAAGCTATATAAAAAACAAAAAGAAGAGGAAAAAGTAAAAAAACAGTTCTGCAACACTTCTAACTATCAAAGTAATAGACAAGAATTGAAAACAGACATGTTTGAAAAAAGTTGCTTCAATTGTGAAATGAATTTGGCATGGGCTAATAAAAATGGTTTTGCCAATTGCGGAATTTACAAAAGACTCAATATTTCTCAGGACACGCTTCCGGAACAAGCTCTTAAATGTAATTATTTTAAACTCAAAACTGGAAGATGAAAGAAGAATCAGAAATGAAATTTAAGCTGGAGATGGACGTGATAACACCAATTCCCAGAACAATCACACGAAAATTTTCAAGTCTAAGGCACATGCGACAATGGAAAAATCGCAACGAGATTGACAGCTGCCTGTGGTGTGTCAACAGCCGGACATACACCAGGAATGAAAAAGGAGAGTGGGAACAGTTTACAATATTCGGCAAACAAATCGTTCTGAAATCCGAAATGGAGAACGCACTCCGACACATGGCAGTGAAAGGATACAACCAGCTGGCACCTGAAGAGTGGAATGAACTCAACCGAAAGTTACGTGAGGACAAATGAATCCTTTAAGGTTTCATCTTTTTAAAACTGAATCCTTTAAGGTTTCAATATCTGAAAGAAATTCTATATATCCATATATCTGCGCATTTATATTTATAGACATATATATTTATAATAAAATTTTAGCCGGAATGTGGCTTCCAAACCTCCGAATCCGCGAAAAACGACTTTTTGAATGTTTGTGAAAGCAAAGCAAAAGCCAGCGCAGCGTTCTTTGAGGAACGAACTTTCCGCGCGTGTACACAAATAAGTACACCAAAGTTTTGTTTTATTGTTTTTTATCCCTATTTTTGCGGTGTAAACCAATATATTAGAACTATGCAGATTGTTACAACACGCGAATTTCGTGCCAACCAGAAGAAATACTTCGAAATGGCAGAGACGGAAACGATCCTGGTCTCCAGACGCAATGCTGCCCCTATCATGGTGTGTGCGGTCAGAGAAGGTGATTTCCCTTCAAAGGAAGAACTTGCGGCTATCCAGAGAGGTATTGATGATGTCAGGAACGGAAATACCTTCAGAATGGCTAAAAACGAGTCTCTGGACGATTTTCTTAACCGTATAGAGGACGAAGGCAATGTATGAGATAGAATTTTCCAAAGAAGCGGTAAAACATGTCCTGTTAATGAGAAAATCCTCTCCGCAGCTTTTCAAGAAGCTGGAGAAGCTGCTTGATGAACTCCGGGAACACCCATATACGGGTACAGGGCATCCGGAACAGTTGAGATACCTGGAGGGTGTTTGGTCAAGGCAGCTGGACAAGAAGAACCGTATCAGGTATATGGTCAACGAGACTACCGTAATTGTGTTCATCATTTCAGCCTGGGGGCATTATGACGATAAATGAAAAAGCTTAGTTGTCGCAAAATCTGCGATAACTAAGCTTTTTCTTCTTAACCCAATAGGGAAAAATTATTCAACTTTATATTTCTGCATATCTATATTTCTATATATCCATATATCTGCGCATTTATATTTCTGCATATCTATATTTATAATAAAAACCCCCGGTGCATCACTGCAGCGGAGGAAAGTTAGATGTATAGAAAAATATGAGTTTTCAATTAATCATACCAGTCTTCCAAAGATACATTAATGTAATTCAATGTTTCGTCCCAGACATCTGCTCCCTGATAATCGTTGTTGAACAGATAGTCCGCATCCAGTCGAAGGAGCGTCCACTCAGATGATCCTTCCGGCTTCCAGTACAGATGAATCACAGGACCTGCATATTCATTTCCATTTGCACCCGTCGGCTTAGCATAATACTTAGTTACCTTACACTCCATTATACCTTTCCAGTAGCGGATGCCAGGCTGTATACTGACGCTTACCCTGCCTATTTCATCCGCCCACTCTACGTCATTGGTTGTATTCTGTTTCCGCGTACTCGGTCTGTAGGAGTTTGACTTGAGCTTGAACTCACGTTCCCATACCGCCTTGATTTCCCCTTTCAACGCTCCCTTGCCTTTATTGGAAATGGTGTACACCACATTGAAGAACTCATTATATGGAATGTCATATCCCAGGAAGTTCGTATTGTCTCCTTCCTTTTCCAGGAATATATCCCTTAATGCAGGCAGGTTATCCGGTGCAGGCGCCTTGACCTCGTACATCCATTCCTGATCCGAGCCATTCTGCTCATACCCCAACGCCTTGAACCAGGTAGATTCTCCTTTTCGCTGGAACAAGGGTACAAGCTGGTATGTCCCGGGTGCTGAAGTCACGTAACACTGGATCTTCTTTCCGTCCCAGTTTCCCTGAATCTTGATGTCAATGGGCTGGAACTTTTCCACTATCTGACTGCCCCGCATGAATACAAAGCGCACCTTTCCCTCAAAGGGTTCACTGCCTGCATGTGTATAGAACAGTCCGAACGGCTTGCCCTCATTCTGGTAGCAGTCATATCCGAACTCAGTATGATTTGTACTTATGAAGAACATATTTTCAAAGTCGGTATAATCTACAGTTCTGAGAACAATCTCGTCCGTCTTGCCGAACTGGCTCCAGTATTCCACGTCAATGGGCACGTCATCCTTGTTAACTTCACCATTGTAAGCTCCCTTGATCTTGATAGTATAGGTATAGATATTGCCAGCTTCCCATTCATGCCAGGAGGGGAAAGTATAGCTCATTTCCTTTCCGTCGAGCTTGAATGAAAGTGATACTCCATCCGGATGGTAGAGTGGTGGAAGAATTGCTTCGGAGACCGCCGGGTTGTCATCATTGAGCATGTATCCTCCTCCAATTGGGATATCACTTTTTCCTTCCTGAATCCATATGTCCCCGTCCAGTATGTTCATTATGAGTGAAGATGATACGTTTTTAATCATCACATCCGTAATGAGTCCCTTTCCGATATACTCATCCCTCATGAGCTTAATCCTGATAAGTGAAAGTGCATGATTCATTACGGGTTTGGCTGTCGGGAAATCGGGAGTAACGGCGCACTTTCCATACATGACATCTTCCTGTTTTGTCAAATCGATGTCAAGTTTCATGTCGGTCGCATTCTGGTCATATGGGTGATAGGCATAGACTGTCTGTTCATTCTGTACCTCATATTGCTCAGCCGCAATCCACTTGCTGCCGTCATAGGTATACTTGAGGTTTTTATTTTCCGTGTACAGACCTATCTCATTACCCGACTGCCAAGCATTGATAACCCCCCTTCGTGATTCCACCATGTTATTCAGGGTTGCATCCAACCCGAGCAGAAGTTCTTCGTTGACGGGTTTGTCTTCCGGATCTTGTTCGGGATCATCTTCCGGATCATCTTCCGAATCTTCAGTCTGCTCAGTGTTATCGCTGTTCTTTTCAGGAACTGGTATATCTTCCGTATGACACGATGACAAAAATGCTGCAATAAATGCAATAAATATAATTCTTTGAACATTCATAGTTTTTCCCAATAAATTTATAACACAAATATACATAATTATTTTATTATGCAGTGTATTTGGTGCATTAATATTTTGGATATTTGCATTTATTAACATTATATTCTATAAAACAAAAATAAATGAGGGCAATGATGTTGCCCTAGTTTGTGCTTAGTTTTGCGATATTCAAACAATTAAACAATTTATATGGAAAGAGATAGTCAAAGAAGAAACGCCCTGCTGAGGTATGCCGAATTGATGATTGAAAAAATTAATGAAGTAGAATCCAGTGAATGGAAAAAACCCTGGTTTACGAACAGCTTCTCCGGCAATGCTCAAAACATTAATGGAAGAACGTATAATAATTTCAATCAGATTTTATTATCGTTGGTGTGTGAAAAACGTGGTTACAAAACTCCTGTATTCGTCACATTCAAGAAGGCACAAGAACTTGGGGCAAATGTAAAGAAAGGAGAAAAAGGTTTCCCGGTTAACTACTACACTCCACTTGTCAAGGACAAAGAAGGGAATAAGATTCCATATGATGATTATCTGAAACTATCAGATATGGATAAAGAGGCTTACACTGTTTCACATCATACAACTTTCTATCACGTATTCAACATTGAACAGACATCCTTTCCTGAAAAGAATCCTGAAGCCTGGGAACAGATGAAAGAAAGATTTACAATTGAAATTCATGCCCAAGGAAACAGCTACGTGAATCCATATCTGGATAAAATGATTAAAGAGCAGGAATGGGAATGCCCCATTAATCTCATTCATCAGGACAAAGCATCCTATAACTGGAAGGAAGATGCTATTACTTTACCTACATTTGAGCAGTTTTCAGATAAGAAAGAATTTTATTATACCGCATTACACGAAATGGCACATTCCACTGGACACCATTCACGATTGAACCGCAAATTCGGACAGTTCGGTGATGAGTCATACGCCCGCGAAGAACTTGTAGCCGAATTATCTTCGGCGTTCGCCGGCAAGCAAATAGGCATGAATCCCCTACCTAGAAAAGAAAACGCACAATATTTAAAGAGTTGGCTGGAGCAGATAAATAAAAATCCAGAATTTCTATATAAAACATTGAAGGATGTCAGCCGAACTGTCGGAATGATAGAGAATAAGGTTGCTGCAATATCAAATAACCAGGTAGTATCAGGCGAGAACACTCCTGAAATTACAAGATTATATAGAGATAATGATGGCATAATCAATGCAAGCATTAAATATAATGATAATATTAAGGAAGTTATCATTTATCCGCGTGGGAATGATTATTGCTATACCATTGGAAGCATAGCAGACAAGAATATGCAGACCTGTTTTCTGAATGAAAACGAAGTTAATAAGGTCAATGATTTATTACAAAACAACACTCTCTCAAAAGTTATAAAGAGTAATCGTAAAACGCTGACACTTGATGGTAACACTGCCAGCATAGAGTATGCAGGAAAAAAATATGATGCGACAGATATTATAAAGACACTTAAACAAAATGATATAAATGTGAATCAGATAGCTACATCAGAGTGGGAGAGGTTACTTAAAGGTCAAGGACTACAGCTGAACAAATCAAAAAAAGCTATATTCAGCATAACGAAGACTCCATCTGGATATAATATGAAAGTAATGAATATTGCTAAAAGTTGTACCAAGGTTGCTGGTATCGAAGCTGAACCCTAAACTTATAAAACATGGAAATACCGATAAACTCCAATCCAGAAGGGAAAAAATACATTCTTACAAACCATACTTGTCAGGTTGAAGGGCATACACTATATCGCATACGTGCTCTGAAAGATTTTGCAGGAGTCAGAGCTGGTGAACTTGGTGGATATGTTGAACAAGAACATAATCTTTCTCAATACGGGAACTGCTGGATATGTAATAATGCAATTGTGTATGAAAATGCAACCGTAAAAGATAACGCCAGAGTATCAGATTTTGCTGTTATTCGTGGAAATGCCCATGTGACAGGAGAATCAAGTGTATCTGAATCTGCCCATATTTCAGGTTATGTCCGTTTATCTGACTATAGCTCTGTATTTGGCAATGCAAACTTATGTGGAAATGTCAGTCTTTTTGATGATGCAATTGTAAGTGGCGATGCCAGAATTTCCGGGAATGTGGCTTTACATGGAGAAAGCCTTGTATGTGGTTTTGCAAAACTTACAGACAACGTATCTCTTTATAATGATGCCGAAGCGAAAGGAAATTGTGAAATAAGTGGAAATGTAAGACTATATGACCAATCTTCCGTCAAAGATTTTGCAAGAATAGGTGACAATGTTGTCTTATTTAATAAAAGTTCTGTAGCCGGTCATGCCCAGTTATCCGGCAATGTAACGATGAGCGAAACATCATCCATCTGTGACTATGCACAGGCAAAAGATAATGCAAAACTAAAAGATGCCTGTTATGTACATGGGTATGTCAAGCTCTCCGGGGATTGCGACATATCTGGTTGTGCCAATCTTGCTGGTAACGTACAGATACGTAAAAAAGGAAAGATTAGCGGCAATGCTGTTCTAACAGGAAACATATGCGTAACAGAAAACGCCAAGATTAACGGAGATGTCATTCTATCAGGTGACACAATAGTCAAGGGGAATTCCCATATCAGTACACAGATCGAGGCTAACAAAATTATAAAGCCCTGTTCTCTAAATGAAATATCAAAAGAAAATAGTCTTTAACTAAAAATAAAACAATATGGAAATCATTGGAATTATAAAAAAAATATACCCAATTCAGGAAGGGGTAAGTAAAAGTACCGGAAATCCCTGGAAAAGTATGGAATTTCTACTCGAAACCGAAGACAGGTACCCACAAAGTGCATGTTTTCAATTAATGAATGACAACTGTACACGTTTCGATATTAAAGAAGGCGATAAAATCAAGGTTCAATTTGACATGAAAGCTCGAGAATGGGAAAATAAAGCCTACAACACTCTTATCGCCTGGAAAGTAGATAAAATATAAATGGTATGAAAACGTTAATAGGAAAATGGATAGAGCAATACAAAGAGATTGCATCCAAAAAGAAAGATTAAACGAGAATATTTTATAATGTAAACATGCAATTATGAAAGCAACAATAAGAGAAATATTAGCATCAATATTTAATCCTAATTTACGTAAAATTCTAAAAAATCCAATATCAATAGGAAGCATATCTGAGCCTTCTGAGGACTTGCAGTGTACGGCAGTCCGTCTCGACGAACATGCCATCAACATGATTAATAAACCTTGTGAGCGAGCAAAAAAATATGTCATAATCAAAAATCCATACCACATTAAATTCATCGAGAATCCTTCTGAGGAACTACAGATTCTCTCTGTCAGCAAAGAACCTGATGCAATCGAACTTATAGAAAACCCTTGTTTGCGTGCAAAATTTGCATGCATATATTCTAAACCCGAAAATATCAAATATATTAAGAATCCGGATAAAGAGATTCAGGTGTCGGCAATTCAGAAATCTCCATGCCTCATAAGTGAGCTGGAAAATCCATGTGAAGCTGCTCAGCTTACTGCTGTTCTTAACACACCAGAAGCTATTTTTAGCATCCCTAAACCAGGTATCCGTACTATGCTGGTTGCCGTCGAGAAACTTGCTGGTTTTAGAATATATCCCAGCGACAAGAATTTGGATACCATTACAGGAATCATTACACAATGCTATAAGCTCAAAGAAAATGAGCTGAACTACAAGGAATATTTTAAGAATGAAATTTTAAAACTTAAATTAAACGATACGCTATGAGATTCAATTTAATAGAAAGTTTACGCTCACTTTTCAATGCAAGAGCGATAAAGAAAGATCCATTCAGCATAGTTTTACTGGACAACCCTTCAGAAAAACTACTTTCTACCGCCGTCAGAAAAGACAGCAGAGTCTTTCTTTTACTGAAGAACCCTTCAGAAAATGTCAGCCGAATTGCAATTTCTAAGAATCCATCTTTTATAAAACTTATCCCAAATCCGTCTGAAACACTACAATTATTAGCAATAAGTAAAAACCCAACACAAATAGTAAACATTAAAAAACCCACATTAAAAACACAATTAAAGGTAGTGACCGCATCTCCTGAATGCATCAATCTGATTGAAAACCCTTCCATAGAAGCAATCAAATTATATGTAGGAAATGATTACAAGAGGTTTTGGGACCTAAAGTTAAGCAATGAGAAACAAGAAAAAGTATTTAATGAGATATTCCGTGGAAAAGAATCATGGAACATTCCAACAGAAGAACTTATTACCTGGTTAAGCAACTACACAAAAATTAAAGCTGACAATATAAAAGACATCTATAACACTATTAAAGACTCCATCAATGTAGATAGAATGAGCATTAAGCAATGGCAGGAACTTATTACGACCGGTATGTGCCGGGTAGGAAAAAAAGAAATCGTGCTATCACAGAAGGATGGAGTTTATAAAGTAAATATAAACCAAGAAACAACAGAAAACCAGATAGAAAAACAATCAGATATTAAAAAAGAGAATGTCAAGTCAGAAGAGGCAGTGAAGATCACACCGGAAGTAGAGAGAATATCACCACAACAAACACACCTTCGTGAATGTCTGAAAGGCACAAAGAAGAAAATAACAGAAGTGGAACTGTTGGGTGAATTAAAGAACAACAATCTTACATTGGATGAAATGAGCACTGACCAAATCAGCGAATTAATCAAAAGTGGAGAAACATCAATTAAGGACAAAACCATTAAACTAAAGAAAGAACCGGCTGGATATAAAATCAAGATAACAGAAATGCAAAATGAGCAGACTGGAGAAGCTGTCAAAGAATTACCCAAGATGCAGCTCCAGGAGTCTCAGGAAAGTGTCGAAGAAATCCACCTCTCTAAAGCTCAATTAAAAGATATTGAGAAAAAAGGGTTCGCAAAAATTCCGGGAGGAAAAATTATCAGCAAAATACAAACACCTGCCGGCTATACATTAAAAGTATATAATGTGATTAATACATTGACACGTCAGGGTCAAGCAGAAGCATGATATTATGGTACATTCAAAATATTACAATGAGCTTAAAGACTATTTAGTCAAATACCATCCAGATATGGCTATGGATGATGATTTCATCTCATCACGTAGTGAACTTGCACAGGAAACATTCATCGAATGTTCAAGAGAAGGCATGAACATAGAAGAGTGCCAGAATGAAGTTAATGAAGTTCTGTATTCAGGACTTCATTTTTCTCTCTATCAGCTCGTCGAAGATATAATAGAAGAAATAAATCTTTCATTCAGCGATAAAGATAAGTTCATCATGCAAATGTTCCTTCTCGTTCAACCCATTGCAGGGAAATACAAACCTGACGACAATTTTGAGAGAACATCAGAGTATGACAAACTGTATACAGAAATCAGCGAACATATAAACCAATACATCAAACATTATGAGCTACAATAAAAGCCAGGCACTGACTAATAACATCAATGCTATCCGAACAGCCTTCCTATTGAAATATGAGAATCGTATTCCTAGTAGGGAAGAAAAAGATATTCTTGAGAAGTACACTGGCTTTGGCGGTCTGAAATGTATTCTCGACACCCGTCCGGTAGAGGAATGGCCATCCTCAGAAAAGAGCCTATATCCTTTGGTGGAAGAATTAAAGCAGGTAATCAAGGAGAACAGTGACTCTGAATCTACAGCAGAATCCTTCTACCGCAGCCTGAAGAATTCCGTGCTTACAGCTTTCTATACACCAGAACAAATAGTCAAAACAATAGGAAAGCAAATAGAAAATTCAACCAAAGGAAATATTGATTATATGCTGGATCCTTCAAGCGGGAACGGAGTATTCCTGAATTTCTCGGAAGGGAAGGTACATCGTACAGCCTATGAGAAAGACTTATTGACTGGACTAATTCTATCAGCCAAAGAGCCAGGAACGGAAGTCCGGGTAGAAGGTTTCGAAAATCTTCCGGAAATGGAAGAAGGCATATACGACCTGGTGATGTCAAATATTCCATTCGGAACAGTGAAGGTATATGATTACAGCTATCAGAAAGGAAATGCGATTAAGATGATGGCAACAAATACGTTGCATAATTATTTCTTCGTCAAAGGGCTTGACGCAGTAAAAGAAGGGGGGCTGGTAGTATATATTACTACCAGAGGCGTTGCTGATTCTCCTTCCAATAAAGAAATCCGCCGTTACCTGATGCAGAATGCCAATCTGATTAGTACAATCCGTCTTACCGATGATTTATTTACCGGAACTGGAGGTATAGAAGTAGGATCAGACCTTATCATCCTTCAAAAGAACACACAAAAAAGACAGCTTAGTTATGATGAAAAACTGTTTATAGGAAGCCGTGAAGATAATCCTATTACACCCAATAATTATGTAAACAATCCGATTGAACTACATTATCTCGGCATTCCATATACAGGTACTAACCAATATGGGAAAGCTGTAACTAAATTCAAAAGCAATGATACAACTTACAGCACCTTGTCTGAGTTACTCCAACGTGACTTCGACCAAAAATTTAATCTGGAGTTATACCTGAAGCATAGTTATCTTGGTAAATCAGTAACAGGTGATGAGCAGAAATCTGTAACTGGTGAAAAACTTGTAAGTCTTGGTGATTTGTTTAATCTTCCTGAAGAAAATCCTGAGCCAAAAGCAACCTTTGAAAAGGTTACAGATGAAGTCATAGCCAACGAATGGCTTATGAACCATTATAAGCCCGGCACCTTCGTCATATACCGGAACAGGGTAGGGACTATGGAATACAATGAGAAAAGAGTACTTGGATTCATGCCGGCTACCTATCTGACACGCAATGAAGAATATATACTGAAAGGTTACATACAAGTACGGGACGACTATTTCCGTCTGTTTGATTTCGAAAAGGACACACTGACAGAGAACCAGGCACTTCGGGATAAGCTGAATGGAAGTTATGATTATTTTGTATCTCTACATGGCGGACTCCGTGAATCTGCCTCAAGTATTATCATGTCGGATAATTTATCGTCCGATATTTTACCTCTGGAAAGATACGAGAACGGAGAACGCATCAAGGCAGACGTTTTCTTTGAACCGGTTGCATTTTCCAAGAAAGTTACAGAAACTCTTACATGTGACGAAGCTCTGGCATCTTCACTTAACCTTTACGGATGTGTTGACTGGTCACACCTGAAAGAGCGTACCGGACTTGATGATAATCAGATACAAGCAGAGCTGAAAGGTAAAATATATTATAATCCGACAACATATCAATGGGAACATTCCGGAAGTATGTTATCCGGAAACGTGTATAGGAAAATCGCGGAGATTAAACCCTATCTTACAACAAGACCGGAAAGAGCGCATGATATTCAAGATACATTAAATGCACTCGAGGAAGTTAAGCCGAAGCCTATTCCATTCAATGAACTGGATTTCAATTTAGGTGAAAGGTGGATTCCGCAAGAATTATATTCAGGGTTTGCAAGTGAACTGTTCGGTGTAGAGACGGCCATCACCTATACGTCCGCTTCAGACTCATTCCTTGTTAAAATGAAAGAATATTCTTCTGCAGCTAACTCCTTGTATGGAATCAACTACCAAATGAATGCAGAGGAAATCATGAACAATGCACTGCAGAACACATTTCCACAGATTACGAAAACTGTCTATATTGACGGTGAGAAAAAAACAGTTGTTGATACAGAATCAACCCAGCTTGCAGCCAGCAAGGTACAGGATATTCAGGAGAAATTCATTGACTGGTTGAATAACCAGCCTGATGAAGTGAAACAATCGCTCGCAGACATGTATAATGAACGGTTCAACTGCTTTGTCCGTCCGGATTACGATGGTTCCTGCCAGACGTTCCCTGGTCTGAGTTTTGATAAGTTCGATTATAAGGACTTGTACCCATCACAGAAAGATTGTATCTGGATGCTGAAGCAGAATGGCGGAGGTATAGCCGACCATGAAGTAGGAGGGGGCAAAACCATGATTATGTGTGTAGCTTCATACGAAATGAAACGTATCGGAGTCTGCCACAAACCTATGATTATCGGTCTGAAGGCCAACGTACATGAGATAGCTGCAACCTATCGGAAAGCCTATCCTCAAGCCAAGATTCTTTATCCAGGTAAGGATGATTTCAAACCTGCAAACCGTCAGGAACTGTTCCAGCAAATAAAAAACAACAACTGGGACTGTGTGATTCTGACACATGACCAGTTCGGGAAGATACCGCAGTCACTCGACATTCAGAAGGAGATTATCGAAGATGAAATTCGAGATGTGGAAGAAGCATTGGAAGTCCTAAAAAATAGCGGCATGGGATATTCCGGAAGAAGGCTGGAAAAAGGACTTGAGAAACGTATTGAAAACATGAAGGTCAAACTAAACACCATAATGAACGACATAAAACTGAGAAAAGACGATACGGTAGATTTTCGCAGCATGGGTATCGACCATATCTTTGTGGATGAGTCGCACCAGTTCAAGAACCTTATGTTTTCGACACGTCATAACCGTGTAGCAGGACTTGGCAATCCTGACGGCAGCCAAAGAGCCCTGAATCTCTATTTTGCAATCAGAGATATACAGAAAAGAACGGGCCGTGATTTGGGGGCTACTTTTCTTTCCGGAACCACTATCAGCAATTCGTTGACAGAACTGTATGCATTGTTCAAATATCTCAGGCCGGAGGCACTCGACCGACAAGGCATTACATGTTTCGATGCCTGGGCAGCAATCTACACGAGAAAAACTACGGAGTTTGAATTCTCTGTAACCAACAACATTATACAAAAAGAACGATTCCGTCACTTCGTGAAAGTACCGGAACTTGCTCTATTTTACAACGAAATTACCGATTACAGGACAGCCGACATGATTGGTCTTGACCGCCCGGAAAAGAACTCAATATTCAAAAGTATTCCACCGACACCGGCACAAGAAGAATTTATAGATAAACTGATGAAGTTTGCTGAATCCGGAAATGCAACCTTACTCGGACGCCCTCCCTTGTCAGAAACAGAAGAAAAGGCAAAGATGCTTATTGCCACTGACTATGCAAGAAAAATGGCTCTTGACATGCGGATGATTGACTCTTTAAAATATGCAGGAGAAACCGGAAACAAAGCCAGCGTATGCGCACAAACATTGTACGAATACTATCAGAGGTTCAATGCGGTTAAGGGAACACAGTTCGTTTTCTGCGACCTTGGCACATACAAGCCGGGAGAATGGAACATTTACAGTGAAATCAAGCAGCAGCTTGTAGAGAACTACCAGATTCCACCGGAAGAAATACGTTTTATTCAGGAGGCTAAAACTGAAAGCAGCCGCAAGAAACTGATAGAAGGAATGAACGAAGGGAAAATACGCATCCTGATGGGTTCTACAAGCATGTTAGGTACCGGTGTTAATGCCCAGCAGCGTGCGGTAGCAGTCCATCATCTTGATACTACCTGGCGGCCGTCGGATCTTGAGCAGCGTAATGGACGAGCTATTCGTAAAGGAAACATTATTGCGAAAGAATATGCCGGTAATAAGGTTGACATCATTACCTATGCAACGGAAAGGTCATTGGATGCGTATAAGTTCAACCTACTCCAGAACAAGCAGCTTTTCATTGGCCAGTTGAAAAGTCAGCAGCTCGGGGTGCGAACACTTGATGAAGGAGCCTTGGACGAAAAATCCGGAATGAACTTTGCAGAATATGTGGCTATTTTATCAGGTAATACAGATTTGCTCGATAAGGCTAAACTGGATAAGCAGATAACGCAGCTGCAGAAAGAACGGGTCTTATTTTTTCGGGATATTGATAAATCAAAATTTGACTTGAAAAAACTTTCAGAAAAGAAAGAGGCTGCAGAAAGTGCAGTACAAGACATGAAATCCGATTACGATAATTTCTGCAAATCAAATGGTGTGCTCATATCTCAAGATGGAACACGTCTGCGCGGGAAAGATGCAGGAAAATATCTGAGTGCATGGCGGTCAGCAAGTATGGAAGATGGGGCAACGGAATATATTGGGACTTACAAAAGTCATCAAATATATATTAAGAGCGTACAGGGGAATAAATATTTCGGCCTTGTCGGTTCAAGTGGCCGACATTATCAAGCACAGACAGCCTTACCACTGGCTCATGACCGATGTCCAGAATGGTTGGATGAACTTGGCAACAGCCTTTCTGGACGAGCTGAAAAAATGGAAAAAGATATATCCCGGTTCAATCATGACATTAGTGAGCTCGAAAAAAAACTGACAAATATTAACTGGCCCAAAGAGGAAAAACTCAGACAACTCAAATCAGAAGCAGCCATTTTAAATAACAAGATTAACAATGAGCTGAAGAACAATAAAGACACCAGTGTTCATACAGAATATCGTGGCCGCACGCTTGATGTAAATGGAGATAAAGTAATATTATCAGTAGATGGAAAAGAGTATGATTTATCTTCTGATATTGCTCAAGCCTTGAAATCGGAAGGCATGTCTATCAGTGACCTGACCTATAACAACTGGGATACACTTACAAAAGGAATGCCTTTAAGTATCAATAAGAACAAGAATCTGATGATAGTAAAAAATCTCTCCAGCTATTCTGTCAGACTGAATGATGCCACAAAATCCGTTGCTTCATCAAGTGAGATGGAGGCAGAATGAAAAAAGAGAGCATAATTGCTCTCTTTTCTTCTATCAAATATCGCCATTTAAAATGGCCTGAACTTCCTGAATTATCCTATCATAATTTTCCGTTACCTGTTCCGGCGTTACAAATTCATGAACAGGCAATTCCTCTTCTTCCATTTCAAACATCTTAAATTTGGCCTTAAATTCCTTTACATTCGCTCGCGTAGCAGAACCAATAAATTCACCTGGTTCAAGTTCAGAGAAGTCCTTACCCTGATATACATCCTCTTTCTGTGATGATATAGTCACGCTGGAATTGGAAGAGGAACCAGATTTTCCTGCGCTTCTCGAACGTCTCTCTTTTTCTTCCTTACCAAAGAAAAGCGGGTAATACTTCAGAGCTTCCACGTCCTTGGTCCTGCCAAGGAACATATTTCCGAAGTTGGCTTCGACTGATGAGCGGTCCAGCTTCCCGTAAAGATTTTCCAGCTTCGCACCGGATTGTGTAAGAAGAACAAAAGCAGCTTTATATTCACGCAAAACTGATGGTAAGGTCTCAAAATTTTTAATCTTAACCGTTGTCATTTCATCCAAGAAATAGACAAACGGAACTTTGTTCTGCATTGTGAATTGGCGCGAAGATATACTCAAAAGCATAGCTATAACAGGTGAATAGACAGAGTTCTTTGAAAAATTATTGCTGACAGCAAACATCTTCGGATGCTCCGGATCTATCAGATTAAAATCAAAATCATTGCCGGAAAGAACCCATGCGACATTTTCATCTGTTGCCATTGTCGCAATTTGACTTGACAGAGTGGAGATATACGAAGCCTGTGTTTTTTCAGAGCCTTTAGCCTTCAAAAATGCTCCTGCCATCATTTCAGATATTGTATTTTGTTCTAAGAACCTGGTTAAACTTTCCTGTGAAGAGTTCATTATAAGAGTAAGAATATGGGGGATTGTACAATATTCTTTAAACTCATCATACAATCTATATGCTACCCCTCTGAGAATACCCAATCCTCCGGCAAACCATTCATCCTGCTTTGCATCCTTAGCCTGCATGGATAACAGCATATCTTCCATGAGCTGCATCAATACAGTTTTATCCGATACATTTTTTAGTGGATTGAATCTGTATGAGCGACTTAAATTATCAAAATTGATATAATAGAACTCAACTTTATAATCATATTTCTTCATCAAATTATATGCTGTCCGGGTATAATCTATATCCTTGAAGTCATAGATAAATCCAGCAAAACCCAACCTAATATATTCCTGCAAAAGCCACTTTCCTATTGACTTTGTCTTACCACTTCCAGCACCTCCATATACAAGGAAATTCGCGTAATAGTAGTAAAATTTAAGTTCACGACCACTGACTCCGGAAATAACCGGCAAACATATTGCATTATCATTAATCCGATTCCTTGAGTTGCTGGGTTTTAAATCTTTCAATATAAACAATATGAATACCACAAAAGCAAGAATAATTGGATAGAGATAAACTACACCTAACAAATTACAGATAACTACCTCTAGTAGCATAAGAACTACAAATAAGGCAATATTATACCAAACTTTAGAAAATAGTTTAATCGAACCAATTAAAAAACTCAAACAGAATAATATGCCATAATAAAACCATTCATCTTGTATTATTTCTAATAGTTTCATAATGATTTACCTGTTAAGACGTTTAAAGCTATTGTTTTCATTTCATTGATAAATGCCCTTTTAGGATTTACGATAAAACGGTATATTCGTAAAGAATTATTAAATACTTTTCTTTCATTCTTTAATTCACCTTGCAACAGCTGTTGTTTTAATTCACGCATTGCAATTACCTGCATCTGCTGACGCTGTTTCCATTCTTCATAATCCCTCATATTATATACATAATATGGTAAATAATTATAATCATCAGCAAATCTGGTAGCGCATCTTTCAGCCCATTCGGAACGATCAAATCCTACCACTACTTCCTTTCCATCAAGCAGCTGTCTATTTCCTCTGCTCTTGGTTAGTGGAGACAATGAAACTGTCTGAGATTTATCCATTCTTGATACAATTATGTGTACATGAAGCTGTAATCCTGGTTTCTTATCTCCACACTTTGCTCTACCATTTTTCACTTCCTCAGAGTCTCCCTTATAATGTCTTTCTGTTTCGACTCTACCAAACCAAACAAGATCACTCCCTGACTTCACTTTCTCTCGATAAAAGTTAGCAGCATATTCATCCATACAATGGCGTGTGTAGTTCTTGAGTTCCGAAATCACATGTTCCTGTTCTTCCTTAGTCAACTCGAAAAAATCATTCACGCTATTTTTTCCGGTAACTTTAGCGATAAGATGCTTTAACTCATGTTGACTTGGATTAACAGATAGCATGTAAAACTTATCCTCGTTTCTTTTCAAGGTACGATGATTGTTATCTATCACATGAAGCACATTTGCCCCAGAAACGAAATCCTGCTCAAAAGAAAAGAAGGAATCAAAATAAGGTCTTACATCCTTCCCCTCTTTGGACAAATATTCTACCAACTGAAGGCAAGAACCTTTATTATCAGAAACACCCGGAGTATTTACCGGCCGATGGACACTACAATACATATTCACTTTTTACTTTATCCAATAATTTATCAAAGTATGATTCCGGAACCTGTAGATCATCACCAAATGCCGCACGCCGAAATTGTCTTTTATCACAAAAGACATCAATCAAATTAATTAATGACTCCAGCTTTTTCTTATATTCTTCGGGGGATTCTCCAGACTGCTTATAACGCTGAAGTTCTTCCTTCAGAGATTTGTTTTCATTGGCTAAACGAACGAGCTGTTCATTATTCATACTCATATTTCCTGAACTAAAAGACTTGTCAAACAGCGGGCGAAAAATATCTTTCTCCTGGCACTTTACAATTTTAATTAAGTCTTCAATTCTCTTTTCTAACCTCGCTGTAGGGTTCTTTACTTTCGTTTTCGGAGAAGTACAGGTTACCTCAAAATAATCTAACATTTCAGCAATATAAGAATTATAACTTATATCTTTTTTTAGTTCATCAAGTCTATATTTTGTTCTTGCCGAAATCCTTATATGCCTATCAAGATTTTCTTCCATGTTAACTTATAATTAATTGAAACAAAGGTACTAAAATATGTTTTATATAGCAATGTTAACATAAATAATTTTTATAATTTATATTTATCTAATATTCAAGTATTTACAAATCATGTTAACTTCATGTTAACTTGATAATTAACTGATATACTGTTTATTTAAGCTGTATAGTTTACATTTGTAAACATGTATGTTAACATTAAAAATTATAACTAACTGTTTATTAATGCTTTGCGTTAATCATGTTTTCGCCTTGCGGGAACACCTCTTGCTCTTCCTTAAAAGTCATCACTAAAGGTCAAAGACCTTTAGCTCTATGCTAGCGCATTATAACTGACGTTTAGGGGAATAAAAAAGAGGATAGAATGGTGAGCTACCCACGCCTGAAGGCATGAGCTTCGGACTGTAATAGTCCTCTTTTTTCCTGCTTCATCCTGCCGTTGCTTTTTAGGACACGAGGTCGGTCATCCAGAAGAGGGCAGTCCACAGGCTTGACTTTCCCACGCTCCGTGGGTAGGGCTTTCAAGCCAAATTCCTTTATGTTGCAAGCGGCATTGAAGTCCCGGTCATGGTGTGTACCACATTCCGGACAAGTCCAGCTTCGCTCGCTTAGTTTCAATCCTTTATAGATATGGCCGCACTTGCCGCAGGTCTTCGAGCTCGGAGCAAAGCGGTCTATCTTTATGAGGTTCACGCCATATCACCTGCATTTATATTCAAGCATGGTGAGGAACATACCAAAGGACGCATCGACTACTGACCGTGCCAGATGATGGTTGTGCTGCATACCCTTCACGTTCAAATCCTCCATGCAGATGGTACGCACTTGGCTGTCATGCGTGAGTGAATGCATGTTTTTGTAAAAGTAGTCCTTCTTACTGTTAATGATATGTTCCTGAAAATATACTGTCTTAACACGCGACTTGTTAATGTCACAAAGCTACGTTCTACTCCCAACTCTGAAAAATTTGCATCTTGGGAAAATTATTGTCAATAAACGTATAGGGGAATAAAAATCTTAATGTACTCCCATACCTGAAGAAACTTGCTTTAATACGCAAAAAATCTAGAATGAAAAGAAATTATATTAAGAATTTTAGAGACTACACAATGTTAAATAGTCTTTATATAAAATTTTATCTTGCATCTTATTTGCTGCAATAATAAAAACACTTATATTTGCAACATGAAAGGAAAGAAAGAACGTAAGATAGGAGAATTGTTAGGTAATATAAGGAAACTTATGCACCTAAGTCAATCTGAATTAGCTGACAAAAGCAATGTTATAAGACAAAATATATCCCTTATTGAATTAGGGAAATGCAGCCCTGGAGCAGATGTCATCCAACGTATTGAAGATGCTTTAGGAATAGAAAGGATTTACGTAACTAAAAATAATATAATTATGGGAACACCTGATTTTTTCATACTTGGTTCAACAGACAATTTAAAGTTTCTGAAAGTATTACAAGTTCTGCCATGCTTTAAAATGGTAGAAATATCAAAAGACAAAACCATTATTTCGGCTATCTGGAATGAAGACTATGAAATGGAGTACGACGAGCCAGAGATAGAAATAGAGGCTCTGTTAGCTAACCAAAATTGGTGTTGCGGAGATCCCGAAGAATATCCTGTAGGTTCAAAATGCTGGTGGTATATAATGGACCTTGAACCAGAAGAGGATTAATGAAACAGAGATTTGAGATATATCTTGGAAAAGAGGAACTACAGCTTGTAGAGTTGTTAAAAAAAGATACCGGATTTAAGAAGCCAGGTATGGCAATAGCTACTGCCATACATAGCTACTTCCGTTACCAGGAAACGATCAAAAGATTAATAGCAGAAAATATTCAGTTAAAAAGTGAACTAGCAAAATATGAATAATACATCATTTCAGGAACTTAAAAACCGTATAAAAATTAGTGATGTAGCTGAATATATCGGTTACCGTCTGAATACTAGTGCCGGCAAAAAATACCTTGAGTATCGTTTGTATAACGGCAATACGAAAGTGGATGAAATCGTAATATATACGACTTCTTACTCTCAAACATTCTTCAGCCGGAACGGATACGGTGACAAGGGAGATGTTGTAAACTTCATAATTAACCGCCTACACCTTTTTTCCGGCTATCAAGGATTCGGATATGATGCTGTTGCAGATATCTTGTGTAAGCTTGCTGGGTTAGATATTGTAAAAAACAAAAACAACGTAGTTCTTAATAATGAAGTAAAATTCTGTCTTGATGATTACAACATATCTTGTAATCTTAAGATAATCTATGCCTATCTTGGTAAAATCAGGCAAATGGATGCTTCCACGATTTCTGATTTTCTAAAAATAGGTGCTGTATGTACAGTATCTAACAAGAAAAACAACTATACGAATGTTGCATTTCCCTATCGAGTTCTATCTAATCCTGACCAAGTCGTGAATTATGAGCTCCGGAACTACAACCTACACAAGCAAGAAGGGTATAAAGGATTTTGTCCTGGTGGCAATAAATCAACCGCCTGCTGGATCGCATCATTCGCTCCGATATGGAAAGATGTGCAATCCCTCTACATTGGTGAAAGTGCATTGGATATGATGTCTCTATATCAACTTCTCCCTGAGCGTATGCGAATAAATGCCGCCTTTATATCCATAGGCGGAAACTTAGGATATGGACAGATAAAAGATATAAAGCATTTATTCCCACATGCTGTTATATATCTTGCATTTGACAATGACCTACAGGGACAAATATATGATGTAGAAGCAGCATATTATATGATAAAAGGCAAAGAGCCCAAAATATATAGAAATGCGGAAGGAAAAGTCGTTATAAAGTTTGAAAGTCAAGAATTGATTATAAGTGATTCTGATTTTAATTCTAAGACATTTCTACACTCTCACGGAATTGAAGCTGATTGGCTTCATATTATTAAAGCTAAAGGTGGCAAAGATTTTAATGATATGCTTAAAAAAAACTGATATGCAGATTATAAAATTTATTATCAAAACACTCTTTTTCCTGACTATTGGATTAATATTCAAATGTATAAGGGATTTTAGCAGGTGAACATTTGGATATTGAAATTATAGACATCTATATTTTTATTAATACAAAAATGTAGATGTCTATAATTATTTTAAGCAACCATTCTGCTACGGATAAGCTCTGCGTTACGTTCTACAAGTTCTACAATGCGTTCATGATATTCAGTCAGTTTATTACATACACCTCGACTTTGTATGACCTTCAAAGTTTTCAGCGAAACCTCTACCGTTTCAATGCGTTTACCGTCAATGGTTGCGGATAGGATAAGAGAGTCTATTCTCTTGTAGTAGCCTCCAACACAATGGTGCATCAGTTTTCCTTCAAGTTGCATTTCATCCACACTTTCAATGACCTTTACAAGAATAAGGTTGTCGGAAAACACAAGTCCGAAGAATTTACCTTTGGACTTCAGATAATTCTTTTCGTCCTTGACCAACTGTTCCCTGCGTTGCTCCGCTCTTTCCCTTTCAATCTGTTCTTCGCGTTTTCTGACAAGTCGGTCATGTGCCTTTTTCAAGTCTGTCGGACAAACATATTTTGGGCAGTGGATGTCTTTCCCGAAATGTCGGAGCAGTCTTACAAGGTCACACCACATGGAGGCATCTGCAATATGATAGCCGTTTCGGATACAGATTTTTATGGAGTTCCAATATTCATGTAAATTGATATTTGAAATGACGGCATATCTGAACATTTCTGTCTGTCCCGCTTTAAGCAATGTTTCCTTTTTGCTGTCCGTCAGAATGGCGGTAAAAAATTCGTATGGGGTCAGTTCATGGAATGCTCCCTTGAAGCCGTTTCGCCTTAATTCGGGAATGATGCGCATTGCCGGATAAGTCTTGTATGCGTCTATGTTGTATGCTTTCAGCATCTTGTTGCTGCGCAAATCCATATCGCTCCATTCAGTCCAAAGGTCATAGTACATCGTGTGCATGGCTCTCAGTCGGGCAATAACTTCGGTCTTTCCATTTGGGGCAATCCACCATTGCACCACCTCTCTTATGGAATACTCCGCTTTCTGTCCTACCTTGTATGTTGCTCCTACCATAAAATAGCGCAACACTTGATAGCTTTTTCGGGTCGTAATGATTTCATAATATGCGCTGTCCCTGAAAACTCTCTTTCGGGTATCAAGTATTTCAAGTTCCTTTCCGCAATGGGGACAGCTACAGCCACATATAGTTTCCGCAAGAGTGTGTCCGCCTTTCCAGCGGTGTCCACATTCCGAACAAGTGATAGTTCCGCCTTTTGTGCGGTAGGCATGATGCTTGAAGCAATGTTCAAAAGCGTATGCTTTCTGCTTGTCTGTCAGTTCGGGTAGTCCGCTTGACAAACGGACTACCTCTTTCTGTATGCGTGTTCTCGGTTTCATATCAAAAATCAAATAAAGATGGTTGAACATCAGTTTTACTAATCGATACTTTTTTCTTTCTAGACTGCATTTTACTTAATTGTTCTCTCTGATATTGAGCTATGGCAGCTTGTTTTGCTTCTGCTTTTTCTTCTTCAGTAAGGTCGATAAACTGATTAGAAACAATAGATACACTATTTGTAAAATGTAAATCTGCATCCAGTTCATCTTCTAAATAGTAGTGAATAGCTAAACCGTAAACTTCATCGTCTGTTGCTCCCATACCGCCGTTCTGCGCTAATTTCTTCATCTCCGAGATTATATAAGCACAACATTCTTCAATACTTTTTTCTGCGGACTGATATTTAACTGCAAATTGCTCATCAATTTGAGAAAGTTCGTCTAGATAAGCCTTGATAACTAATTGAAAATTTGTTACTGAATTTCTCATACATCTAAAAATTAAAGTTTGACATTAAGTCTGTTTGGGAATTATTCTAACTCCAGATTCAGGAGCCTTTTTCAAAAGATCTTTTTTCTCCCTGTACGACTTTTTTTTTATCATTCTCTCCCCGAGTTCTTTCGCCTTTTTCGATGCCAATAGAGTGCAGCAGCATGTAGATGTATGCAAGGTTTCCGGAAAGAAAAATACCGCACAGCTTTGCTGCTCAGGATATTTTTCATTCCGGCACACAGTGCCTTGCAGACTTCTACGAGCTGCACTACCTTTGCATCATGAAAAGGGGAAAACCGGGGAGAGAATAAACAGCGAAAAAGGAGAACAGGAAAAGAGAAAAATAGGCAAAAGAAAGTCGAACAACTAGGGGTATCACCAACATTTTGTACAAAAGTAACTCTAAGGTGATATTTTCACAGAAATATACATAAATTAAACCTCTAAGGCTTTTAAACAGCCTAAAAGAGTTAATTTATGTATATAGAATTAGACCTTTAAAGGTCTGTATTCATTTAGACCTAAAGCCATATTTGACTGAAATGAATATTCTCCCAGAAAATTTATGTGTGACCAATTTAAGGGTGATATATGCTTTAATAAATTTTCATCTAGGGGTATCACCAACATTTTGTACAAAAGTACCCTTAAGATGAAGTCATAATAGAATTGTGGTATATGAAGTAAACAAATTGTGTATGGAAGAAGAGATATATTAAGGTATTTTACGATTAATGTTAACTGAAAGCCCATTCTTTCAGGTATGGGATGAAAGTTTTCCCTAAATCTACTTCTTTTTCTGGTCTTCGATGTATTTGAGGATAGTCTTCTCAGATATATGCCCGATGGTCTCCACATAGTATGAGCGTGTCCACAGTGTAGGGACTCTCTGCTTGAGGTGAGGAAACTCATTCCTGAGCGAGAAAGAGGTATATCCCTTCAGTTGTGATGTTATATGTGCTATTGAGTCTGAAGGTGTAGCCTTGACGAACAGGTGTACATGGTCAGGCATAATCTCCAGCTCCGGTATATCCCATCCGTTCGCTGTCGCCTTTTCAATCAGCAGGGAGCGCAGCCTTTCCTCCACTTCCCCAAGAAGCAGTTTCCTCCTGTATTTGGTACACCATATGATTTGATAGGATACGTTATAGACGCATCCGGGATTCGTTTTCCATCTTTCATCCATATTCTTCTATATATTTTGTTCCTGATATTGCAAATATAAGGAAAAATCATTATATTTGTGTCATATATATAATAATTGTTTATGCAGACACTGACCTACAAATACAAGGTATATAAGCAGAACCGTAACCATGAGAGGAGGTTGCAGGAATGGTTCAGGACGGCAGCATGGATATATAACCATGCCATTGCCCTGCATAAGCGTTATTATTGCATATATCATAAATCTATTTCAATGTACAGGCTGCAATCCCATCTTCTCAAATTGAGAAAATCAACATACTCACAATGGAAGGCTATCGGCTCACAGTCAGTACAGCAGATTTGTGAACGCATAAATAATGGATATAAGAATTTTTTCAATAGAACGGCCAAGCATCTTCCAACATTTAAGAATTGGAGAAAATATCGCTCAGTCACGTTCAAACAGGCAGGATATACTCTTAACGGAAATGTTCTCACAGTAAATGCTTTAAAACTCAGACTTAAGTTCCATCTTTCGAGACCCATCGACGGAAAGGTACAGACATTGAGTATAAAGCGTGACGCTGTGGGGGACTACTGGATAATCATAGCTGTTCGCAGAAACGAGGAATCATCAGCAAGGAAATCCATGACGGGTAAGACCGCAGGGTTTGATTTTGGGATGAAACACTTTCTGACACAGGATAATGGAACCAGAATAGAATCTCCCCTTGCGCTCTTCAATCATCTGGATGAATTAAGAAGAAAAAGCAGGAATCTTTCCAGAAAGAAGAAAGGTAGCAATGGACGTAATAAGGCGAAATTATCTCTTGCTAGATTGCACAGAAAAATTTCTAATATCAGAGAAGATTTTCAGTGGAAGACCGCTATCCGTATTGTATCTGAGTATGATGTAATATGTCTGGAAACACTTAACATGAAGGCTATGCAGAAAGTCTGGGGAAGAAAGATCAACGACCTTTCATTCACCTCCTTTGTTTCCAAACTCTCATGGCTTTGCGCTAAATACGGGAAAAAGTTTGTGCAGATAAACAAATGGGAGGCATCATCGAAAACTTGTTCTTCATGTGGGTATAGGGCAGAAGAAATGCCGCTCAACATCAGGAAGTGGACTTGTCCGGAATGTGGCACACACCATGACCGTGATATTAATGCGGCAAAAAATATTTTAAGAGTTGGGACATCAACTCCGGGAAGAGACAGCATAAATCCCGCTATGCAGGTTGCTGCCGATGACGCTCGAATCTCATTACTTTAGGTATGGGAGTATGTCAATTATGAAACTTTGAAAGTGAATTTGTATCAGATATATCCCCCCCAAAAAAATAAAGACACAGTATCACACTTTGGATGATACCGTGTCTTTATCCTTAATATGTTTTATTTCTACCACAAAGCGACTTTCCCTTCCACACCTAAATCCAGTGTAGCGGTAGCTATTCCCAAAGCACGGAACACCTTTCCCATAGTGGAAAGAGTGATTGAGCATTTTCCGCTTTCCAGTTTGCATATCTGGGAACGCTTCACACCTATACGTTCACCAAGTTCCTCTTGTGTTAGGTTTTGTTTCAGGCGTGCGTTCTTAATAGCTTCCCCTACGAAGTAAGCATCTACCTCGTCTTTGAGCTGTGCTTCCATCACATCTCTCTCGGGAGTTCCTACTTTCCCCCATACATCATCCACCAGATTATCTGCAGGGGTAAACTTCATTTTTGTCATAATATATTATTTTTTATCGTTAAAATATTCTTTTCTTATTTCTTCTGCCCGTTGTATTTCTTTTTGCGGGGTTTTCTGTGTTTTCTTTATGATTCCGTGTGTAGCAACAACAAGTGTTTCCGTTTCTGTATCCCAAAAAGCGAAAAGCCTATAGCATACACCACTAAACAATGTGCGCAACTCCCAAATCTCGGAATTACCCAGTTTCTTAAATAGATTATTATCCATCACTCCGCTTTCCAGTTTACGGATGTTATAAGTAATCTTCTGCTGCGCTTTAACAGGTTGAAGCCTCACAAAACTTTCAGCTTCTTCACTCAATATGACTTTTATAGTTTTTGCTTCCATTATATTCAACTTCAAATGCAAAGGTAACCATTTGTTTCTAAATAAGCAAACAGGGTAAATGACCATATTTGTTGTTCAATATTATTTTAGTGAGCTACCCACGCCTAAAGGCATGAGCTTCGGAGATACCAATACCTCCTCTCTTTTCCTGTTTCTTCCTGCCACGGCTTTTTAGGACACGAGGTCGGTCATCAACAAGAGGGCAGTCCACAGGCTTGACTTTCCCACGCTCCGTGGGTAGGGCTTTCAAATGCGAGTTCCTATAAAGCACACAGGACGTATTAATATTTTTTTCCCTATACGGATTTATATACTTATAATTTTTCATTAGTAAATCATTTGTTGGAAACATTAGCAGAGCTATTGTTTGAAGGCAGAAGTAAGTCATTTGTTGTAGACATAAGCAGCACATTTGTTTCGCGCACGCGCGTATTTAGTAGCTTTCTTTATAGGCTATTTAATAACAGTGCTTATAAAGCGTTGATTATCAAATACTTATATTTTATTTTACCACATTTTGGCAACATTTTACCACACTTTGGCAACATTTTACTACACTTTGGCAAGTCCGATTTTTATTTTACCACACTTTGGCAAATATTTTACTACACTTTGGCAAGTCCGATTATTTCACTTGCTTTTTAGTTATTTATACATATTAAAACACTTTTTACTTTCAATTTAAAAGGCTGTTTTAAGTTAATCAAAATTTTGGAATTTTCCAACTATCACTTGAATGATTGTATTACAGTGATTTGATTATTTTACTACATTTTGGCAAGTTTGGCAATTCTAATTATTTTGCCACACTTTGGCAAAAATTGAAATTTGAAGTAATATTTCTTGCGTTGTACAAATTTCATCTTATTCACATTATTATAATAGTTTATGTTAATAATTGTAATAGACGTTACCTATTATTTAAACAAACACCACATTTTAAAACATTTTTTTACATGGCAAATTAGAACTTATACTTGCCTGGATAGATATTATTAGACATTTTGCGAAATTAAATGTCTAATAATATCTTATATTTCGTGGAAAATGCTATTTTTGCCAAAAAAAGAACATGAGAAAGAATTACGAAGAAATATTTACTTCAGAGAAAATAACGGTATTGTCCAACAAGAAAAACGACAGCCGGATAATGAATCTGACATGCCCTATCTACCAAACAAACTTCCTAACTGATGCGAAGCAAATTCTCAACAAAGGAACGTATCGTGCAATCAAGTTCATCGTAAAACAGATTCAGGATGAAAGAATAATGCTTGAATCCTACATTAAGAACAACGAAACCTTAAAGATTAATATATCACGCGAAGATATTCTGCGATGGTATCCGGATGAACATGCCCATCGAGAGCTAAAAGCTGCGGCAGAGTGGCTAAACAATACCGACGTGAAATATGAAACGCCGACAGGATGGGTGATGGCCAAACTTGTCGGAGAGGTAAGTTATGACATTAATACCGGGATGACAATATATATCACTCCTGGTGTTCTCCCATTATATTACGTGGTGAACAAGCATTTTACAATGTTAGATTTTGCAGTGACTATGAGTATTCAGGATAAAGCCACTCAATTTTTCTACGATAAATGCTGCAAATGGCGTTCTGCCGGTATATTTACATACACTCCAGTAGAATTAGCTGAAGCCATAAATGTCAGCCCTATTACCAATTTGCTTAAAACAAGATATATTTTATCGGCTGATAGGGAAATGAAAAAGTTATTTCAGGAAGGATTGATAGACTTCTATTTCGACACATATGAAATACGATCTGGTAAAGGTAGAGGTGGTAAACTGGATAAGTTTATATTCCGGATACATGACTGTCTACCTGGTTCAGAGAAGGATATTCAGGAACAAGCAAGAATGAGAACGTATATAATCGAAACAATAAAAAGTACAGTGCCTTCGTTAGTATCCGATGACATATTCAGACAATTAAGAGAACTTTCCAGAACAGAGCTGAAAGACCTTTGCAGTGAAATGACTATTTTTAAAAAAGAACTTCAGGAAAACAAAATCAGGGATGCCAGAGGAATATTGTGGTTCAAGTTACGTAATAGATACAATATCAATCCGAATGGAAGCGAAAGACTCAAGAAGAATCCCCAAAATGAATACCCTAAGTATAAAAAAATTAGTGAGGAAGTTCAGGCTAAATTACAAGATGAAGTTCGCACGAAGGAAGAAGAATATACACAGACTGTGCTTCCTTTTGAAGAAGATAAACCAACATGGTGGAAGTATTGGACAGATACTATTAACGATATAGTTGATAATTATCAGGTAAACGATAGAAAAATAAATGAATCGGAAAAAGAAACCTTACTATATATGTTCAATGAAAAAGACAAATTTTCACCACAATATGATGGTGAAAATCTGATTATACATGTAGAACAAAATATATACAAGAACTATGTCTGCCAACCATTTTCTCCACTATTTGAATGCCTTCACAAAGCTATAGTAAATAGTGTATTTAAATTTTTTCCAGGTATAAGAAAATTGTCTTATTCAGTAGACGGATATGGTGATAAGAATTTAACTATAATACCAGTTAAAACCTGAGGAAATGCATAAATCCAAAAAATGTTCGTTTTTTGGATATGTTGCAAATGTAAAAAGTTTAAAATAAAAATAAACTTATACGAAACATCATTTATCTTTTTTTAACCTAAGATACCTGTAAACAGAAGAAATGGGAACTCCAGTTTTTAAGGATATATCTTTTTTGGTGTTCCCATTATTATTTAAATCAATAATAGACTTGTATTTCTCTTGACTTATACATATGCCTGGTGGCCGTCCTATTCTTTTCCCTTTCAATCTTGCTATTTTAATGCCTTCTCTCGTTCTTTCACTTCGCCCGTTGATTTCTATTTCCGCAAATATTCCCGCTAGTTTGAAAAAAACCTCACCAATCATCGTAGAAGTGTTAATTCCCTCTGTTAGAGATATTATAATAACACACTTTCTTCTAAGTATATCAATAACTTCACACAAGTCTTTTGCGGATCTTCCAATTCTATCAATTTTCCAGACGATGATAGTATCTCCTGCAGAAGACTGCTTTATAAGCTTCTTAAGAATGGGACGATCCATTTTTCGTCCACTTTTTTTTTCAGTAAAAATTTGTTCACAACCAGCTTCCTTTAAAGCATGAAGCTGCATATCCAGATTCTGATCACGAGTTGAGACCCTTGCATAACCGATTTTCTTCATAATACAAAGTTATACCAAATTCTTTTTTTTCAAAAAACGAACATTTTTTGACTCATGAAGAAAACTAAATTACTTGCATTAGCTCTTTTGTGCTTCACAACCAAAGTTGTGTATGCTCAATCTTATTCCCTTCGTTCAAATATTATAGGGTTAGCCACTACAAATTTGAACTTGGAAGCATCTATGACATTAAATAAGAAATGGTCTTTGCATGTTCCTGTACAGTACAATCCTTTCAAATTTTCCAAAAACAGACAATTCCGGAACTTCTATATTTCTCCGGGAGTTCGCTACTGGCTTCTACAGAGTTACATAGGTGGCTTTGTTGGTATATATGGAACAGCCGGCACATATAGTGTAGGAAATTTGTTTGGAAGTAAGTATAGATATGAAGGTGAAGGTTACGGAGTATCTGTTTCTTTTGGAAAAGCCTATCAACTTAGTAAGAGTTGGAATTTTGAGTGGGAAATTGGTGCCGGTGCAGTATGGTTGGACTATGATAAGTATTGGTGCAAAAGGTGTGGTGATTTAGTTAACAGCAAACATGTCTGGTCATTTCTTCCAACAAGAGCAGCATTAAATTTCGTTTATCTCTTCTAAGCTATGAAGCAAAACAAATTAATATTACCAATAGTAGCAACCTTAGCAGTATCATGTGCTACTCATAAAACTATTGATCGCGTTCGTATATCACAGCCCAATATGGAAACGAAGAAAGACACAAGCTATCATTTACCTCAGATGATTAAATGGACTGATGAAAAAGGACAAACGCGAATAGTAACACAAGCTGAGCGCGATAGCATTACAGGAGAGGAAATTACAACTGTCAAGCTTAGTGAAATTACTGTCACAGCAAAAAGTAAGCAAGTTGCTGAAAGAAATGGAAAGATCAATTTAGATTTCCTTATTACCGTACCATCGTCATTAATAAACAATAAATGGCAGCTACAATTAGCACCAGTAGCGTTTCAGGTAAATGATACAATCGAATTAGACAAGATATTTCTATCCGGAGCGGACTTTTCTAAAATGCAAAAGAAAGGATATTTACAATATCAAGCATTTGTATCTTCCATCATTCCAGATAGTCTATATCTGAAAGAAATGTTTAATCAGAAGGGCTATAAAAGAGCAATGGAAGAACTGGAGAATGAATATTATCAAGCATGGAAAAATGAGGTTATACAAAAAGAGCGCTGGATTGACTGGTCAGATAAAATAAATGCCCGATTTGCATATTTCAATTTTAAAGTAGACCAAAATCGTGCCTCTATTGCTGGATATAATTCTATTCTACGATATCTACCTGCTTACAGTATGTACCGTCAGTTGGATAAAGAATACACTCCATCAAAATGGAAGATATATACAGAAGGAAATTATCAAATAAGAACTAAAAATATAACTTCTGAAGACTCAACAGCCATCACAAAAAAATTTACGAATTACAAAAAGATAGCAGATAACCAGAAGAAGAAGGAAATGTTGGATGAAATGTATGATAAATATGTCCGTTTCCCTATTCAGTCAGCCCGTCTTGATACAATCATAAAGGAGGGTAATAATTTTATTTATTATTACAAACAGGAATTACCTGCCACTGAAAATTGCAAGAAAATAGAACTTACATTAAACGGGCAAACCTTGTCTAAAAATGAAACGGTTACACCCTTACCACCATCAGACACATTAGTGTACTATATCTCAAGTATGGTACAGTTCCTTGACCGTTCTCCACGATATAAGAAAAAGATTATATCTCGCAAGGACGAAGTAAATGTAACAGCTTACGTAAACTATAAGTCAGCTTCGACAACATTCGAAGAGGAAATCGGGAGTAACAAGAAAGAGATTGATAAGGTATTTGAAACAATCAAAAACATCAACTACACTGGAGAGTTCCTGATTGATAGTATTTACATGACAGCAACATCCTCTCCGGAAGGATCAGCTTACATGAATCTTCAGCTATCAAAAGGTCGTGCTATCAACCTGAAAAAATATCTGCAAAACAAATCGGATGATCCAAAAGGAGTTGACTCTCTGTTCCGTCCAAGATGGATAGGAGAGGACTGGAATAAACTCCATAACCTGATATATAAAGATGACAGCTTAACCAATAGGGAAAGAATAATGTCAGCCTTTAGCATAGAGAATTTGGACAAGAGAGAACTGGCTTTACATCAACAACCTGATTACTCGTATATAAGAAACAAGTATTATCCTCTTCTCAGGGCTGTTGAATTTAAGTTCTATTTACATCGTCGTGGGATGATACAAGATACAATAGTTATGCCTGTAATCGATTCCACTTACATGAACGCTATTAAAATGATTGAAGAACGTAAATATAAGCAAGCGCTTGTGCTTCTGGATGATCAATATCCAGAGGACTATAATACGGCAATCTGTCTTATGTCACTCGGATATGATAAGCGAGCATTAGATATTATGCTCAAACAGGCTGATACATCAGATCGCAACTATATACTTGCAATACTATATGTACGTCTGAAAGAGGAAGAATTGGCTGTTAAGTCTTATATAAAGTCTTGTGAACAAGACGAAACGAAAATCTGGCGAGGTAAGCTCGATCCTGAGATTAACGAACTTATCAAAACATATAATCTTTATCAAAATGAATATTAGGAACATACTACTATCAGTTGCCGCTGGAGCCTTGGCGTGTTCCTGCAACTTCAGTGAAGATGATTGTATACGACTCGGACATTTACGAGCGTATTGCAATTTTGCAGAAATAGAGGCTAAGGATATACCAGTTCCGACAAGCAGACATCTTATTGCTTATGGAATAAGCGACAAGACTTTGGAACTACCGGAAAAAAAGACTTTTACCCAGGACACCTTGAAATGGGATTTGCCCCGTGGTGATTATGATTTTATCTTTCTATCCGGCAACAATGAAATACGTAACATGCAGAGTTATCGTGACTGTCAGTTATACTCTGCAACAAGAGAGTCTGAAGGGAAGATTTATCTGTCAGAAAAGCAGACGTTTGTCTGCAAGCAGTTATTCCGGGAGCATTTTGATTACCAGAAAGAAACCGTAAAGGAAATCATAGCCTTACCGTTTACACAAACAATCATATTACGTCTACATGTTTCAGGCAACATCAATCCACTTACTGGAATTACGTCGGAACTGGACGGCGTAGCTGTAGGCAAATTCCTTGCCAGCAATGAATTAAGCTCTGAATATGCGACAATGACATCAGATTATATAAAGGAACAAGAAGAAAATATCTGGGTAAGTACTAATTATGTATTGGGGATCAACCAATCGACGGATAATGTTCTAAGGGTAATCACACATACAACAGATACAAGCAATGACACCTATAATATTGACCTTACACCATATCTTCAGGGTTTTGACAAATACAAAATGACTATCGACCTGAACCTCGTGATAGGCAAATCACTGACAATTGACAGTCCGGTTATCATCGAGGACTGGGCAGACGGAACTATTACAGACCTCAATTAATAAATCATTTAATTTAACAGTTTAAGTTATGAAAAGTAACATTATTATTCTCGCAGCAATGATGGCAATGAGCTGCGCATGTACCAACGAAGTAGAAGAACTATCGACTAAACAGGAAGATTCTTCCCTGAAAATTGCAACCTACATTGCCAATAGTGAAGGAACACGAAGTAGCGACGGTTTTGTGTCCAAGACACAGTTCAAGACAAATGATGAGATCGGTCTGTTCCTGTACAAAGGAACATGGGGTACTTCTTATGTTGGTGTTTCAGCACAAAATAACAAATCTACATTCAAGGGTTCAAGCTGGGAACAGGCAACGCCTTATTACCTGAATGCAGACCAGGCACATGTCTGGGCGTATTATCCATATAATCAAAGTGTAACTGACGGCAAGAAAATCCCAGTGTCAATCGAAGGAGATAATGCTAATACAGATTACATGTACGGCCAGACAAAACAGACGGTTTCAGTTCTGAACACTGTTGCTGAAATACCAATGAAGCATGCCATGTCACAATTTATCATTCGCATGAAACCATCACCTGATTATCACAACAGCGGTAGTACACCAGGAAAGCTCACTAATGTAACCGTAAAAAGTAAAGCCGGATCATCTGTTCTATTCAAGACAGGAGAACTCGATATTACGACAGGTACGATTACCGGAAAGACAAGTTCTCAATCTCTTAGCTGGACTCCAAACATTCTGCTTGAAACTAGCGAAAATCACGACTACTGTGCAACCATATTCCCGAAAGTCGTGGCTCAAAATGAATTGGTCGTTGAACTGACAATCGACGGTGCAAAATATACGTTTGATATTCCTGCTATACAGTGGAATAAAGGATATAGATATATCTATGCATTTGAAATGAAAGCCAACGATGTTGTCATTGGTGGAGAAGACGGATCTAATGTAACTATTGAACCATGGAAAGATTCTGCACAAAATGACGTAGAACTTGTTCCATCAAAATAAGAAACAAATGAATAATATTAGAGCTCTAATCATATTAATAACAATTGTATTTTTCTCTTCCTGTAACAAGGAAGAGGAAAATACAGAAATTGATATCGGTCATACTGTTACTTTTTCAGTGGCACAGAGTCGTTCTACCCAAGAAGGGACTTTTGATGCTGGCGATGCGATAGGCATATTCGCCTATGAACCGAAATCTCAACAAATGTATTACCAGAATAGCAAATATGTCTTTGACGGGAAAGTATTTGTTCCAGCAACGGATGCAGACAATATTCGTGTAACAACAGGAACAGATTATGATTTTTATGTATACTATCCGTACAATTCTGCTAATACAGAGGCAACATCAATTTCGCATGTAGTACCAGATCAGTCGAATAAGGAAAACTGGCAGAGGGCAGACTTTTTGACAGCCACATACATCGATCCTGTTGTAGACTATAATATTACATTAAATTTTAAACACCGGTATGCCACGCTACAAGTTATTGTAACGGACAATGAGGGCATTAATCAAGCTAAAATTGCCAACGTACAATCTGCCAGCCATTTCGATCTGATGAAAGGTACTTACACTACTGACAAGACTTTATCCACTAAAGAAATGTATCTATATGCGTCAGAAGGCAATATAAGTAAGTTCCGGATAACACTGCCTGTACAGAGTATCAGTGAGAGCAATCCTATTACAATATCTCAAGGTGGGCAGGATGCCATTTTAATGAAAGCAACGGCAACTGTACAGCTTGAAGAAGGAAAGATACAGGATTACAGCCTTGGATATAAGAAGACAATAAGCATTAATAATTATGATACAGGGGGTAGCGTGTCTGGTGCAGGGCAATATGTATTAGGTAGCACATGCATCGTTTCAGCATCACCCAAGAGCGGATATACTTTTGTTGGTTGGTATGAGAACGGACAACTTGTTTCTTCATCAGCAGATTATTCCTTTGATGTCCTGAAAGACCGGACACTTGAAACACGTTACAGTTCATATGGCAACTGGACTGTTTCCGTCAGTGCAAATCCTACTACACTCGAAGCTCTTGGAGGTACAAGTACTATATCTTCAGTCGCTTCAAGGACATTGTACATCAACGGTAAATCAAGTTCTACCGAAACAGGTACACCGACTATTTCTCTGAGCGGTAGTGCAAGCGGGTTCACTCTGTCCGGAAATAAAGTAACTGCCGGAGTAAATGAAAGCACTACGTCAAGAACTGTAACAGTAAAGGCTACATATAGCGGTGTAAGCAATACATGTACAATTACACAGAAAGGCGGTAATCTTACCACGGGCGACTGGGTAATAACTGTCACCGCCTCTCCAGAGATAATTGCGGCAGCAGGAGGTACAAGCACGATAACGACCAAAGCTGTAAGGGATGTATATCTCGATGGGCAAAAGGTAAAGACCGAAACAGGTACACCTGACATAAGCGGTAGTGCAAACGGCTTTACTTTATCCGGTCACACTGTTACGGCAAGCAATAACATAACTGCTGCTGAAAGAAGTATAACTGTCACTGCTTCTCTGGATGGAAAGAAGAACAGTTGTGTTATCAAACAGCAGGCAGGAGTTCAAACCTTAGGAAACTGGAGCGAATGGACCAACAACTCGCTGAAGATAACAGCACAACCGTCCGTACTTCCAGCTACTGGAGGAACAAGCAAGCTCACAGCATCAGTTAACAGACAACGAAGCCGAACTGTATATTGGAATGGAATAGCCACAACAACCGAAACAGCAAGAGAAGATGCAGATGTAACAACATCAACCAGCTTCTCCGGAAGTTCTTCAGGATTCAGTGTTTCCGTAGCTTCGGTAACAGCAAGTGAAAATACATCAAGTTCACTTCGAAGTATAGTTGTTACAGGTAGATATGCCGGAATAACTAACACGGTAACTATAACACAAAACGCTGGAACAATGAATGAAGAATATGTATTCGAATTGAGCAGCGGGCAACAGATAAATCTTGTAGAATCCTCTGGTGGTACAATCAGCTATACAGTAAGCTCGTATGTAATCCGGACAGTTAACGGCAAGGAAAGCAGGGAAGATGTAGATTACAGCGTATCAGTCAATGTAAACTGGATTACTGCTGGAAAAACATCAGCTTCAGTAAAAGACAATCCAAATACAACGCAGCGCAACGGTGTTATTACTTTCAAACAAAATGGTAGTAATAAAAACTTTACAATAACTGTTACACAGAAAAAGAAAAATTCAGTTGACATCGAAAACTAAATGAAAAGGATAATTTTTTTCTCAGCATTATTCAGTACAGCTCTATACAGCTGTACTGATAATGATTCACTTCATACGCAAAATGAATCATTATCAGTTGAGTGCTATACCCGAACGTCAGAGAATAAGAAGGATATAGTACAAGACTTCGGCATGTATGTGTATACAAGTACGTTGACAGACTACAGCGGTGTAAGCAATCCCGTTCATGTAATTTATTCTGGCAGTTGGAATTTTCCACAAATTTCACTCTCTGAAGAAATAGCACAGATATATTGTTTTCACCCCTATACGTCTATGTCAAATTGCAAATCATTGAGTCTGGAGCTTCTCAGTCAAACAGACTATCTTGCTTCATCCAATGTTGTAACAGCCGATAAAGACAACCCATCCGTTAACATTGTCATGAAACATATTCTGAGCAAGATCAATGTAATGATTGAGGGCAGTAATCTATGTACAGTCAAATTATTATCTATACCAACAGTTGCCCAATATGACTTAGTGTCCGATAAAATGACTCTTGGTGATGTATCAGAGTTTGATACTAAATCATCGAGCTTCTATATATTCCCATCAGAGAAACAACAATTAAAGATGAACATTACCTATAACGGTAAGGAATATGAATATACTGAGGTCGCAAGCAACTACGAGTCTGGTAAGGAATACACTTTTAGTTTGAGAATCAATGACGATAAAGAATTAGTCATAGATGGTGATGTTACCATAACCGACTGGAAAGAAGCAAATCATTTTGAAGGAAGTGTAAACGAAAAATAAATCATATGAAAAGAAAGGTATTAACACTATTATTAATTACTCTAATTACAAACAGAACATTTGCTCAGGATGCCAGAAGTGCCATGAACCAAATATTGGACGGCTATACACTGCCAATGTTCGTAGCATTCATGCTTGCTGGAATTGTTCTTGGCTTGGTTCAACAATGGGATAATATAATTGATAAGGATAATAGAGGAACACGTAAGGATGGTCTATTTGCACTTGCTTGGTACGTTGGATATGCGTTAGTTGCTGCAATCGTTGTTACAGCAGTTAAGTCAGCAATATCCGGCATATCTCTACAAGTATAACAAGTATCAAATGAAATATACTATAAGAAAAGGTCTGGAAAGTCCCTGCAAAATCAGGGGCTTTCTATCATCAGACTACTGGATATTAGTAGCTATAATAGCCGCAATAATAATTCTCTTTGTTCTTGGACTCCGTTCGGGTATCATGAACGGAGATTGGAACTTGAGTATAATTGCATTCATCGGTGCAATAACAATCATTCCAATTATGGTTACAAAGTTCAAGAAGAATGTAAGAAATAGAAAGTTTGATGAAATAAAAAGAGAATTTACAATAAGCAATTTTCAATTAAATCATACCATCAGAAAAAATGAGAACAGATGAAGCATATAGCATATTAGACATTGTCAATGAAGAGTATGGCATAATTCTCACCAAAGGTGGTAATGTTTGCATATCATTCAAGGTCAAAGAGCCAGAATGTTATTCCTTATCTCGTGAGGATATAGACCTAAGAGATAAAATGTTAAAAGAGGCATTTCGGTTTCTCCCCGAGGGCTGTTACATTCATAAACAGGACATATTTCAAAAGAAATATTATCATTCTGTCCCTATGAACTGGTCTTTCCTGGATATAGCAGATGCCAAACACTTTGAAAATAGACTTTATATGCAACATACTTGTGTACTTCACTTTGTGTTAACCGGATTAAAGTCGTTGGAAAAGTCTTACATATCTTCTCCGCTGAAATATAAAGAGAACCTGCATAAAGATGATTTGGGAAAATTATCAAATTTTTTAGAAGCCATCAATAATTGCATAAGTATTCTTAAAAATCTTAGAGATACACAAATTATATCCATCAAAGGCGATGAATTGCGAAACCTTATATTAGGGTATTCTAATCTATTTGTCGAAACGAACGCCATAACTGATATACACGTTGACAATGAATTACATGTAGGGAAAATAAAAGCAAGATATTTCTGCATATGTGATGAAACAATGTTTCCAGACAATAGTGTTTCGAGTTATGTAAAAGACAGTTCCCTCCCAATGGCCAATGCAGAACTATACCATCCTCTATTAGAAGAGTTGGGAATGTACTTACCTTATAACCACATTGTAAACCAGATTATTTATTTGGAAGGGAACGAAAAATTACGTGCACAGATAGCCCGCAACATTGATATTTATGGTTCAAACAGTTCAATGAGCAAAAGTATAAAAGTGCAGTTTGAAAAACTCGATAAGCTACAGGAGGAGATTCTTGAAGAAAACGAGATACTTGTACGTACACATTTTTCAGTCTGCATTTTTGACGAATCCGGATCAAATCTTGATAAAGCGGAGAAAACTGTAAAGGAAACATTAAATATCAATCAGTTCAAGTATTACATTCCAGGATATGAGAATCTTGCCAAAATTCATTTTTCCTGCGTACCAGGGCAGATTAGCTGTATGCCGAAAGAATATCTTGTTCTGACGACCTTGCCCATTGCGATTTGCCTATTCCTTCAGTGCAGTGAATACATGAACGACAACGAAGGTATCTTTGTACATGACCGTATGTACCAAATACCTCTTCGTAAGGATATTTGGGACGCTGCGAAGAAGCGGGTAAATGCTCGTAATGGAATGATTATAGCCGGAACAGGTGGAGGTAAATCAGCGTTTACCCTGAATTTCACTCAACAGCTTATCGAACAAGATTACACATGCATTGTCGTTGAGTTCGGAAAATCATTCAGCCAACTGTGTAAATTATATCCTGAAATTTCTTTGCATGTTGATTATGACGGTAAGACACCACTTGGAATTAACCCGTTTGAATTGCAAGGAAAAGAACTTGATAATAATGATCTGGAAATGCTGTCTGGTATTATTCAACGATACTGGAAACATATGTTTACAAAGGATGAATCAGAGAAAGAAGTCGCATTGACACGATTCATTCAGGACTATTACGAGCAGGTATCATCCGGACATAACTTCGAAAATTTCTACCGCTATGTAACAGAAAACTATAATGATATACTCAAGCGAAAAAATGTAGTAAGCAAATATTTCGATCTGGAGTCATTCAAGCTGAACTGCGGTGAGTTCATGCCAGGACAGCGATATGAGAATGTATGTAAGGATATTCAAATGGACTTTGCATCCAAGAAGTTCATCGTATTTGAACTTACGCAAATCAAGCAGGACAGATTCCTGAGTAACCTCGTAATGAGTATGATTTTCTCCATTATTCAGAAGAAACTACTATCTGACAGACGGAAAAGAGGAATTTTGATTTTCGATGAATACGCGGAAACGGCACAAATGACAGATACGGCCACTGGTACAGGTATTCATAGTTCTGTGGCATTCTGTTATCAGAAGATACGTAAAGAGAATGGTGCGGTATATACTATCGTACAAACTCCAGAACAGCTTCCGGACGATGAGAACACGAAAAATATTATCAGTAATACAGATATGCTCTTTGTATTGCCTACCAAAGAAGTAATCTATCAGAGCATCATCGACAAATTTAAGATTACAAGAGATTACCAGATAGCATTAATGAAGTCCATGCGGAATAATTTTTCTGGTCCTCGCCCCTACTCCGAATGCTTCATGCGTATGGGTGAGAATTATGCTACAGTAACCCGACTTGAGTTCTCGAAAGAAAAATTCCTTGCCTTCCAGACAGAAGGTGAAATATGGTCTGAGCTTGAAGAAAAGACCAAAAGAATGTCCATGCAAGATGCTATAACAGAATATATCAACGAACATAAAAAATAAAAGCCATGAAAAATTTATTAGTATCCTTATTCGTTCTATTAGTATTAAGTGTTTCAAATCCTTTGTATGCACAGTGGGCTGTGGCCGATGCGCCCAATCTGGCACAGAATGTGAAGAACTTTTCGGAACTGCAGAAACAGGTTTCCCTGCTGAACGAACAGAAGAGCAGACTGGATGAATCCCTTGACCTGATGAGAAAAGTGAACACGACAATAAGCAACTCCGTTACTGTCAAAAATATTATGGAACGTCAGATCCAGTTGTCAGACAAATGCCTGGATATTGTCGGAAAGCACAAGCTCAGTACATCAACCGCACAAACCCTGATGTCGTCCATCGCACAGATTATGGCAAACAACTCACGGATGATTTCACTTTCAAGGATGATCCTTTCATCCACCGTGAAAATGAATGATGCGGAACGCCTGACGGCCTTAAATGATATCGAGAAAAAAATGAAAGAAGACGAACAAACGGTTTACAAGTTGTCTTCTTTACTATCAAGTTATGAAAGTATTAAAAGTATGCTGAAATGAACACTCCAGTATCACAAATAGACAATGCTTTCCAGGACATTTTTGATGCATATGCCTATGTAAAATCAAGTATTGTCTTTGAAGCTCTGTTAGCAATAATAGCAGGCATCATTCTTACAACATTAGTATTTAAGTTAACTGGTATTGTAAAAGATATGCTATCGGAAGGAAAAGGATTTAATGCGAAGCATTTCTTTGAACTTGGAAAGGAATATATGGCCGTAATGCTAGTAATTATCATGCTACCCGTCTTTGTTACTTTATTCGAGCAATTATTGGCATACACAGCCGATAACCTTGTAAGCAAGTTAACACCAAACGGTGCGTATGATCACGATGATCATATTCTCCGTCTAGCTGAACAAATGATTGACGACTGCCAGAACATGGATTTGGCTGACGCTGTTGTTGCTGGTATACCGAAAGTCCTGTCAGGTATTGTAATGGCTGCTATTGGTTCATTTTTCGCCTGTGCATATAATTATGTCATGCATATATTCGTTGCGACTCGATATCTAATGGTTCTTATGATGGAACTTGTAGGTCCGATTGCAATTGTCTGTCTTCTCAACAATGATACTCGCAGTTCATTCTTCACTTGGATGAAAGGGATGTTCGGAATTTTCATGCTCTATCCAGGCTTCATTATGGCCAGTGTATTTGCAGATGAATATACAGCAAATCTTATCAGTAACTCTGTATGGCCCGCATTTGTTCTTGTAATATTTTCCTTCATATTAAAACTCACTTTATTGGCAACAGTAAAATCAATGGTAAATAAATGGTTATGATGCACATAAAAGACATATTAAAGGACTTCAACAAGTATGCTGAAGCACGAAAGAATTTTACTCTGAGAACGAAACTTGTGTTCATTTTCTGTTCAGTTGCAATTGCTATGGTACTATTCTTCAGCTATCGAGTTGTAAATAATGCAATGAACAAAATTCTGGTAGTCAATGAGGGAGGTGAATTTGTACATTTCAAAGCAATGCAAACAGATAAACTTTACGAAAGCCTGATGAAGAGCCACTGTTATTATACAGCCTACTACCTTAATAGTTTTGACCGGCTAACTATAGAAGAGAATCAGGCACGTGGGTTGTTTCTTGTCAACAAAAGTGAAGCAAATACCATATTCGCCAAATATCAGGCTGACCGAGCTTACGGAGATGCTCTTGAACTCGGAGTTATTTATAGATGTGACTTTGATAAAATTAATAAGCTCCATGTTCAAGGGAATGAGTACAATGTACAGTTTACGTCTGTATTATCCATTATTTCAAATACTGGTACAAAGAAAATTAGAATAATCAGCAAAGGGACAGCCATAAGAACAACACCCAAATATCCAGAGAATGTAACAGGATTCTTCTTTAAGAATTATCAACAAACATACCAGCCTTATGAAAATTAAATATCCCGATTTTATGAAAATCAGCTTTTGCTGTGTCATAATTGAAATGATCTGCATCTTTTTTTACGTATTCTATTACATAACCTTCTACATAATTACTCTAAAATGAGGACAAAAATCATCGTGTTAGGAATAATCGGAGTTATAGTGTTTATAATGCTTTACTTTATATATCTCACACTCCCCAAAAAAGAACAAGAAAATGGGGATGAAGTAAAACTCAGGAGTGAAATCAAATCCGGATATACGGTTGATGAAATGATAAAGGAAGTCAAAAAAGATACCAAACGTAATCAATATGAAGAACCGGAGCCGGATTCTTCCAATGAAGAAGATTTAAAGCGAATACAAGAACTTATCAGGCAAAATGAGGGTACATTTCAGGAACCTGTTCAAGAGCAAAAAACAGGAAAAGAAGTTTTACCCAAAGTAAAGAAAAAAACACGATCTGTCAAAGATACTGTCATTGACGTAACAAAAGTAAAAGAGCCCGCACGCCGAACTTTCAACAGCATCCGGCTTGTCAAAGAAGATGAAACAAATGCTATTAAAGCATTCGTGCACTCTACCCAAACGGTCATGGTTGGATCAACACTGAAGATGCAGCTTGCCGAGAACTGTTTGACAGATGACGGCCAGCGCATCCGAAAAGGAACCCCGGTGTACGGGGAGGTCACAGCGATTGACGGAGAAAGAGTAATCGTTAAGATTGGCACAATAAACATCAACAATAATATTCTTCCCTTCAAGAAGACCGTATATTCCCGCGATGCGATAGAAGGTATTTATGTTCCAGGAAATCCAAAATCTGATGTAGCTAAGGATGCCGGAGCGGCAGCAACCAGTGGAGCCAACACCAATATATCAGGAGGCTTTGACATGGGCAGCCAGCTTGTAGCCGGAGCTGCCAACAGCGTCATCAGCGCGACCAAGTCGGCTGCAAGCAAGAATATCCGCAAGGTGAAGGTTACCATCAAGACCAACTACCGGATTCTGCTGAAGGAAACAGAGAAATGAACTTACAATTATATTGACGTGATATGAACATCTTTATATGAACATGAAAGAATTTATATGTAAATACGGAGTCCAATTATCGGTAGCCCTCTGTTTGATAGCCATCCCCTTATCTTTACTGTGGCAAAGCTCTGTGACTATCCTGCTTTTCTGCTTTCTTCTCAGCCTTAATATTGTTTTCCACATTTTGGGGTTTTGGAAGAGTTACCGTGAATATTCAAGGAAAAAAGAAGAAAGCATCAGAAAAGAACCGGATAAATGTAAAGAAACAGACAATTAAAAGCAGACATGAGATATACCTATGTTTATCTCTCGTCTGTATCAGTATTAATTGCCTCATTGTTTTTACTCTGAGAATCAATTCCTTCCCCATATCCAAACCCTACTATAAAAAAGGTTGTATAGATTACCATTACCGTCCATATAAAAGTCAGCTTGAATGATGTCAGCGTGAATATATCGCAGCATGCAATCTGAAAGACGGAGGCAGTCAATGCAGGAAGAGACAATAAATAACAAGATGGTGAAGCGTCTTTTATATGATGCCAAAAGAGACAGGCTGTTGAGAAAAGAAAGGATATGAATGTCACTAAAACAACTGCTGCCAGACTGAGAACCAGCTGTTCCCAATATTCGAACAACCGGTATTCAGCAGAGCCTAAAAACAACATGGAAGCCATAACCGGCCACTGACAGAGAACAGCCAGTACAACGGCTTTTTGCTCTTTAAACAAAGGAGTAAAGAATTTAGAAAAGAAATCCGTCATAATTCAAATTTTAAAGTTTGCATACAAAGATAGAAAATTGAAAGAAAACCATGAAACCGAACAGAATTTACATAACAGGACTGTTCCTGCTCGTTTTCCTTTCAGGGAAAGCGCAAATGATAGAGGAACTAGCTGCTACTCCTCTGGAAATTGGATATGAAAAAACACTACACATAATATTTCCTACTGAAGTAAAATACTGTAATGCGGGAAATGACCATATACTAGCCGAAAAAGTCAGTGCTCAGTCCAATATTATTCGTGTCATTGCAGCAGAAAGAAATTTTCCAGGTGAAACGAATCTTTCAATTGTTACAGCAGATACTAAGTTCTATTCATATTCCATCCACTATAGTGATACACCCAAAGTAAGTTACATTCATGTAGGGGACACCTCCCCTACTCCGCATGTACTTCCAGTTGGTAAGGACAAACAGATGTATCTGATCTTCCCCGGGAAAATTACATATGAAGACCACGGTTCTCAGGACATAACAGTAGAAAAAGCTGAAGGTGTAGATAACATTCTTGCGGTGAAAGCTGTGTGTGAATATCAAAAAGAATCAAATATTTCTGTAGTAACTGATACCGGTAAGTTCTACACATTCAATCTTAAATATTCTCCCAATCCTGAAGTCTTTACCTTCGTCATTGATAAAGACGAACAGCAGAAAGTAGCCATACTTGATGACGGTGAACTCACAACAGACCAGAAGAAGAAAATGCAGGAGGCAATCAACAAACATCTCCCACTCGACCTTGGATTATCGGATAAAATATCCGGAGTGGAGTTTGAAATTACTAATATATTTATCCACAACGATATTCTACTTTTCAGAATATCCATGAGAAACCGCACCCAGATTAATTATACGATAGACTTTATGCGTCTATACATCCAGGACGCAAAGAAAAGCAAGAAAACAGCTATCCAGCAGCTGGAACAAAACGTACTGTTCACATTCGATTATCCGGAAGATATTCCGGCTCATGAAAAACGAACGTTTGTCGTGGCCGTCAATAAGTTTACTATCCCGGATAAAAAACGGCTTGTAATTGAGATTCAGGAGAAGAATGGCGGCCGTCACTTCTTCTTTAAGCTGAAAAATAAATCTATTCTAGAGTCTGAAGAGGTTTTCCGAAATATTCAGGAACAAAAAACTGAAAACGAAGCCGACAAGATACTCAGGAGGGTCTACCAATGATAGCCTACATAATAGCCTGCATGCTGCATTTCTCAATATCAGCCACTCCGAATATAAGAAACAGTCTGATAAAACTGATTGAAGTGAGCAGATCCTTACAACCGATAGGGGAAATAATAGACATTCTCCACAAAGAAGGTATATACGAATCCCTACCCTTACAATGGCCGGTTAAAGGTAAATACCGGATAAGCAGTCATTACGGATATCGTAATCACCCACTAACTGGTACAAAAAAATTTCACTCGGGAGTGGATATTGCCGTTGAGCTTGCCACTCCGGTCTATGCAGCCGGTTCTGGAACTGTCATATATGCCGGACGAAAAGGAGGTTATGGACGATGCATTATAATACAGCACAAGTTCGGATTTACCACTGTTTACGGGCATTTATCAGCATATTATACTACTGTAGGCAGAGAAATCAAGCAAGGTCAAGCAATAGGATTTGTCGGAAGTACAGGACAAAGCACAGGTAATCACCTACACTTTGAGATACGAAAAAATAAAAGAGCAATAAACCCTATATGGTATGATGGACATGAGAGATGAAGTTGAACAGATAATATTGCGAACAATGGTTAAGGAAGGTATGGATGCTGCGCCTCAGGATTACGAGTTCTTGATGAAGTATAATCTAAAGCAGATATACTTCTATAGCATCGACTGCTCAATGAACGGAGCAGGTATTGACCTGAAGTCTCCCATACTTGATAAACTAAAGAAAGCAATCATAGATGATACGACTTTTCCACTACTTCACGATGAATACAAAAAGAATGGAAAAGCTGGAGTAATGAAGAAGTTATTAAATAACGAAGCCTATTATAAAACCTTCTTAAAGTGTATTAGAAATGGTAAGTAAAACTGTAGTAGACTATCTTGAACGTATAAAACGCCTGTATGTTCTCATTAAGCAAGAACGGACAGGTTCTCTGAATGATATAGCCAGGAAGATGCTATTATCAAGACGTACCATCACGAACTATATCTCTGAGCTTAAATCTCTAGGAGCTGATATCCGATATGACAAATCAAGAAATACCTACTATTTCAACAATGAATTTGTCTTATATGCAACTTTTGAAGTTAAGCTGTCCACATAATAGAATAAAAAAATGAAAAAGAGGGCAAGGATATTGCCCTAGTATGTAACTAGTTTTGTCATGGAAATAAAAAATAAACAATCAGCATTAAACAACTATTAATCGCTATAATTATGAAAGTAAAGTTTTTGTTATTAGTAGCTGTTCTGACCACAATTTTTACATCTTGTCAGAACACAGACGAGCCGAAGGAAATCAGTAAGCCTGGAACAAACGGTAATTATCGAATTGAAATTGTAGGGAAGCAAGCAGAACAGCAGGCTTCAAGATCTTCCGGAACTATACAGTTTGAAGGCGGTACAGCTAGCGGAGCTGGACTGTATAATAGTAAAGACAAAGCAAATGTTTCAGCTACGCCTGATGACGGATATGAAATTGATTATTTCTATGGTGGTCCGGAATCCGAACCTAAGAAATATGACAATGCCAACAGTGGAGCTTCATCTTTTAAAGTCGATATAGATGGTCAGGATCACCTGTTCCATGTGGGTTTTAAAAAGAAAGAAAGAACGTTGACGATAAATGCTGAATCTGGAGGATCTGTTACTCCAAGCGGTAAAGATATCTATCAGGTTAATAAACCTATAACTATAACAGCAACCGCAAAACCTGGATATAAATTTGCCGGATGGGTAATCGACCAGGGGGACGTAACCATTGCCGACAAAAGCAATGCCAACACTACCGCTACGCTGAATAGTCTTAACAGTACTATTACTGCGAAGTTCAATCCTACAACACCTTTTTGTTATATCATATTATGCGATGAACAATTCGAAACTCGTGATATGCAGAATAGAGCAATCATCTATTATTATGATTTAGGAGAGATTCCAGATAAGGAAGAAACTTATAACCGAGTTCAATATTCTGTTTATGAATGGGAATATGATTTAAAAATAAATATTATAGGAACAAATGAATTTCTTGGTTGGTATGATGGAAGCAATCATTTAATAGAGGCTACTGAAGATTTACATATTGAAGATATTACCCGAAATTACCCGAAGGGTAGTACCATTTATGCTAAAATAAAACCGGCAAAGGCTGAAGCTCCATCAAGCGTTTCGGTCAAAATAACAAGTTCTGGAACAGGTTACAATGTATTATATAGTAATCAATTCCCAAGTTCATGGCCACGATACGATAAGGCAGAAGTTGTACAATATAAATTGGTCTCTTCATGGGGAACTTCTGGAACACTGAAACTTTATTATTCCAATGATAATTCAACATACTGCACAATAACTGGAGCTAACAGCTATTATCCAATTTCTTGGTACAGAGATGAGGAACGTAGTACAGCTACAATAACCCACTGGGAATGGACTGTTGGCACAGAAACTACTTATGGAAATTGTAGTTCTATTCATGAAGTAAAAGGGGAACTTGAATATAATGGTATTCAATATTCAATTTCATACTAATCAGGTCAATATATTAGAATACTATATATAGAGATATATAGGTTTTTGTGTTTAATAAATCGAACCCGTTTATTCCGTGAGGACTAAACGGGTTTTTATGAATGATACAACTGTTTAAATACGCAAGAATTAATATATACTTAATAGAGTGATATAGAGCATGGTGGAAATGAGAAATTTCTTGTGGTAAGTCGTTATATGGTTCTAAATACGGATAATGTATTTCCAGATCTTCTAATGAGATAAGTTAGTTACAACCTTCTTATATCATTAATAGTACCGGAATATCTGCCATAACAGGATTCATTAACAAAATAAAATAAGGAAAATCAGATTAATCTCAGTGCCGTGAGGCACTACCCATAGAAACATTCATACTTTTAATTTAGTGAGTAAAAAAGGTAGGAAGTACTTCCTACCTTTTTATCAAATAAACTTCTAAAGGTTTTATATTTATTGATTATTCATTAAAAATAGGCATCTGAATAATTTCTGCATTTAGACTAATAAGTTCCAACACAATGATTAATTAAAAATGATTCAAAAGAAATACTTTCTTAACTATCTTTTCTTTTGACTAAAAGATTATTGAAAAAGATAGAAAGAAGTCAACTTAACCAATGGCTTCTTTCTATCTTTTGAATTTATAAAACATATACTGAAAAATCAATGCTATGAATAAATCATAGAGCTATTGTTATAATATCATCCAAATTGGTGGTGTACTGCTTACTGATGTGTTCGCATTTTAGGTGCCAGGACTTGTCTGTAGTGCCCTGGACAGCTACCTTAATGGTGTTGTGGCCGTTCTTACGGTTAATGGCATCTATGGCAGCAGCCAGGCGTGACTGCTTGTCACGGTCAATGGTATCGAACAGGTTAGTCTGTATGGCAGAGTCAGGAACTATGTTCCAGACAATGACACCGGCTTTCTTGTACTGATAACTGCCCTCTTTGCGGAAATCCATACGGACTGCCCGGACTGCGGTGCTTACAAGTTCCTGAAGGTCATTGGTCGGTACCTGCAGGTGAATGGTACGGTTGATACAGTGCTGCGGAAGATCCAGACGGAAACGACTTGTATAGGCGAAGACTGTTATCTCCGTGCAGCAGCTGTGCTGCATGCGGAGCTTGCGGACACATTCGGAAGAAAAGTTGGCGACAGCTTCCTCGAGGCTGGATAGTTCGGACAGACCGGAGTCAGGGAAACTGCGGCTGGTACAGATACTCTTTTTCTGCGGCAGTTCCTCGACATTGATACAGGATTCACCACGAAGCTCCTTCCAAGTACGTACACCGGTAATTGTGAGTAATTTTCGCACAAAACTCTCGCTTTTCTGGGTAAAATCCCAAGCGGTATTTATACCGTAATAGCGCAGCTTATCCAAACTCCGATGGCCGATACCCCAGACATCGCCAATTTCGAAGCCCTGCAGAGCCTTGATACGCTTTTCCTCAGAATCTATCATGCATACACCCTGATATCCCTTGTACTTCTTTCCGTAGCGGCTTGCCACCTTCGCCAGAGTCTTTGTAGGAGCAATGCCCATTGTAACCGGGATG
>ENA-OPAL01000211-OPAL01000211.1-human-gut-metagenome-genome-assembly--contig:-NODE-211-length-47927-cov-4.254867_pt1 | contig 47927 bp, 56 predicted proteins | sample MGYA00241057_ERZ501430 | MGnify/ENA primary metagenome ERZ501430 (study PRJEB25962, sample SAMEA2042506) | human gut metagenome | biome: human gut; feature: human-associated habitat; material: faeces...
TATAAAATATAATTATTAAAATATTTAACTTTTAAATTAATAATTTTTAATATTAAATATTTTATTATTTCGAATATTTTTATTATACGCGTGCGTACATTATTATATATAATATATAGGCTATTAGACCCAGTGGGTACGCAGCAAATATGGTTCCTGGCACTGTAACAGTGTGGCTGAGAAGCTGTAATGACCGCGTAGCGATATCGCAGTAGTTCATCATTATAAACAGGAATGTACCCGAATCGTGCTCCCGGTGTGCTGAAATTCTGTAAAAGTTCATAAAAATTCCCGCTGGCCAAATCTTGGAAATGGCCAGCGAGAGAACACTGGATAGGAATTGAGGTTTTATCACACCATTTTCCACCAACTATCACACACCCAACTACCTTTAGAACCGTCAACTGCCAATGGACATGTAAGATAGTTATCACAGTTTACACAAGAATTTTTATCCTCTGGTAAACACTTTCTAAACGCTTTACCTACTATTGCCATATCTTATCTATTTAAATCTGGTTCTAGGATAATACCATAAGCCGCGGAAATGGCGTCCAGAATATCGTCTGTAAAACCTTGAATGCCATTCAAAATTAGCCAAGCGTTAACTTTTTGACGAGGAGTCATCTCAGCTATTACCTCAAGAGGATATTCGCAATCACCCTCAAGACAATCCTGTAATAATTTCTTTTGGTCCACGTGTGTAGACTTGAGTTGGTTCTGCATTGAAGCAATACACTTTGGAACAAGAAGATTAAAATCACAATCTCCATTATTTTCAACAATATCTTTACCGATTTCAAGAAGAGCTTGGTCGCTGAAACGATTAACCAAATTTGTGCTATTTTTTACAATAGATACTAAATGCGTAGCTCTGAGCAAATTATATTTATTCTCCGTATTCATAATTAATTAAAGCTATAAAGTGAAACATTACCAGCACCTTCAACCTTGTACACGCAGTCAGGCGCAAACACAGACTTGCCATCAGGAGTTACAAGAGGCACGTTATTATAAACTGCCAAAAAATCCTGAGACTCAAGAATTGTTAATGGCTTAATGCCATCAGGCGTACTTAAACCTATTTGGCCATCACCAAAGTTATCTACTAAAAATACACCTGGGTCCTGGCCCTTATACAAGGTAACAACCTTGAAATCCTCAGATGTAATACTAGAAAGAGACAAGCTCTTAACCAAATCAGTTGCTTTCATAATTTTGCAATTTTAATTGTTAAACTTATTATGTTTTATCTGAGTGCAAAAGTACTAATAATTTTTCAAATAAAAAAATTTTTTATGTTAACAGTAGTTAAATGAAATGTTAAAGTTTGTAGGCCTAACTTGCCGGTTTCTATATCCAGATGTCAGCTTTCTAGCTAAACTCATTTCTTGGTACCTAGAATTCATTATTTTATATTAAACTATATAATTATATTAATTAATAAAAATAACGCGATGTGGGTCAAATATACTATATAATTTAATATATTATTTATATAGAATCGACTGAAAATTTTAAAATTTGCCACCAGCGAGCCGTTTCTATGTGTTACTGTAAAAAATAATAGGTAACCGTTTCACAACGATTACCTATCCACTTAAAACCAATTAAAATTCTATTAAAATTATGGGTTCTCACCGTAGTTAGAACCAATAGTGCCAAGGCAGGGAATCGAACCCTGCATAAATCCTTTAAACAGAACAGCAGATATTTGTTTTACTTGGCATTTAAAAACTCCTAGGACCACAGTCCCTTAGTCGCTTCCTAGGAGTTCAGTTTCAAACATTGTACTAAAAACATAGTAGAAAAGCAAGTAACTTAATTGCTTACATGAGGTCACCTGACTCTGCTTCAGCAGTTGCGGCGTCTACTGCCTCTTTAGCCTCAGCTTCTGCATTGGCTTCCTGCTCATCATGCTTAGCATCGAGAGCAGCCTTGGCATTGTCATACTCGAGCTGCTTGTTCTGAAGTGCCTCCTGAGCCTTTTCCAATGCTTTCTTTGCCTTGTTGAGAGCCTCTTCTGCACGTATAACCTTCTCTTCAGGAGTGAGAGCAGTTCTTGGCTGACGCTCAGCGCGTGTCTGCCACTTTGTCTGGAACTCCTTGTAAGTCTCATCAGCATCATCCATTGGGAGCAGGCCATCTGGCTCTGTGATAACTACCTTACCACCTTCAGCCTCATCCTTAGTTGAGTGGATTGCCTTGTGAGTGAACTTGTGAGCGCCATTCTCGTCCTTGAAACCGATGCGGAAGAACACTGTGCAAGAGCGCTTATCCTTGATGATGGTCTCAATTCGAGAATCTGTCTTAGCATCATCGCCTAGGTCAATCTGGCGACCTACATAAGAACCAGCAGCCTCTACAATCTCATCAGCCTGTGCCATCCACTCTTCAGTGTCAACCTGAGCCTTACGGCGAGCAGCTGTCTTCTTAGCCTTGTGAAGCTCTACAGTCTCTGGCAGGATTGTAACCTCCTTGAACACCTTGTAGAACTGACGGCCTGTAGGGTTCTCATCTGTAACATCTGACTGAATAAGCAGATAGCAGCGCATAGCTCGCTTCTCCTTAAGAACTCCCTTGACGTAACCACCGACCTTAATAGCGGTACCAGGCATAAGCGTCTCACAACGATGACCGAGAGCCTCCTCATTTGCCTTTGCAACCTCAGCATCAAGCTCCTCCATGCTCTGCTTTGGCTTTGCCTCACGCTTAGCTTTAGGCTTTGCTTCCTTGTTCTCACCAGCCTCAGAATTCTGCTTAGCAGCTTCCTTCTCAGCTGCATCGATAGCTGCCTGCTCCTCTGGAGAAAGTGCTGCTCCATTATCTGCTGGAGCCTGAGCAGCTGCCTGTCGCTTATCAAGAACAGCCTGAATTGCTACCTTGTCCTCATCAGAGGTTGCTGGGTCGTTAACTAACTTCTGTAACTTCTTTGTTGCCATCTGGGCGAATTTCATTGTTGCCATAATTTTGTGTATTTAATTGTTAAACTTATATGTTCTAATTACATTTGCAAAAGTACTCATAATTTTTGAAACATGAAAACTTTTTATGTTAAGAAGTGTTAATGAATGTGTTAAAAATCATTAACACTTCTTTTTGCTATTTAATCACTGAGATTTTATGCTTCCAGTTCTATATCAAAGTTCTTTGCTACTTCTTTAGCTGCATCAAGCAACTCTTGGTCGCTCATATTTCTAGCCATTTCCTCAAGAATATCCTCAGGACTTACAACATCCTTAAGAGCTTCAAATAGTTTCCAACCTCTTCCCATATTATCTCAATTCAAAACCGTTACACACATAGCCTTTCTTTGCTAAAATACACGTATCAAACTCAATACATTTGCTACAATCGTTGAAGTGCTCTAGCAATTCAACTTTATGAAAATTAAACTTGTTACTCATGATAACTCTGCTTTAGTTGATGTTCTTACCTTGCCACCATCTGAGATTAAATCGATGGTAACATATATCTCTGAACCAGCATATTTAATAATAGCTGTTGTGTTACTAGCTGCGAGGCACTGAACTGTGTAACGAGCATCCCATTCTGCCTTACAATATCTCTCCCAGTATTTAAATACTCTTGGGGGAGAACTGAGTGCTACTAGCAATTACTAAACTCATTTGCAAATAGGTTGCAATTTTCTTCAAGTTCCAATCAACCGGAACAAACTTTGGCTTTCTCATAATCTTAATATTTTAATTGTTAAACACTTGTTTTATTACGCAGGATTGTATGGTCTTGGGCAATAAGCCACAAACGCATCCTCAGTATTATTCATGCTAGGAGTAGCTGTAATTTTCCAAGTTTCTGCAACGTGAATAACTTCAGCTGTAGTATCGTCTCTAATAACATCTTGGTCAACCAGTTCAGATTCGATAATGAACTTTGTATTTGCAAAAGCGTTGAAATATTGTTCTGCTTCACTATCACCGCTAAACTTGCCATATTCGTAGGCAGCATCATCTTCCATTGAAGTGCCTGGCTTATTGGCATATATGTTGAGAACTCTTGCATTTGATGGAATTTCTCCACATACAAAATTGCGACCAATCCATGCTACTAAATTCTCGAGCTTGTCGACTTTCAAAATAACTTCTGTTTTCATAATTTTACTGTAATTTTAATTGTTAAACTTATTATGTTTTATCTGAGTGCAAAAGTACTAATAATTTTTCAAATAAAAAAAATTTTTTATGTTAAGAAGAGTTAACAGCTTTATCTTTAACTACCGTTAACACTTACTATATATAATATATAATATGTACGCGCGGGCGCCCGCGTATAGGGTAATAATGCGGCACTGTAACAACTTAGCGTGATATATAAGTCCCGGCACTGCGGCAGTATTGATTGGAAGCCTGTTCCTAGAACCGGTATGTTGTGGATTTATAGTGATTTAAATCTCACCAATTTCCAGAACCAGTGTGTAAATTTACAAAAATTTACAAAAAATCCTACCTGGCATTTTCTCGGAAATGGCTCCAAGAGAACACCAGATAGGAAATTAACTTTTGCCAAACCATTTTTCATATTCGTGTATCTTACAAACTGGAAGTAAATCTCTACAACGAGAAGTACTGTGGTATCTGTATTCAGCCCAATATGCGTCACCAATTGGCTCTAAGTCTTGAATTTGATTTCTTTCCTCATAATTTGTTTTTAAATCAAAAACTCTCACATGTGCTTTTTTATTTGGAAGAACGATAAACTCGAATATGAATTGGCCTGCTATTTTCTTTCGTTCTACTATAGATATTTTAGCTTCTACCATATCGGTACCTACGATAGGTTCTGGTTCAGATATAAATCTGAAATTACCAAACAGAGTTTTAAACTCTTCTGCTTCTTCAAGATTATCTGGGTCAATAGGCTCTTCGCCATCTCTCAAATAATAAAAAGAATCACCTGTAAGCTGAATTATTTCAGTCTTCATCTCTTCGTCCTCCACCTGCTATTAAGCACCACGATATAAATATGCCAAGCACAGCTGAAAATATAATAATTCCTGCTATCATGTTGTTTTATGTTTATGAAGTTTACGATAACCTGGTCTAGCCGCAATCCAAGCTCTTTGATACTCTAATATTTTTTCTCTGTTTTTAGCATAATATCTTCTATTATACTCAGAGCGTTTCAGTTTTTCTTCTATAGAAGATGGCGCTTTATAAGCGCGTTTTTCCGGATGAGCCTTTCTGTAAGCTTTATTATAGGCTAATAGCTTTTCTCTATTAGCTCTATAATAAGCTCGCATTCTAGCTCTGTCATGTTCTGTTGTTGTCATGATATTTCTCCACGTTCTAATTTGTGTCTAATTAAATATAACTTTATATCAATTATGTCATCAAGCGTTAAGTTCTTTATAACTCTATTGCCGACTTTAAGACTGCGTTTTTGCTTTTCCATAAGGATTGTCTTTTTTAACTCGGTCGTAAAGTTTCTTGAACCAAAAAGGATTGTATCTTAACAAATCGCCATAAGTTCTGATATTGTTAACACCGACAAGCCTAGAAGCATAAATTACTTCTCTATCGGCCAATCTGCGTCTAGCCTCATACCATCTATGAATAGCTCTATCCACACATTCCAAAAAATACGCGCTGAGCTCAGAATCACGCTCTTCAAGAATCTGTTGCTCTGTGCCTTGTTTGAAATAATATGGCACACTTGGTGTAACCCAATATGTAAGAACCTCGCCTACTTCTGGATGCGTCTTGTATAGAAATCCAGGATTTGCTACAAATACCCATGGCCACTTAAGCTTTGCTAATTTAATAGCTTTTGGAATGGCTGGAGATAAAAGTCTAGCAATTCTAGCATTGATGTATTTGTCGTAGCGCTTAATAAGCTGACGCAAATTGCTAGTAAGTTCTTCTACAAGAGCTGTTTTATCCCATCTTGTTAACTCTTCTGACAAAGGGAGAATTTTCTGGTCAAATGCCATTCTGTTAATTTCAACTTTTTCAAGTTCTTTTTTAGCATGGCGCTTTGCCATACCGTCTTTAATGCGACGACTAATTACTAATCTGCGCTCAATCTCATTAAGTTCTGGAATTAATTCCTTATCGTGCTTAGGACTATCGGCAAATTCTACACAATTTTCTCCACCTATAGAAAAGATAACATCATCAGAAGTTTCTCGCTCAACTTTACCGTCTTTATATTTTAGAGTTGATTTATTGTAAAACTTATCGCCATCCATAGATGCAATAGAGAAATCAGAATTCTCTTCGTCATCCGGATTTGCAGCTGCATCTATTTCAGCTTTTGCCAAGTCTTCATCTTCAGATTGAATGTCTGCTAGCATTTTAGCAAAATCTTCTTCTGAATATTCCATCACTGAGGCTTCTTCAGATGAAGGAGCCTCTGTATTATGTATATCACATAGAGCTTGGTCAATAAGTGCATTTAAATCTTTACTGTCCATATTACATAATCTTTAAATTAGTTACAAATACTGAACTAAAAACATTTCTTGCTACATGAGGCTGGAGCATAAATAAATATGCTATAGCGAGTAATAGTCTGGCAACTATATGTAGAATCCACGCTGCTAAGTATATTGGAAAATAAATAACTCCAATAACAAACCATACTAAAAATAGCATCCAGCCTTTAAACTTAATTGGTATTTTCATAATTTCAAAACATTCTTTAAATAGTCATTAATATGCTTTGGATATACATTCGTACTTGGTAAGTATATATGTAAATCCTGAGCAAAATGATAATAAGCTCCAACTGTGGCTCCAATTCTAGAGGCAACATATTTCTGTAACTGAGAAAAACAATACTGGTCATTACAAAAACCAAATATCAAATCATTGCTTCTCATAAGAACTGTCATATCGAGAACATCTATGCTTGCACATTGACTAACTTTAAAACCAATATTCAGCGTACATGGAGTATCATAATCATAATTATCCATCTCTTTACCATCGTATAGAGTGAGCCACGCCTGACGAGTATCTGGATTGTTTTCAAGTTTCTCAATTACTTTCTGCAGTTGCTTATTGCGGTTCCACAGCCAACCATAGTTAGAATTGACCTGACAATCACCTCCATGCATACGTTTCCAAATTGGAGCGTGTTTTTGAAGCTCTGATACATCTCTTGAATGAGATAAATACCAATTCCATTCTCTTTCTGCATATTTAGCATTCCATTGGCGCCATTCTTCAGTAATGTGATTGTGCTCTGGATATGCTATATAGAAACCAACGTTTTGCAATCTAATAGTATTATTGCCAGGCATTTCACCACATCCAGCTATACGTAATGCTAAGCAGTTTAGTGCTTGGCTGGCATTTTCATATACCCAATTATTATCAGACTGAGTAATATATGGATAAGAAATTTCTACTTGTTCCATACTTTATTAAATTTTTGATTTAACACTTGAAAGTTTTGCTGAATGGCTTTAATGTCTTCAGGCTTTAAGCCTGTTAATGGACAAACTGCGTCCAAATCAAGCATATTCACTTTACCTTCCATTCTAGTTCTTTCGTATGCGAAAAACTGTTCTTTAGTAATTTCTGCTGCTGGAGTTGGCACCAATTTTGTATATTTTCGTAAATCTATAGCTTTGCTCATATCTTTTGCATTTTAAAAAGTTCTTCTTCGGCTTCCTCGTTTAATGCTTGGCATATTTCTTTAGCTTCTTCATAAGTTAATTCTGTGTATGGGTCTCCATCTTCATCTTCAGCTTGCTCTCCAGTTATAAGAACAATCCTATACATAGAATTAACTCTTTCATCTATATAAGCGTTAGCCGCGTCAACGGCTTGTGAACATATATACCAAATTGCATCGTCTCTAATAAAGCCTAAATCAAACTTATCAGTACATATCTGAATATAGAAAGTTCTCAGAATTTTTGGAGCAAATAAGCCCTTCTCTTCCATATCCTTATATTCATGCAGCCACATGCCAAAGCCGTTACTTTCTTTGAATTTTTTAGCGTAGTGCTCTACGAATTTCAAGAATATAGGTTCTTTTACTACTTCCGGTACTTTCTTCATAATCTGATATTTTTAATAGATAGAACTCCTCTTTTTATCCCAGAGCAATTGAAACATATAATATAATAATTTATATTATAAATATATTTCGTTAACTCTGGGACTATAGAGGATGCTACTGGGTCAATTTATTACTCTTCTGAGGTAGAGTTAAAACCTCCTTTTCGTTCACTCTTCTTAGCCAGAACAGCAGCCTTAACAACTTCAGGAGAAGCTTCACAAATGTCTGCATAAGATACAGGTACCAAAATAAACTGAGCAATCTTCTGGCCACGCTCAATCCATACTGGCTCTTTGCCTACATTAATGAGATGAATGTGAATCTCACCAGGATAGTCCTCATCGACGATAGATGCACCAATAATAACACAACTTGCAATAGTTGTATCTTGACCTGTAATCTTCATCTCTGTCTCACAATCGATTTTAGCCTCTTTTGATGGACAAACGCCAGACTTGTTAGCAGCCATAAGCATATATCCATCTGGAATAAGAGCACAGATACCAGATGGGATGAGTACATCTTCATGTGGCTGAAGCATCTGACCTGAGAAATCTTCTGGCACGAAGAAATCAATACCGGCTGACTTAGATGTACCACGCTCTGGAGTTTTAACCTTTCTTACTTTTGCAATCTGCATTACTGAATTCATAATTGTAAAATTTTAATATGTGAATAACTAAATTATTTATATGTGCAAAATTACATAAAATTTTTCATATAGTGAAATTTTTTATGTTAACAGTAGTTAAAGTTAACAAGCTTTAACTACTGTTATTCTTTTTAGAGTAAATCGTCTATATTACCAGGATTTGGGTCTATAGAAGCTGGCTTTGAATTCTTTGGAACTTTAATATCACCAGGTTTACGCTTCAAAATCCACAGCGTATTACGAGCAGCATCTGGGAACATTGGAGCCATGATATTTGCCATAAGATTTGAGTCATAATAACGACTCAATTCTTTAAACATTTGCTTCTGCCAATCATTCATGAGAGGCTTATAATCTTTCTGTGAAGCGAATGTTCCGAACTTATCGACAATATCAAAGTGCTTTTTGAGAATAGCCTCAAGTTCGTAATGGTCAAACTCTTGAACATCTACACCTCTTCCGTCTCCAGAATCATAAGTATGATTACCTGCAGCGCCAACACGAGGGTCATAATTTGGAGTAGAAAGATAATAAGTTGCATCATCTCGTCCGCACGCTTTAAAGTTCTCCAGGAAAACATCGGCATTCTGTTTACCGACATGCTCAAGAACCTCGAAAGCACACACCTTATTGCCATTAAACTGGCTGTAATCAAGATAATTTTTAACAAGGTCAGCCTCATAGAAGCTAGCCCAAGGAACTGATGCAAACTTAGCTGCATCATCTGCAATAGTTTTGTGTCGAATATCAATGCCAACATAGCTGTTACACTTAAACTTATTTCTGTAAAACACTTCGAGCAAATTAGCTTGACCGCATCCAAAATCTACTACATCATCACCAATTTTAGCGTCTTTCAAGATGTGTGTCCATCTCAAATAATGAGCAAACTGGTCTCTGTGATAAATGTGACGCTCCATAGCCTGGTCTGGAGATAAATCAGTTGTATTATAATTCTTCGCCATAATTACATTAAATCTTCTGTTTCTGTTTCTTTTTCTGTTTCTGTTTCAGGCTTAGCACCATTGACGCCATCGTATGTATCAGCCTCTGAAACTGGGTTAAACTTACGTTGTTTTTTGCCTACTTCAATTGACAGTTTCCAATACTTGGAATATTCACACAACCAACCTTCAATATTATTAATTGTAAGGTTGAATTCGCTAGATGGTTCATACCCTCCAGTCTCAGCATCAAACTTAGCATACACCATAGGTTCTCCATGAGCTTCGGCAACTTCATTGAGTTTCTCTTCAGCCATAGCAAGAAGTTCCTTCATACCTGCTACGCGCTGAGAGTTAATAACTCTGTTAGGGAACAAAATGCGCAAACCAAGAAGTGAACCAGGACCAATATTTGTCAGCTCATTTACATCAAATGGGATAAAATCCTCTTTAGAGAATCTATTGATGTAAATCATATCCTGCATCAGCTCATTGGCAATAAACTTCTGAACTCCAGGAATAGCTGACAAAACATCAATAATATCCTTTGTGGACTCGGCGATTAGAACTGTATCAATAATAATATCAATAGCTCCCCACAATTCAGATAATGATGTATCGGCATAAGCTTCTGCTCTATTTTTACCGGTCTTAGCAGCAAAAGATGAACTAATGATGTAAGCATCAGTAAATGGCTTAGCTCCCATATTCTGAAGCGTCTTAGCGATTGTTATGAACTTAGGCTGCTGTTCCTTAAACTTTTCATAGTCAGGAATTCCACCTTTCCAATCTGTAACAGAAGCCAAGAACTCAAAAAAGTCTGGAGAATTAAACAATCTGTAAACGATACACTTCCAAACTTTATTCTTGAGCGACAGGCTATCATCCATAATGATGTTAGAGATAAGCCACCAAGAACTGCGGTCGAGCTCGCGATACAGATTAGGGAATTTATTTTCCAGGAAAATAGGGTCATCTGTCCATGGAGCCTGAATCTTGTCAATGAATCGGCGCTTCCAAATCATCTGACGCTCATACATAGTCTCGAAGAACATCTGCAAGTTCTCTTCGCTTACACTGAGATTTCTGTCAGGCAAATGCTTAAAATACTCATGATTATCAGCTAACGGATTGGCTGAATTTTTACGAGCATAAGACTGAGTTGGGTCACCTGGATTTTTACGTGGACGACCTCTGCTACGTTTTACTGGCTGAATAACTTCTTCTACCATAACATTTAATTTTAATCGTTATTTATTTCTTTATCTGTTTTTGTCTCAACGTAGTTATTAAGAGCGCCTATATAAGCGGCGGCATCAAGGAGATTATCCTCTCTGTGCGAATAGGCTTCTCTTGAAAGCTTAAGAGCAATCATAGCTCTGTACATACCTTCGACTGAAATTTGCTCATTTTTTGGAGAGGACGCATTATAGATAGCTGCAGCTCTTTCCATACTTTCTGAGAATGGTCCATACATGCGCTCTTTTTCTTCTGAGCGATGGTTGACAATTTTGTCTGCTCTTTCCAAGATATTCATAATCTTTATTTTTATATTGCAAAATTAATAATAATATTTGAATTAAAAAAATATTTTAAATTTTATTAACTTATTTATTATTTATAAATATATTTTTAATTATTTTTAATGTAATTATCGATTTTAGCCTTAATGCTGTTCATCAAGCTTATCTGCACTCTGTCTTTATTCTTCAATGCTAATATAACATCCTCATCATGGGTCTGAGCCATGTACAGATGATGAATAATAACACCTTGCTTTTGACCTTGACGGTAAAGTCTGGCATTAAACTGCTGATACAATTCAAGTGACCAGGTTAAACCGAACCAAACGATTATATTGCCTCCGGCTTGAAGGTTAAGACCGTGGCCAGCTGAAGCAGGATGGGCTAGCATAAGTTGAACTTTGCCATCATTCCAGTCTTGTATATCTTTAGCTGTTTTAAGCTCTCTAGGCTTATATTTGCTAAGATACTTCATAATTCGGTCTCTGTCAAATTGATAAGTCCATGCAACAAGAACTGGCTTTCCGCATGCCTCTTCTACTATCTCTTCTAATGCTTCTAGCTTAATATCGTGAATTGGATATACGTTCTTATCCTCATCATATATTGCACCATTTGCAAATTGAAGAAGTTTATTAGACAAACCAGCAGCATTTAAAGCTGTAATTTCAACTTCATTGTCCAAGTTTATAAGCTTCATAATACTATCTTTTTCAAACTTATGATACGCATCTAATATGTCTTTAGGCATTTTAAGCTTAACATAGTTGTTTGTAAGCATAGGCATATGAAGATAGTCCTGAGCTTGCATACTTATGCATATATCACCTATTTTATTTCGTATTGCTTGTTCTGCACCTCCTTGTAAATTATAATTATAAACTACGTAACCGTTAGACCTGCCTGGAGTAAAGTATGTGCTTCTATACTTAGTAATAGTTTTACCAAGTCTTTCACCTCTATCCATTAGGTAAATCTGTGGCCACAAATCTATTAAGCCATTTGGAGCAGGTGTTCCAGTTAAACCAACTACTCGCTTTATCCATGGCCTGGCTAATCTTAACGCTTTAAATCTTTGTGACTGATGATTTTTAAAGCTACTAAGCTCATCAATCACGAGCATATCGTATGGCAGGTTTGAAGCACATATACCACAGAGCCATGCTATATTGTCGCGAGAAATTATGTGAATATCGGCTTTCTTATGAAAAGCTTCTAATCTCTGTCTTTCTGTTCCAACAATCTTAGAAAATGTAAGATGCTGTAAATGCTCCCAATTTTGTGCCTCTTCTGCCCAAACAGTTTCAGCTACTCGCTTAGGAGCAATTACCAAAACTGAATTTACTTCAAGGTAGTCATACATTAACTTCTCTACTGCTGTTAAGGTTGAGACTGTTTTGCCTAGTCCCATTTCCAGAAATAAACCACAGTAATTATGAGTAATTATATGCTCGACTGCCTTTTTCTGATATTCGTGTAAATCTGTTTCTTTTAACATGTCATTATATCTTCTATTAAATTGACAACCTGCTCTACAGTATCAATTACTTCAACTCTAAAGCCGAGTTTGCGGAGCTTGTCGTGCATTGCTAACTGAAGTGGTCGCGGTTTTTGATTTGTGGTTTTAAGCTCTACAAATATAACTTTTGCTGGCTTAAATAGACACATTCTATCAGGCAATCCATTTATATGGAAACTTAATAGTTTTATACACATACCACCATTCAGTTTACAAAGCTCGACAAGCTTTCGCTCAACTACTTTTTCACTTTCTTTCATGGAATCCTGTGCCTCCTACTGAAGAACATTTTTCTTCTTCTGTATAGTCCCACTCAATGTCCTTGTCAGCATCAGGAGTATACAATCTATCCTTGAAAGACTTAAATATCTGCTTTTTAAATTTCTCAAAAGTTAAAGACCCATCAGCTCTTCCAACAATTGTGTCAATTTTGCCAAGATTGTATGATACCCATTCACCATTTTTAAAGTGCAGTTTCATACCTCTTATTATGCGATGTGTCTTCGTTTTGAGGTCATTTTTGAATTTGTACTTCTTGTAATTTGGCTTATCTGGGTCATCTTTTACAGGACCTGCTTCAGCTTTTGCTTTTCTTATTTCCTGTACTCGCTTAGCTCGAGTTTCAGCAATACTGAATGCGCTTTTTAACTTTTTTGCTAAGTCTTTTTTAGTATTTTCATCCATAATCTTAATATAAATCTCCTAACATTGCTTTAATCTCATCATCTGTAGGTTTATCGCCTAAAAGCTCTTCAAGTTCTCTCATAGCTTTTGCTACAGGGTCTTCTTGAACAGGCTTTATGCGTTTATAGTATTTTTGCTTACCATAAATCTTGCCAAATGATTTTCTCTTAGAACCAACATACTCCCAACCTGGAAGGGTCTTCATTATGTTGTTTATCTCACGAGTACTATAAGAATTAAAATTCTTACGCTCCTCACCTAAGCATTCACACCATATCTCGTAAGAGCAAACAAACTCTTTATACTCTGTTCCCTTTTCAGCTAGTGGGTCGTTTAACCACTGCTGGCGTTCGAATAAATCTTTCTTGCTCCAGCTAGAAGGAAACTTCATGTTTAGATATTCTTCAATTATTCCAGTTCTGTCGTCAGTTACAGAGTGACTTTGCTGACTTTTCTTTGCAAGCTCATTCTCCTCTTCTGAGAAATATAGTTTTTCGCCATTCTGATACATCTGAACAGCTTCAGCCCAAATTTGGTCTATAATATCATCAGTTAAATCTTTGGCAACTATTCTTGTCGCAAATTTAGGACGAACTTCAATAGGATTGAATCGGCGATTACCTGTAGAATCATGCAAAAACTCCATATCATTTGTAGTTCCAAAGAACACGCACTGACGTTTATAAGTTTCTACAGTTCTACCATAAGCAGGTCTAAACATATCTTCGGTCTTAGTTATGAACTGTTTTACAGTCTCAACCTCAGCTTTCTTTAAACCTGATAACTCAGCCATTTCAATAAGCCATGCGCCTTGTAACTGTTCATAGGCTTCTTTACCTTGAAAGGTGTTGAACGAATCACTAAACCAGTCCTTGCCAAGTTTACGTATGAACGTAGATTTATATGTAGCCTGAGCTCCAACTAACACAAGAACCATATCATATTTTATTCCAGGATTAAATATCCTAGCTACTGCAGCGCACAGGGCTTTACGAATAGTAGCTCTTGTATATTTAGTATCTTCGGCTCCGAAATAATCGATAAGAAGTGTATCAATTCTGTTTATGCCGTCCCATGAAAGAGATTTAAGATAATCTCTTACTGGGTGAAATGACTTCTTTTGAGCGGCAAGCATCACGGCATCATCGATTTTCGATACAGATACCATGTTGTATACGCATTCTATATAGTTACGGATGCCTGAATAATCTACATTTTTTACAGGTTCTGGAGAATCTACCTTGCGCCAGGGCATAGACCTCATGATATATGTTTTACTGTCAAACTCATTCAGTCTAAATGCACCTCTAAGATATTTGTCATTTTGCAAAACGAGATTAAGATTGTTAGAATCACTGTCATATTCGCCTTTCTTATTGGCTTTGAGTTGTGAAAGCCATGAATCATCATAAGAATCATCGTCAGCATTCTCCTCATTAGCAGCATCTAACCCATCAAAATCTAATTTTGCATGCTCTAAATTCTCTTCAGCTATTTTCTTTTTAACCTCGGTACAAGTTGTAGCAAATTCTTCCATCTTTTGCTGAGAAACCTTTGAATCGGGTCCAGAGTCAAGATGTCCAAATTTATGTATTCTGACCAAATCAAATGCGTTGCACAGTCTTCCACTTGCTGGGTCTGTTCCGTGATGTGAAAAAGCAAATTTGTCATTATAAACGATAAGACCTCCAGCTGTAGAACCTAATTTATAGGTATATCGGTCTTCACCTGCTTCTTCATATATGTCGCTAAGAAAGGTGCTAATAGCATCTTGAATTGAGTACGTTCTACAGAATGTTCCAATTATGCCTGACTTTTCTTCTGGGTCTTCTTGCTTTTTAATATCAGATAATAAGCCTTCTGATATTTTACTACTAGATGGCCATTCAGATGTATTCCTCCAGTCATCGTATGTTTCAAGAACTGCGTCAGCATCAAGCCATTCTCCATCTTGATATTCGAAATAATATTCTATATCAGACGATACACTTGGCCAAAACATAAGTCTTTCTGGCTCAAATGTAGATTGGTCGAACAATTCTATATTTAAGTTACCGGCTATACGCCTGGATATAGCCTGATATTCATCAACAGATACCTCTCTATTAATAGGGATAAGCAATCTGTGACGAGGTTTGCTCTGTGTAGATTTATGCGTTGAATATATAGCTGCTGCACAGCCATATTGCAACGTAAAATCCCACCAAAAATCAGCATAAGAAAAATCTACATCAAGACAAATTAATTGTCTGTATGATACAGATGCTTTCTTGCGTATACCCTTGTCAAGATAGCCACCAACAAAGCCTCCAACATCTTTTATTTTAGATTGGTCAGCTTTGTTAGCAGCCATGAATTGAGCATGGGTCTCATTAGTAACTACAGGCTTAGAAAGTTTGTCGATTAATTTGCTCCACTTTACTTTCTTGTTCTTCCACTTTTTTGTAGAAGCACTTAAGCCTGTAGCTATATCTATTATGCCATCATGAATCATGGTCCTCTATTTTCCAAGTTATAATTATTGGTAATGTATTACTAAAAGGCTGAATCATGCTATTACATGTTATGAAACTAGCATTCACTAATTGCCACTGAATTAGCTCATAGCCTTTCTTTCCCATTCTATTCAAATATTCTTGAAAGGCTTCTATGCTTGAGAAGTTTCCACTATCAATAATATATTTAAATTTAAACATATCTTAATCTTTCTTGTAATAGTCAGTAATATATCCGTCGGCACGAAGAGGTAAATCTGAAGCCCAGTCTGGAGGAGTTGACATGATACGTACCATAAGGTCATATCTATCTTTCTCATTTCCATCCTTAGGGATTTCTGCTATCATCTCATCATGCACATGGAAGTCTACTTTAAATCCAGCTTTCTCTACTTGCATAAGAGAATATCCAAGTAAATCTCGAGCTATGGCTTGCACCATATTCTCGCAAAGCTTTCCACCATAAGTGTCCATTTCACCCCACTGGCCTGTAGTCTGAATCTGTCCTTCATACATAAGAACCTGAACTGGACGAGTAGAACGGCCGATAGTTTTATTTTTAAAGTGAGGATGAACATAAAACAGCTGTCTACCAGATGGTAATCTCGCAGTAAGATATTCTCCATCACAATCGAAAATAATATTACGACAGGTACATCTAACTGGTCTTTGATACTTAACTGCTTCATGAGCTGCTTTTTCAAGTTCATTCCAAAGAGCAACAATCTTAGGATTTGCAGCTCTCCACTTCTTAACCATATCCATCATTTCTGAATTAGTGAGTCCCATCTTTTCGCCACCCATTCTTTCAAGGGCACCAAGTGAACCGCCATATCCTAATGCCAATTCAGATATTTTGCTCTTATCGCGTAAAACGGAACCTTTGGTAATAGCTGAGATTGGTACGCCGAACATCTTAGAACCAGTAGCTTCATAAATCTTACCATCGCCGTGGAATACATCCATTCGCCATTTTTCATTAGCAAGCCATGAAACTACTCGCGCTTCAATTGCTGAGAAGTCTGCTACTGAGAACGTATATCCTTCTGGAGCTATAAGTGCTGTACGAACCAATTGTGATAAAACATCAGCCACATTGCCATACATCATATCGCAAGCTTCCCAATCGCGCTTACGAATAAGTTCACGTGGTGTATCAATATCATCAAAGTGGTTCTTACTGAGGTTTTGCAATTGTAAAAGTCTACCAGCCCAACGGCCTGTTCTATTTGCTCCATAAAACTGAAAGGTGCCACGCACACGGTCATCTGGTGTAGCGCAAGAAATCATCTTGTAATACTTCTTTACAGATGTTTTACTTAGCTTCTGATAAATATCAAGAGCTTCAAGTACTTCTGGATAGTCTTTAACTTTTTCAAGAACCGTAGGCATTTCTACTTTTGTAAGTGAATCTATAGTAATACCGGTTTTTGTCTTTATCCACTTTTTAATCTGAAGAGGTGATTTTGGATTTTCAAGATGAGTTATGCTTCTAGCCTGTTCCATAAGATACTTAGAATATTCCAAGTCACAATAAATCGCAGAACTTGCTAACTCTCTATCAATCATAATACCTCTATCATTGATATTTTGGTCTGTAACATACAGCTGGCGCTCTATTTCTGGAATCTCAAACTTCTCTAATTTACGATATATCTCTCTTTCTGAAAGCACGTCATAAATATTGTAGAGTTTGTATTCAGCCCATTTAGCCGGAGCATCTTCAGGCATATTGCGAGTACGGCCACCATTAATTTTAGTAGGTTTGCATGGACAACTGAAGTACTTAATAAGAGCTTTACCAGTTTCAAGTTTCTTATCTTGAAGATTAAGCTGCTTAGATACTGCATCCAATGATAATGGTAAGCCACAATAAGCTGATTTAACTAATGTACAATACCACTCATCTGTTTCAGTGTGAAGTCCTATTCTGTTAAATGCTGTACGCTCAAATACAGCATTATGAGCAATCTTAAGGCATTTAGGGTCTCTAAGTGCTTCAAGGAATTCACTTGGCCACTTATCACCTGATGCTAAGTCTACCATAGTGACATCTTCATCGCCGAAAGCATAGCCACAAATCAATATTTCAAAGTCTGGAGATGCTATATACTTATAGGCTCCACACTCTTTAATATCAACCGATGAGTATGTTTCAATATCGATAAATAATTCTCTATCAAATTCTTTCATCGCAAAGTAGCAAATTCGTTTTTTGACTTAATGATATAATCTCTACACTCCTCAACAGTTCCTCGGAATAAGACCTGCCCAGAATTTTTGTCTATAACTTCTTGTACCATATTCTTACAACTTTAAAATTAATAATAGAAGGTAGCAGAGGAATCGAACCTCTGCTGACATAGCATCCAGGTATCTAAGACCTATGTTCTATACCATATACCTTTCCGTTTGATAAGAATATAAGAAGTGGAAGACTACATCAAGTCGTCATCCCAGGCGTTGTCACCGCCAAAGTCCTCAGTAGCAGTAGAACCACCTGCAAGCATCTCGCCATCTTCAAGCTTCTGCAAGTTCTGAAGACCAGCAGCAATACCTTTATTACCAGATGTGTTGAATGCAAACATGTTAAGAGAGATACGGCCATACACTCCAGAGTAGAACTCATCCTTGTCCATGATAGGGTCGAGATTACGGTCTACGATAGTAGGCTTACGATTAGAAGTGGCATTGAGGAAGTAAGAATCTGCAAATGCATCATCATCTGAGCGCTCTTCATCACCATCACGAAGTGGCAACTTGATATTTACAGGAATCTTACCATTCTTATCTGCAAGCTTAGATTTACCGACAGTCTTAGCTGCCTCAATAGCCTTCTTAATCTTCTCGATAGTCTGAGTATCACTCTTAGGAATGATTACACAAACTGAGTACTTAGCTGACTCTTCTGGCTGGCCCTCCATTGCTGAAGGCTCAAATACGTGGCAAAAACAAAAACGAACTTTACCTGTTACTACTTTAGTTGAATTTTCCATACTATAATATGTTTTAAAAATTAATACTACTTGTTTGTTCTCTTATGAGAGAATTTACGATAATTTAAAAGAGCTATACCGAATTCTACTACTGTAGAATTTGCATCGCTATAGCCTAGCTTAGAGCCTGGATATTTTTGTGCCATAATTATGAATTAAATCTATTATATTCTAACTTAATAGCCGCTATAAAAGCAACTAAATTTACTATTAAACTCATTTTTATAAATCTACCCAATCATAATGCTTATTTAAAATTAGCCTTATTGTACGATAACCAAGTAGGCTTTGATTTGCATTATTAAATCTACCAACTCTTTTATTATATTTATCTACTTTAGATGTATATTTTTGAATTGGCAAATTATGTTCAGCTATATAAGAAATAAGTCTTTTATTCTTACGGTTTTTACGCTTTTCAGACTTTTTAATTATAAACATCGCAGTTACTTAAAATCATTTATTGCATCTTCAGTTCCAAGAGCTGGTCTCTTGTCATCTTCAGATACTAATGTTGGTTTACCTGCTGGCTTTATGATAACATCTGATAATGCTTCAGCAACTGCCTTTTTGCCAAATTGCTTCTCAATAGAAGTAATAGGCTTAAGCTTCATATCAAACAAATCATCTTCAGTTGCAGTTGGGAACTTCTCGTAAATAACATTGCAGATTTTATCCTCATCGTCAATCCATTTACGTCTAGATACTCCTTCTACAACCTTAAAGCCTGGCCAGTGTTTATTTTCATTAACTGCAAGGTCTAATGCATAAGCCTTTACAGAATCTGCCCATTCTACAAGCTGCGGAATTCTTGAAAGAACATCTACAATTTGCTCATCTGTCAACAATTTAGGAGAAGCAAAATCATACTTTGCCAATTCTAACTGCTTATCATAGAGTGCTTTACATCTGTTCTTAACTGCACAGAATCTACACCATCCACCTGATGATAGTTCTCCTTCACCATTAAAAGCCATTTTAGCTTTTGGCTTGAGCTCATTATTTGCCCAATCCATAAGGTCTTTTACAGAGATATTCCAAGATGATATGTTATTCAAGCGAGGCTGAACAATAGTGAGCTTTACAGTTTCAATATCGTACAGCATATCAAACTTAGCTAACATACCTAACGCATAAAGCATCTCCTGTACATTCCACTCAGCTGATACTGGAATTCCCTTACCATACTTAAGGTCAACTACCTCCATAACTGAATCGTTAACGATAGTACAGTCTGCAGAACCAAAGCTTTCTGGTACGTACTCTGAAATATCAAGTTTAGACTCGATAAACATTTCTGCAGATGGATTTGAAGCTTTAGCAGCTTTATATTCTTCTGTACAATAGTCAGTATAAATTGGAACCATATCGAGCATCTCCTCGTTGAAGAGCTTATTGCTCATTATGACTTCATACTTATCTGAGAATTCGTCGTCAGATAGTGTACCTAGAGTATCATGACAGATAAACAACTCTGCCAATTCATGGGCCAGTGTACCTTCTTCAGCATAAACAGAAGTTGGTTTTGGCGGCATTTTTTCCTCCAAACGAGCAGATGGTGTACAATTTAACCATCTGTGTGCTCCTGAAGGCGAGAGAAGCGCATGGCTTCTCTCGTGGTGGTCTTGCCCGTTATTTACTTCCATACTCTTTTGTGATTAGGAATACGTGACTCAATATGCATAGGAATATGTGTTACTCCATTTGCATCAGTTTTCTGTAAACCGAAATAATAAAAGTAATTTCGTCTAAAGCGTTCTGAGGCTGCCAATAGACGCTTTTTCTGTGACCTACCCATTATGCAAGAGTATTAAGGTAATCAACCAACTCCTGATATTTACCAGGGTCAAGAGTAGTAACATTCTTAGCACCAAGCTCTGTGAGCTTAGCTTTAACCTCATCACGATGAGCAGCGGCTTTAGAAGCAACAACCTTGCGCACGTCATCGATTGAAAGAGTTGGAGCTGCTGGAGCTGCTGGAGCTGCTGGAGCTTTAACTACGTCAGGCATAATGCTCTTTACTAAATCTAAAATAAAACCTTCTGTCTTCTCTGAGAGATGTACATTGACATCTACTGAAATCTTAATATTGTCCATAATTTAAAAATTTATTTGTTTAACAATTCTTGTTCGTGGTCCTTGATAATTTCATCAATTCGGTTAAGAAATTTGCCGACTTCCATAAAACCTATAGAGGCTGTTGCGTTATAGAAATTATCATTCTTATGCCAAATCGATACTGTAAATAGGTCTCTTCCGATTATAACCTTGTAGTCACCTTTCGTAAAGATAGTTCGTCTATCTTTAGAAATAGCATGCCAGTCAGTTTCTTCAACAGTAAAGAGTTCTGAAACTGGTACTTGCAAATAATTTGCCAAGGCACATATCTGAGCGGAATCAAGATAAGTTTCACCTCTTAATACTCGCTTGAAACCGAGCTCAGGATATTTGACCATTGGCCATAAGAGGTTTGCAACCTCTTGCTCCTGTAAGCCATATTGGCTCATAATTTTATTTATGTTAAATTTTTCCATGTAAATATGAAGTTATGTTCTTTATTATTTTCATTTGCAAAAGTAACAAAAATTCTTCATATAAAAAAATTTTTTATGTTAAAAGAAGTTAACAAAGAATTTTTTAACTACTGTTAACACTTGAGCTTATAAATATTATATAATGTATGCGTATATACGCGTGTACGCGTAACACAATTCTATATTACATAAATCTTATAAATTTATCAGATAGGTGGCGTTCACCAAATAAAAAATATTTACGAAACCACCTAACCTATTAAAAATCAATTACTTATATAAAAAGTGTCCGAAGCACGGACCTTTTCTATAACTTATAGGGATATTTTTAAAAAACATATACTACGGCTATAGTATATGTTTTTAAAAAATATCATTTGGACTATATAGATTATAGGGTAACTTGGGTAACTTTTTATATAAGTGATTGATTTTTAATAGGTTAGGTGTTACCCTATAACGTTCACGAATAGTTCACGAACTGTTACCTTGTTAAATATTTTTACTTTAGCTCTATATACTCTATATTGCTGATTGTGCAATTTGGATTTTTGCTAACTATATTGAGTTGCAAATTGCGATAACCAAACCATTTAGGACTAAGTTTAATGCCTAAAAATCTTTTTCGTTCTATTGACTTTGTAATTAAAAGCTCATCTTTAGACTGTATATTTAGATTTGCCGAATCTTTTGTAAAATATCCTGATACTGAATTCCAGGAATCATGATAGTTAATAGCCTTTACTGTATCTCTGTATATTATAGAATCTTTTAGCTGCGTTTTTATCTTGTACTTTATAATAGTTTCAGGATTTACTACAGCAGTAAGCTTATCAGCTTTAAGCTGCTTAATTAATTTAGCGTCATCAGCTCTTAACTGCTTATATTGCTTTAAAGACAATTCTATATTTGAAATATGAATTGCGTTTAGGCTGTCAGCCACTTTGTATTTATGCAGTGAATCAATGCTCACTGACATACTATTCTGGTACGCAATTTCACAAGCTTTATGCTGTTTTCCTTGGTGCCAAATATACAAAAAAGCCCCCAAGAGAATCACGATTAAAAATTGTGAAAGTATACTATAAAAATTCAGTTGCTTCATAATTCTAGCTATAATTAAATAAATAAAGAGAGTGAAATCCACTATATAAAGGTAATAGCTTTATAACCTAAATATAGTGGATAGCTTCTGTTAAAAATAGGGAGTACCTGGGATAATTTTATATATTTTTGTACTCCTCCTTTGCGTTAAAGCAAGGACAGGCTTTATGCACATTAGGCATATCACGATGGCCTACCACTTTAGCATTTGGAAATCTTTGTTTATAGCCAGCAACAAGTCCAGCTAGTGCTGCTTTCTGCAGTTCAGTTCTTGTATCTGCTGGCTTTCCATCTTCATCAAGCCCGCCAATATAACATATACCAATAGAATCTGAATTGTGTCCTTTACAATGAGCACCTGGTTTTGCCTCTGAGCGACCAGGCTCTACTGTACCATCCAAGTCAACTACTGCGTTGTAGCCGATTTCATCAAAACCGCGTTCTCTATGCCATTTATCTATATCCTTGGCATGAAAATCACGCCCAGCCTTAGTGGCTGAGCAGTGAATAATAATATAATTTATCTGTCTCATAATTAAAATACCTTTTTGTTTAAATTATAGCATCTAATCAGCCATATTTTTTTCATATCGTTTTGTTTTTAAATTTACAAACTCAGCGACTTAGATTTCAACTAACATATCTCGTCTCTTTGGTTATTTTTATAGTCTTTATTTCTTAACACTATAAAAATAAATCAAATCTTCTGCAACGACTTTTGCAAGTAGATTCGCCCCCTTATCGTTAGGGTGCAACATGTCAGTAGTAAAATATGTACTTGCCGTTGCTTTATATGGGTTTTCTTTTGTTCCATCACCATCCTGTTGTGACAAATTTTCAAAAGCAAAACTTAATCTTCCTTTACGATTCCAATCAATAACAGGAATAGATAGCATGCTTGCAGCTAATTCTATAGATTTTGTGACCTCTATATCCTTAGTTGGGTTATAGGAATTAGCAGAAAAAAGATTACTAGGATTGATAAACCAAATATTAACATCTTTACCAAAAATGGCACGTAAACTTGAAACTAAATAATACACAGCCCCAATAAAAGTTGTTCTGTCTATATCATCAATATTTTTTGTTAGATACACAGAACCCAATTTTGGCTCGCTTCCCCATGCTGTATAATAAACATTCTCTTTAAATTCATATAAGATATTTGTATAAGCATTTAAAGAAGAATTTTTGTCAACAACATCATTTTTTCCACCTTCAATTAATATTGTATCTGGATAATCTGAGACATCTTTATATATCTGTTTTTCTCCAGCATCCAAATCTGTTCCTTCCATAAGTCTTTTAATCTTCTCTATTTGACAAGCAAAAGTGTTATTATTGGTTAAACCGTTACTATATGGTCTAGAAGTATATGGATATAGATTTCTATCTTTTTGTATATCTTTAAGAGTACCTGAAGATCTTGCTACATTTACTAGACTTTTAATGTCTACGTAATTGTACAATCTGTTTATCCATAACTTTTGTTCGGAATAGCTATCTCCTATAATCAATACGTTCCCTATATTAATTCTTTCATTTCTCAGAATACCGTCATTCTTTGAAACATAGATTTTGCCTTTAAGTATAAAACCTTCTGATTTCCAAAAGCGAAGATGATAGCCATCTGCTGGCACTCTGAAAGTTTTGTTTTCGCCAATTTCTACACCTATATGATTTCCGTTTTCATTATATTCTTCATCAGTATAAATATTTATAGCAAGTTTATCTAATGGCTGATTAATCGCAAGTTTTACATATTCTCCTTCTGTAAACTTGCGATTAATTACATAATTTTGAACAGAATCTAGAGTGTTACCGCATTGTATAACCTCAACTTTACCAGAAGCACCAAAAATAGCATCAATATTTTGTTCGTTTGATGCGTATGTGGTCTTCTTTACAAAAACCTCATAGCTGCCGTGTTCGATATACAGACGCAAATAAGCAAAGTCATTTTCTGCTACGAAAGAATACACAGAACCATTTGTGCATTGTTCAAATATAGTTGTATATCCAACATTTTCTCTGTAAGCGTAGCATGCAAGGTCTTTCGTAGTACTTCTTACGGTTATTGTAACGCAATCACCTTTTTTAATCGCATTTTCTAAAACATTTTCTGCCTTGTGAGATTTTATGGTAAAACCCTGCTCTGGAATTGAGGAAGATAAGTCGCTGAGTTTATCACTCACCGCTTCCTGGACAACTTCAGGTACACTATCTACCATACTGAGAAGAGTATTCTGAAGTAGATTACCAGTAATCTCTTGATTACCATTTTGCTTTATAGCCTGCTTGATAGCAGCTTTTAAATTTTCGTAAGCCATAATTTCATTAATTTAATACTATCCCATATAGTTTGGCTATTAAGAGTATAGCCTTTACTCCACAAACTGAGCAACAACATGAGAATTTTGTCCATAACTTTATATTCTATTTAAAATCATTCTTCTCGTTTCATGTTTCCAAACGATTTATTATCTTGTTTATCAAACTCGCTGTTTAATCTATCTATAATAGGCTTCCAGTAACCTGGCAAAGCTTTCATAATTTCAAATCTTATTAAGTGATAAATCACTCTAAAAATAACATTCTTTGGATATGCTATGATAAGGTTTTTAAAACCATTGCAGACATAAGCATAATCAAAAATATACGTTAAAATCTTTGCAGCGAATATCGCTTCTTTTTTATCTCCGCAAGCATATACAATACTATAGATAACATATATGATTGTGAAATATAGTGCCAATTCGAATATAGCTTTCTGAGCTTTATTCCACGAGAAATTTTTGCATCTCGATATAGATATGCCATCTGCTCTCATTCCACAGAAGATATTAAATCCAAAGCCAATAATGAGAGCTACCACAAAGCCCTCTGTTGGTGTTAGTATAGCCAACAGAGAGCTAAAAGCAGAAATAATAATCAGCCTAATCTGTTCAAATTCAAATGTTCTTGCCATTAGATAAAGTCCTCCCAGTTTAATGTTAATGATTTACCAATAGCATCACTGGTCCATCTCATAAATTCCATACCTTCGTAGCCATCAGGGTCTGAGGCTACTAACTTAGCATAAGTTACACACTTGTCCACGGTATCAAGAACTGTTGGATAGAAATCGGCATAAGCCATATTAGCTGTATATGCCATATCTCCACTAGTCTCATTGTGAGTTGGAGTAAATGGACCAAGCACGCTTATTAACTGCTCTGTAGTCCAAGAATGAGCACTTCCAGATGTGTTAACCATTTTCTTGCTTGCGTAATCTGCAAGTTTGTCAGTAAAATGGTAACCATGCTTTTTGATATATTCAAGATAGCCTGGCGCATTCATAAGCAAGTTACTGTTCTGATTGTCGGCCATCTGATTGCGAAGAGAATCAATCTGAGCCTGAATAGCAGGATTACAATTCTGCTCGCCTCCCCACATACGATTAGCAAACATCATCCAAACTAGGTAAACAAAAGGATTGTTCATCCAGTTGTTCATACCACCTCCCATAGCAGCCATCATGGTTGCTGGGTCATTGTTCTTAGTAGCGGCCAAAATCGCTGCTAAATCATTATCGCGACCATCGGTGCAATAAATCTTTTCGATTGTATCAGCCATAATCTACAAATTTTAAATTAAACAATTAAGTTTTTAACTCTCTATGTTGCAACATTTTATTCAATATCATAGTCATTGTTATAGTCGTTATTGAAATCACCTCCTATGGTTTCATGCTTGAAGCCACCAAGATTAGTGATTATATTATCCACATCAAATTCACAAGTTACTGATGCTAAATCTCCTTGTTCCTGCCAATCAACTTCCATATTAAAAGTTATAGCATCATAAGTTTCACCTTTACAAGTTATCTTTTTCTGACTACAGAGACGAATTATCCTCATAGCATCGCAAAGATATTCAGGAATAACAGTGTTAAACTTATATGTTTTCTTAGAAACTTGACTTTCAATAAATGAATAGCCTAATCTCTTTGTAGCTTCTTCCTCAAACGAATATTCTGGTTTGCCCAATTCAGATTTAAGCAATAGAATAAAATGAAAATTCTCACTGCCTAATACTATTACGCCATTTTTAAGAGCAAAATCACCTTCTGGGTTCCAGTATTCTACCTTAAGACAATCATCTATATTGTTATCAAAACAAAATACTTCTGAATAGTACCATCCACCAGAATGTATCTCTAGCCAATATTGTCCTTCATAATCGATAACACCTGAAAGCGGAAATATACCTAAAAATAATAATATATTATAACCATTCTTTGATACGTTTCTCAGTCCAGCGTCTTTGAATCTTTCGACCACATTACCAGTTACTCTTTTATTAGTATCAGCACTTCTTACATATACTTCTGAAACATTTCCAGATACTATTAACTGAAATGGTGAAACTACATTTGGATTTGTAATAAGTGGAGCAACATGGCCATAAGCAAAACTGCGATAGCGGTTTTGCTTATGGAAGTTGTCATAGAACTTCAAAGGCGATATACATATTGGATTTGCCATATTGCTTTTTACTATTGGATTTGTCAATAAAATTATTATTTATTGCAAATATAATAAAAATTATTCAATACTATATAAAAATATATAAATTTTTAAAATTATTTAGCTCTTTATTTTGGACTATACACGAGTGTAGCACTTATAAGGTGCGTATCTATATTCACTGACAGCGAATCGATAATTCCCGTTCCAACTGATGTTCTAATAGCTTTATTTAAGTCTATTTTTTCATCTGCTTGGAATTCTATATCTTGCTGCATGCACTGCTTTATGCCTGTTACTCTATATGCGTCAGCTGATGGAGCTCTAGTATATTCTATACGATATGCTGGCATGTCTAGCATATAATATCTTGCAAGATATAACCATGAGCATAAATAGTTTTGTGGTGTAGCACTATACGTATAAATGTACTCATCATCTCTTAAGCCAGAAACAGCTGCAATAGGAACTCTATTTGTACTTCTATCTACCATCATAAGAGCAAAGCCATCTTCAGAAAATTTGTCAGGAGCATATAGCATTAAATCAATATCAGTGGAGAATACTTCAGAATTGATTTCTTCTGTTTTATCTGACTGTATATATAGCGATTTAACATCTATTTCCATGTCTTCAAATATGTCAGTGGAATCATCCATCCAGCTAAATTCATATCTTGAATTTAAATCTTCTTTATTATAGCTAGTTGCCTCTTGAGCATACAGAACTGTTTTCTTGTTAAACTTATCATACTTTTTAGTTAAATCAAACTGCAAATTAGGACTTGTATACGATAAGCCTTTCATAAAGTAAGATACATGCTCAATTCTTAATCTATTGTTATCATCTATGTACCAATAACATCTAAAGCAGTCTCTTAGCATATCCATAATTTGTTCAAATGTTATTTCTGCTTTTTGGGCCGCTTGGTCATAGTTGCCTTTTAGTATATTTGATTTTGGAGCAATAAATGGAGAACATCCAATTCTAGGTCTATCAAATGGTATTATAGGTGTTGACGTGTCTCCCCCATATAAAAATTGGCTATATTCAGCAGTTGCTTCAAATTTTACTAGCGGGTCTATTTTATGTAGTAACACTGTTATTACATCAGCTAATGAAAATGCATCTTTTAAAGTAAACTGCTTTCTAAATTGGTTTTCAAATGATGACCAGTTATCTGGTATAATCGCCCATATAGACGTATTAGCCCATGAACTTCTACTAATAGGAACAGGCATGTGCTCTGTTTTAGTCATAGCATTTACAAAGTTATTCGTAAAATATTCTCCATAATCATTTCTACCATACTTAGTAGGATGAGTAACGGTATAGGCTGATTGTTTTATTTGCAAGCCAATTAGGCCAATGCACTTTCTATAATTAACTCTTTCAGATATAAAATCATCTTTCGGTAAATCATATAGTGTTTTTGTTTGCCCAGATGATGGTTCTACTGCTGTATCGACGTCCGCTAATACGCGACCCCAAATAGTGTAGTATACTACATTAAATTTAAACTTAGTTGATACGGCTGTATCAGTATTATAAATTTTAAATTCGTATTCTCCTTCTTCGCTTATACTTGCTCGTTCTGAATTAACATTCCAATCTTTCAAAACAAATATACTTGTCGAAAAAGCAACTCCGAGATTTCCAAATGTTCTATCATCATAAATTTTTAATACAAATTTCCATTCGTCTTTTATAGCACTTAAAGCTTCACCTTTAACTGCTTTTCCTGTATTAAACCATCTAAACGTTTTATTTCCCTGCGGGCCACTCTCTGCAAATGATAAATCAGATATACCTATCATTTTTATATGGCCATCTCCATTAGTTTGGTTAGTCCACGTTGTAGGTGGAGTTCCAGCCGTATGAACGTATGTTCCAGCATACGCTGAACTCATTTCTTCAGTGACCTGAAATTCTTGAATGTTCAAATTTCTGGCAAAATAATACTTCTTTTCAAGAGCATTTGCATCATCTATAGCTTCATTCACATCCTGTTCCCAGTATGTTCCATTCGCATAACACGACACAGAATTGGCGCCTTGAATATAGAACTGATATAATAACCGCTTTGTAAGCGTGAGAGGAGTTATTACAGGTGAAAGCTTAATCAAATCATAGGTATTATCATAATTATTCATTATTCTTGAATACCTATCAATAGGAGATAATTTCAGTTCTATTGAGTGCCTAGTATTATCTAGCTTGCAGTCTGTTTTGACAAATGAATTTAAAGCTAATACTTTTCCTTCACTATTGGTTACCAATAGTAAATACTTAGTCTCTAAAAGCTGTGACTTTATAAAGTCAAAGTCTGTTCCAAATATTTTAATGGAACCTTCCAATGAACTTCTAAAGAAAACTTGTCCGGTTTCTTTTTTATATTTGTTTTCAAGCTTATTATAATGTGGCTCTTGTAACTTAAAGCCTGAATAGACCCAAACATGAGTAAGCATGTTATTAATTTCAATTTGGGTCATCTGCGATAACTCAGTGTTTGAAATGGTTAGTATAAAATCACATCTTATATAAGCTGCTTTTTTCCATATACTTTCATTACCATGTGAAAAATATTCAGGATTTCCAGTTTGTGCTACTGTATAGCCTAAGTATTTTGCGTTCTCATCGTACATGAATATTCTCGCTCTTTTTACATTTAGTATATCTGGCGCGAATGCGTTGAATATGAGAATATTATTTCTGTCAATAGGCCTTAAATTAGTTAACCAAGACGTAACACAATATTGACCTATTGAAGTAGCGCTTTCAAACTCACCAGTACTCGTATTAAGCTGGCCGCTTGTAGCTGTCTGCTGTTCTCCTTTAAGCAAATAAAATATATTGTTATTCATAAAGCTATAAATCTAGATAAACTTTAAATTTTAATCTCTAGAACTTTAAAATTTATACATCCTTATAATTTATAATTCAATATTATTTAAAGTCCCAGAGATTATAGAGTGAAGTACTGGGTTAACTATTGATATATCTTTTCACGTTACCTTTAATAACAAGAGTTCTGCCATCTCCCAAAGGATAAACGCGCTCAGAATTTTGTTTCTTAATAGCCTCTACGCCTCTTTCAATATTTGACAAATCAGTAGTTGTTTCTACTGTTATCATCTGTGCATGTAGACTATCCGCTTTATTAAAAGCTTGTGAAAATTTATTCTCAAATGTGCCCTTATTTAAGCTATCAACAATATCAGGAAGTACGCGCCTGTATTTACGAGTATTGCGTTTATTTATGATAGCCATAGCTTCACCGCCTTCTGCTCGCATATTTTTGCCCTCAGAATTTTTCTGATGCAAATCTATATCGTTACCAGATGCATGTGAACCGCCTTCTAAGAACTCAAGACCACCTTCTCCATACTCCTGATTTGCTGCGGCTGTAGCTTGTTTAGCTTTCACCTTGGCAACTGCAAAGCTTGTCCACATTGTTGCGATAGCCGCTAATGCCAAAGCAGGACCAATAATAGGTACGCCTGACATAGCTGACCATATATTGGCAGAAGCAGTAATAAGAGAAGAAGCCTGCGTTACAGTATTGATAGCTTCTTGACGCTTTTGAGCTTGCTCGAGAAGTTTTTGCTTTTCTTGCATATTCTTCTTCTCTTGCTGTAGTTCTTTCTTCTTAGTTGCAACTTGGTTAGCGTAGCCATTGTTACGACCTTCAACTTCAGCGTCATAAGCTGATTGAGCTGCTTCTACTCGCTTTTCAGCTGCATCGATCGCTGCTTGTGCAACATCAACTTCAGCTTGAGCTATTTCTTGAAGATTGCTAATAACCTGGCTGCATGCAGCATTCCAGGCTTTAATGCCATCATCATCAAAACCCATATAGGAAAGCAAAAATCCAGTAACGCCGTATTTACCTATGCGGCCAACCAAACTCAAACCCTTTTTACGTAGCTTTTTCTGTTCATCTTCAAGTTTTTTAACTACGTTGTGGGCTTCGTCAATCTGAGCTTGTGACCAGTCAAGAGCTCCAGACTTAGCTAATCTTATCTTTTCTTTCCACAGAGCAATTTCTTGTGTCAGCTCATAATCTTTAATCTCATCGGCCGTATGCACAGCCAAATTGAATTCTGATTTTGCCAAGGCTTGCTGTTGCTGGAAATTTTGCAGTCTATTAGAACCTGATATAGATAATTTCTGTTTATTAAACTTAGCATTAATACTGGTCTCAGATTCTTGCTGTTCAACTGGCTTAGCTCTATTTTGGGCCAAAGCTAGTTTTCTAGCATTCTCAACCTGCTCAAGAAGTAATCGTCTTTCTTCTTGAGTGCCTTTCTTTACAAGATACAACTGTTCTTGTATCTCCTTAGCGCGCAAGTCAAGAATAATCTGGTCATATTTTGCTTCAATCTGTGCTCTTTCTTGGTGCCATGCAGCCAATTGTTCAGGAGTAGCTTGACCTATAATTTCAGCTTCTGTCTGGCCATCTTCTGAAATAGTAGCAGCCTTTGTAGTATAAGCTGCCTCACGGTCATCAAGCCGCTGTAATCTAAGCTTTTTCTCCTTTTCGATTTCAGCAGAAACGGTATCATATCTAAACTTCATAGTTTGACGAAGTTTAGTCATACTATCTATTTGCCGCTCATCCTCTATATCTTGCAAATCAAGACTGAGTTTTCTTTGAGTATTCTCGATGATGGCCGTGAGCTCTTCTTGCTGTTTTTTAACCTGTTGCTTTTGCTCATCAGTAAGTGGCTTATTTCCCTTTTTGCCTGCTAAGAAAACTTCGTTTTTACGGAACTTCTCTTGCATCTCTCTGATTGTAGCCTCAGCAGAATCTACAGCTTCTTGTTTACGTTTTTTAAACTCATCTCTCTGCAAAGCTGTGATACTAGCCTCATATTTCTTCTGAATTGTGAGGTCATTTCTCCAGATTGTATCAGTTAAATCACGCTCACGAGGTGTACGCGACCTCGATTTATCATATTCGTGAGCTGATTTTATACCAGCTCTTTTTAATCTTTCTTCTGCTTCTTTAGCTCTGGCATTTGCAAGGTCTATGAATGCGGTAGCATCAGCTCTTGCAGCAGTTGCTTCTTTTCTAAGTTTTGCTATCTCTGTTTCTTTTACTATTTCGGCCCTAGGCTTGCCTCGTTTTCCTGATAAAGAACCAGGCACCCAAGATGGGTCTAACAACAAACTACCTACTAAACTCTGTGTAGCAGTTGTACCTTTTCGTTGTGCTTCGAGATTTGCCTTATTTTCCTTAGTAAGAGCTTCTTCATATTTATCAGCCGCAAGTTTCATTGCAGCTGCAGCTTCTGCTCTCGCTTGTAATGCTAAGACTATAGCTGTTGTGTTTTTAACAAATATATTTTCAGCATCACTTACGTTCCTTACAGATATGTCAAGTTTATCAAATTCTGTTTTATTATCTTTTGTCCACTGGATTCGTTCTTTTAAACCTGATAAATTTTTCCACTCAGCTTGGAGTTTCATATAAGTGGCCATAAGATTTCCGTAGTCTCCATTGGTCTTCTCAAGTTCACTAGATAAGTCTTCTAGTAACTGTATGTGTGTTTTAATAGCGACTCCGCCTTTAAAAACATTGCCAATCCAAGTTACTATTTCTTTACCGTGAGCAGATAAGGCGTACAATACTACTACGAGAGCCGTTTGCCAGCTAAATAAAGCTGATACAATTTGCTTAGTAACTGATACAGTAGGTTTGCCTTCGGCTCTAAGTTTTGCATTTTGTTCTCTTACTTTCTTTATCTCATCAATTACAATAGGTATGTTGTTAGAGATACTAAGAAAGAATGTATTAAGAGATACAGCTGCAGCAGGAAGTTCTCGAACTACCTGAGATACAGATACTCCAAGGCCATCCCATGACTTAGCATAATTACCTACACTAAGTCTATGATTTCCAGTTGCTTCCTGGAGTCGTATCATCTCCTTATATATAGCAGCAGTTTCTTGTTCAAGTTTTTTACCAGCATCAGTAGCCGAACGCTCGGCAGCAGACATGGCATTTAACTTAATCTTGTTGAGAGCATACTGTGCTGCCAATCTGTTATAAGAGCCTTCAGCAGACTGATTAATCTGAGCCTGATATTTAGCAGTCTGATTAAGAATTTTTGTCTGTAAATCTAGTTCTTTAACCTGTATATTTGTAGCATCTGCTGCTTGGTTATATCTATTCTGGGCTTGCGTAAGTGCATCAACCTGAGTTCTATTAGCTGTATGAGCTGCCATAACTTCACGAATCTTAGCTTTCAACTCAAGATAACGCTGACCTTCTTCTGACTGCAGATAAGCTAATTTCTCTTCGGCTTTCTGTACTTTAAAAATCTGCACAACATGGGCTTTAAGTTGCTCATCCATAGCAGCAAGTCTAGACCTCTGCTCATTGATTTGGCGAATTATATCATCACCTCTAGAAGCTCTTTGCTGAGCTGACATGTTTTTATATAAATCAATGAGATGCTTGAGGTGTATTCTAATTCTTTCATAGGAACCAGCTTGCAACTCAAGCGCTTTCTTGCTCTCAGCTGTAGTTCTATTTAAAGCAGCAGTTTTAGATTTTAAATCAGCTACTTCTTTGCCTATATCAGTCTGTGCGAACTCATATTCTTTCTGTGCTCTTTCTAATCTTTGGGCTGCTCTAGCTGCATCATCTAAAGCTGCACGACCTTCTTTGGTAGAAGTACTCATATTCTTTATAGCTTCTACCATCTCAGAAGAACCTTTCTTTATAGCAGCAACCATCTCTCCATAACTATCTATAAGCAGTTCCAAAGATTGAGTGATTTTATCTATGGAACCATCGGACTGTATGAGGTCACTTTCCTTTATTACGTCATCTGCCATAATTATCTATGTTTAATTCGTTTATAAGCTTTAGCTTCAGCATCGAGCTGAGCTTTTATATTATTAACGGTTGTGTAAAATTGAAGAACAGTCATGTGTTTAGCATTTAAATTAGCTTTTTGGCCAACTAACATACATAAACTTTCAAACTGCTTATCATATTTTAATTCAAATGAATTTTTACCAGTAAATATTCCTGGCTTATAAGATTTAAGCAGAGACAAGTCTATATCAGCTATCTCTTCGGTATATTCTTTGTCTTCTATAATACCTTTTAGCTGCAAGATTGTTCTCTGCTTAATCTTTTCATATATCATTTTTTCTTTTGCTGAATCAAAGTTATCTGGAAAATAAGTTTCTAGCTCTGTCGAAAGTTTTTTTTTCAACTGAAATAGCGTTTCTATAATAGAGCTATGCTTCGCTTTATTTAAGTCAGATAACAATTCTTGTAAACTAGTATCTGACTGGCTTTCTACTTTCTTTCCATCGATACTATATACGAGAGCAGCAAATGCCATATACCTTGGAGATATTCCACTCACAATCATGTGCAAGTTTTGTCTCATATTTTGCAATTCTTGCATAGCTTTTTTCTTGTCTCCAGAATTAATAAGCTTTGCAATTTGTACTATATGCTCATCAACTGAATCTATGTCAGAACCAAGTCCAGCATCTATGATAATGTACTTATTATATCGCTGAAAATTTTCAATTGGCATTTCATCAATTGAATCATACAGCTTTATAGTTCTATTAGCTAAGGATATTGTTTTCATACTAAAAATCTTATTATAGGAGTTGCAAACACTGGTACATAGATATACGATGGGTCAAGCGTAATCAGTACCATTGCAATCGATATTATAACACTAAGCCAGAAACCTAGACAAAAGTCACAATCAAGCATTTTAGCTACAATTGTAAAACCTATATCATCACACTGGTCTCTAAGCCAATATCTAAAACCTGATTTGCTCATAAACAGTTCTACAAAAGCAGAAAATAGAGCAATTAAAATTATTTGATATAACGTTGGCATAATTCTCTTGTTGTTATTGTAAACTCAAATCTCAGCCCAGAATATGGATGCATAAAGAATAGCTTATCCATAGACTGAATATCTTGACCAGAGTAAACATAGCTATTATAAATCTTTTCAAGTGAATACCCTCTATAGATATTCTCGAATCTCTCATAAACTTTGTCGATTGTAAGTCTACCTGTTTGTTTAATGAGACCTGGAGTAGTAAGAACTCTAATAATTTCGTCTTTCACCTCTTCTGAGTACATAGCATCATTATCAGCAAAAATAGTATCTAGATTAAACCAGAAAACTATAGCTCCTGAAAACGTAAATTGAGGTGTAGATTGAACTACTTGAGTAATATTCTGAGCGTCATAAATATCAAACCAGCAGAAATTACCGTATTGGTCATTTGGAAGTAAAGAAGCATATTCAGATTTTCCAATGTATGCTGCTGGATATATAAATTTTCCACCGCCTTCTTGGTGCTCAACTAACTTATAAGAGCGACCGAAAGCATAATCAAGCCATTTAAGCTTTTCTACTAATGTTTTCTGAATATCCTGTATAACTTTATCTAGCAATACTGGATTTTCTTTCATCGGAATAATTATGCTTCGTTCTACATTATTCTTCTTCTGTGCCATTCTGTAAATATTCTTTAAGTTTGACTGACAATTCTGGTCTTATGTATTTATATATGATATTTTTTAAGTTATCTTTTGTAAGCTTAAGAATTTTTGGTCCATACTTATCTTTTAAATACTTATTCTTATCATCAGTACTTGTTAGATAGAAACCATCAACATCATACACAAGCCTTAAAGACTTATACCATTCACCAGTATCTTTGAGTGTTACTCTATTATAAGGTTGTCCCTTTCTGATTTTTCGTTTTACAGTACTTGGAGCATACGGAGCATAAGTCATAATTTCAACATCATCTCCATTTACACCTCTTTCATAAAGCTGGTCTTCAGTAATGGCCTCTATGATTTCTTGCTCATGGGCTAATACAGTTTTAACGAGTTCCCTGCCAAGGACCTCATCAAACTTTCTTAGTCTATAAGCTAAGTTTCTAATAGATAAGCCATAATACTTAGATGCAGCCATTATATAGACCTGTATTTAATTCCGTTATTCACACATGGCAAACATACCCTGTCTAGTCCTTGTGTACTAATACTTAAAGCTTTTAAAGCAATATCCAATTCGTACGAAAGTCCAGATTGTCTCATACTATTAGAATCACCATCCAGTTCTACCAAAATATCCAACTTAGATGCATTGATAGAATGCCTATTAGTTCTAACATTTGGATTGTAGGCGAATTCTCGTAAGAAATCTATGGCTACCTGCTTTGAGAGTACATCCTGGAACATAGCTCTCTGCTTAATAATAAAATCTGTTAGGTCACAGTATGCTGAGACTTCAAGATTAATGCCATAGTTCTTATCGTAGGTAAAATTCATTATCTCTGGGTCAAATTCTTCGTCCTCTGATATGTAGAATGGGTGTATCTCAATGTACCTAGACCAAGCCTGGTAAGCTAAAAACTCACTTCTAGAACATGTTTTACATGGTCCGGTGGACCAATCTCTGTCTTTATAAATAGCTTGAGCATTTTCAGGAAGTTCTGACTGCTTGTATACTAAATACCAGCTGCCTCCAGCGTCAGTATTAGCACTCTCATAAGGCAGCAGAATATCTTCTTTTGGCTTAAACCATTCAAGACTATTAGCCTTAGTTTTCTCAAAAGTGAGAGTGTAAATTGACTCTGGGTTACTAGAGTGGAAAATATAGAGAGTATAAGAACCTGGTTCCGTCATCTGAAGACCAACCTTATCAATTTTAACTGTAACACCTTTAGAGCGAACAGTATCAATCTCAAATCCTACTAGTTTGTTACGATTTTCAATCTTGTTAGTAAGCCTACCAGTACCATCAAATAGAATCTTGTTTTCGATGAGAGATTTTGTAGCTTTATCGGCTAATTTCATGTTTATAAACTTATTAACGAGTTTCACAATACTAGCCTTAGTTTTCTCTTCAAGCCATTCTGAAAATGGATTTGTTTCTGTCCAATATTCAGAATCTAGAATATCTGTTTCCGCTGGAACATCTTGAAGAGCTTTATATAGAGAATCATCTATTCGAACTACTTCTCCAGATTTATAAGTTTTATTCACATCGTGTACCTGCCAATTATAGTTCTGAAAATCAGGAGCTATACTTCGTAAATTATCCAATGTAAGAAGAGGATGAATCTGCTGAAAATACATACCTGATTCTGTCTGAGTTAGATTGCTAGATAACATAATATCTGACAAATCATAACTCTGTTTCCATCCTACTAGATGGAGCATTTTATCTTGTATATCTGCGATTCTTATCATGATTACATTTCAGTTTAAAGTAAAAACGGGAGGAACGAGACCTTTTCATCAGTCTGTCCTCCCGCTGGACCCATCCAAAGCTAATAACAACTAAAAGCTATTACTAGTTTCTTCTAGATTTATATTTAGATATTCACCCAAAGAAAGATTACGCTGTTGGAGGAGCAACAACCTGCTGTACAGGCACTGCATAATTAGCATTCTCGCTTGAAATATCAAAAGCAATAATTGGACTAGCCAAAGTCTCAGAATTGCTGTTGTAAGAAGTAAGGAATGCAACGTCAACTGCAAAACCATAGTGCTCCTTACGTGTACGAACCATATCGGCTGTAGCCGTGCCGGCGATATCATGGTAATCGCCAACAGAATCGTAGAAGTAAGTACCACAAGGAATATTCAACAGTGGTAAAGTTGCGATACCCCACTCATGACCATCACCAGATACTGTACCAAGCAAGCAGTCACGCTCGAAACGCGTCATGAAGCCGAGAGAACCTGAATTGATAGCATAACCCTGAGCATACTTCTTGTTACCAAGTGCCATATTGTTGGTCAAGTGTACAATCTTGTTACCAAACTCGTTCTGCTTGTTAACGTCGTTGTACAAACCATGCTGAGCAAGCTTGCGCATAATTGACTCAACACCAGCATCACCTACGATGTGCAACTGACCGAAGAAGTCATTGGCTGCCATAATTGGGTCGAGGTCGCCAAAGATATTCTCGCGCTCAGTCCACTTTGCGTTGATTGTACCTGCTGTGTTTTTATAGAGCAGTGGGTTCTTAATAACCTTTGTCTTCTCAGCTGCAAGCTTAGCAAGAGCTGCTTCGTCGAGTTTCTGAGCAAACTTATAGATGTACTTCATCAACTTAGTCTCGAAGTCCTTCTGGATGCCGATTTCGTTGTTCATGTACATAGCAGGAGCGATAGTGAAGCCAAACGCATAAGTCGCAAAATTAATCTGCACCATCTTTGATGTATTTTCACTATCAGCAATAGTAAGCGTACGAGTATTACCGATTGTGATGTCTGCATCATAGTCGATTACAGGAGTTTCAAGGATGTTACCAATAGAAGTACGAGCCTTCTGCTTGAGCTCCTCAGTAAGAATACCGGCTGGGTCATTAGACTGCTGGATAAAAACGTCAAGAGCACCATATCGGCTAGGACGATACTCGTACTTGTCAAAATTTGAACTAGAACGAATGTTCTGAATTCTAGTAAGTACTAAACTCATAGTCTTTTAATTTTTAAAAGTTTAACATAAATATATCATAACTGACATGCTGCATTACCCTTTTACATCATACAGTCTATTATCGAATTGGAAGGTTAGAAACATTGTTTTCATTTCTAATCTCAAGCGCTTTGTTACCAAACTCAACATTATCGCGAGTTAAGCCAGTTGACAGCAGATAGTTCTCAATCTGAATATCAGCTTCCTGCTGAGTTTTAGCTGTTGACAAATCAAGATTAACTGTTCGGTGGTCAGATTGTAGGTTAGGTTTAGTACCTCCACCTAGCTGCTGCCTACCCGTATCAATAACATCCTTCAAACTTGTCTCCATTACTAACTCCTCGATAGTATATGGATTGAGGTTGTTCTTAGGATTGTTGAGAGTATTACCAGCAGCATCGCGTAGTACCAGCTTCTTTCCGCCTTTACCATCATCGACGAAATCAGGAGTACCCTTAGCAAGAATCTCATCTTTAGCAGCAGCAAGGAGAATCTTCCTAACTGGCTCTGAAACATCAGCTTTAAACTTGATACCAGCTGTAGCATTAGTAAATGCAAAGTCTACCTGAAGGTCTTTCTCCTTCTTTTCGTAGTCCTTTTTAGCATTATCAAGCTCTTCAGTCTTAGCTGTAAGCTGTGTCTGAAGCTGAGTAACCTGGTGGCGAGCATCTTTAAGCTGCTGTTTTACAGCTTCATCAGACCCGCCTGCTGCAAGTTTAGTTTCAAGCTCAGTTACTTTCTTCTTCTGAGCTTCAAGCTGAGCAGAAAGTGTCTTAGTACCATCAAGCTTAGTCTTGTAGTCACCAAGAACTCGCTTAAGATAGTCATAAGTTTTTTCACCGTCTGCTTTACTTATGCCAGAAATACTGAAAATATCAGCATCATACTGGCCATGCAAAGCACCAATCTTTGTGCCGATTACTGTTGCCTCATCATTGCTAGAGAGTGTAGTAATGGCTAGTTTTTGAGCGTCAGTCAAACCCTTAAGTGACTCGCTCTGATTAAGCATTTCAATTGTTATCATAGCTTTGTCTTTTAATCTTTAGGTTCCTCAATGAGACCTGCAGCATCACCAAATGGGTCATTGATGACAGCTGTAATTGAATAACCAAGCAGCTTGTAGTTCTGCTTAAATACCTGCCACTCGCCGAATGAGAAGTAGCGTTTCTGAGGTGGATTTACCTCTTTACCTGTTCGCTTGCTAAAACGGTCACCAAAAGCAACCATCGCAACAACTTTGTCAGATGTGTTGTCGGTAGAAGCATTTGAAGCATTCTGCTTCAAGGTTTCTTCTACGATAGCGAGGCGAGCCTCAGCTTTCTTAAGTTCTTCGGCGTTATTGTCAAACTCCGTCTTCTGTTCAACTGTGAAAGCATCAGGATTACTCAGCTGAAGCTGCTGAAGCTCCTCCTGACGGTCCTTCAAGTCCTGAATCAATTCTTGGAGCTCCGCCTTGTTCATCGTTTTGTTTGACATATTCTAATAATTTATCTCTAATAATTTTAATCTTTTCACGCAGTGGAAGAGAAGAACCAAATTCCACAATATCAATGTTTTCACGTTCAAACTTTGATATAAACTCTGAGAAATTAACTTTAAGTTTTACGTAATTTACGTTAAGCAAACTAGCGTTATAAAGCTTCATTATCTCATCGAGCGTTTTATGAGGATATGGCTCTAACTGCTTCAATATAAGCATCCTCTGCAACACCAGTGGGTTATTACGATATTCCACTTCAAGAATCTGCTGCATTATAGCATCAAGTTCTGTTTCAGTGGCTCCACTCTCTTTAGCAGATTTATACTTAGAATAGAGTTCTTCGACAGTGAAGACATAAAATTCTGTGCCCCAACTTATAGATGATGATATGAAGTTATCTCCATAACGAAGTTTACATATCGTGTCTTCTACGAACTTCTGGGCCTGCTCGAAGTCCGTCTTCAGAGTATTAAGAACAGCTGTTTTGCTTTCAAAATTAGCAGCTACCTGCGTTTCATTTATAGCTTCCTTTTCAGACACAGCTGCATTGCCACCCGCTCCTACTACAGAGACCACAATCTCGTCGTGAAGTCTGCGGACCTCTTCAACGTTGTACTCGAGACTGTTTTTATCAATTGTAGTAATCTGGACAGGATTACGCATATCCGCTATGCCCTCTGTCTGATTAGGAACTGGTACCTCCAAGAAGGAACCAGGACCAGCTATACGCTTTTCACCACAGCATGGACACTTTTTTACTGTTCCGTCAGCATTAATCTCATATTCGCCGTCAGCATTTCTTAAGAAACCGCCGTCACAGTATTCACCTGTTTCGTTGTTCTCGAAATTACAGTCTGCCTCATAAGCTGAATAAATAGGATATGGAGCATACAAATCGAGATGCTGTTTAGAGATAGAGAAGAACAAATACCAGTCCAATCGAGATAATTCCTTCGTGATTGGATTTTTCTTAATATCTGGATATTTCTCATTGATAGGAGTTGTCCAAAAGAACCGTGCTGGACAAAATCCTAAATTATGAGTAGCCTCTGTTAACATAGACTCTATCTCATTCTTCTCGTTAAGCTGATAAACTCTTATTGAAGTACTGTCAAAGACCGCTATTCTGTGTTCTGGCTGTTTGAAAACAAGCCATTCAAAATTAGTGATACTCTTATCTACAAACTTGTAATCGATAACATTATCGATATTGAGCCAATAGAAATATGGCTCAGGCCTAAAGCTTGTCTGCTGAGTTGGGAGGTCAACTACAAGTATGCTGTTAGGTGATACCTGTAGCTGTTTCCATCCTTCAGTTTTCCATATATCCGGCTCGTTAAGTACATTCTTTTTGTAGTTCAGCCAATCTTCAAGCAGTTCAGATGATGTAAACTGATATGCTGAACTTGAGTTTCTACTGTAGAATACTCGTTCGAGCTCTCGGTATACATCATCTATAACTGCTGAAGTTGGAAGCGGATACTGGAACAGATGAACAAATATATCGTACTTGTCTCTTGGGAGTAAGTGTGACACCCAATCAAGAAACAACTGAGCCGAGCTATTATAGTCAAACAAAGATATGTTAGTTTCCGTGTGGAACCTAACGCGCTGCTGGAGAGAAGACGCTTTATTTATCAGCTGCCTTTTCTGTGGTCTTAGCAGAATTTCCTTTATCTGATTTAAGCTTAAGCCCATATTCTTCTGTATATTCGTATTCACTATTTTCAGGTACGCGCCAACCACCATTTAAAGCTGGTCCCATATCGAGAATTCTCTCTGCGTGTGATACCTCAAATTCCTGCGAGATACCATCCGCTTCAAGACGTACCTTTTTTACTGGTTTTCTAACTTGTCGTACCATACTCAAATCTTTTTAACTTGAAGCTGCGTTTGTGAGCTCCGTAAGTGGATTGTAGTCAAGTGTATCGGCCTTAATCAAGACTAGATTGTCTGACCAATTAGGATAGAAGCTCCAACTAATAGTGTTAGAGTCTGGCTCCTCATAACCACCAAGGTTCTTATCACCTACGAAGAACTTGTCAACTGGAATAGGCTCATAGTTTGCGCCATCACCGGCCTCATCGATAGCTCCGATATTACCATTCTCGTCAATCAAGAACACGCCAATCTTTTCGCACGAATAAGTCTTGAGTGTCTTAATAACTGACTGAGCTTCCTGATAAATAATGCCAGTGAATGTAGTTGGCTCACGACCAATAACAATCTCAATACCACCAAGTGTCTGGTTACCACCACCAAACGTACGAGCTTCACCAGGTTCAGTAGTTGGATTCTGAATGTAAGGCGAAATAATAAGCTTAGTGCCGTCTCCTGCAGCAAAAAGAGGTGTCATTGTAGCTTTCTTAGAAATCGTTTCCTTAGGAATCTTATTCTTAACACCTGTAGAGCTGAAGATACGGGCAAAAATTACTTTCTGAATCTGTCCAAAGCTCTCTTTGCACTCAGCAATCTCAAGGTCATTGAGATGCTTACCTGCTGGACATCCGCAATTCAATCCCATAATAGTCTAAATATTAATTAGTTAATAAATATGCAAAGCTAAGCAGTGAGTGCAAAAGCTATGCGTTAGTTGCAGATACAGGACTCGAACCTGTGACCTCTAGGATATGAACCTAGCGAGCTTCCAACTGCTCTAATCTGCGATAAGTGAAGGCGGCCGCGATAACAGAAGGATTCGAACCTCCGACCTCAGGTTTACAAGACCTGTGCTCTAGCCCTCTGAGCTATGTCACCACTGATGCCGCTATTTGCCCTCGTCAGAGGAATCGAACCTCTCCAGCCACTGGACGGACATAGCGTGACTGGCTCACCAGAACGAGGATGTAGCTCTCCGCCGAGAGCCTGATTGAACCTAACTTAACAACATAATAAGCATACAATGTTATCAAGAAAAAACCTTTACCTTAAAAAAATAACCATAACCCCTAAACTAACATTTACACTGCAAATATACTAAAAATATTTGAGATAATAAAATTTTTTATGTTAAAGTATGTTAATTGAAATAAAATTAATTTCTCAGCCTTATCCTACTAGTATTATGTTTTCTACTATGCATCTCAATTACGCCCGTAAGAGCATCTGGCGCATCATCGTGCTGCTGTTTCTTATTATCTTTACGATACGACATAAGAGCCGCATAGAACTTAGGCCACTTCTTTTCCCAACCTTCTGGAAACAGAATATCACTTTGGCACATTCCAGAATTAGTGAATATACGTGTTGCTTTCTTCTCAGACTGAGTGAATGTTCTTACGGCGGTTCTAAAGTTTCTGTGTGTTACACGAAGTATCTTTTTAACGTTTCTAGAAAAGCCTCTACCACCATTATTTGACTCTATAAGAGCTGATACGGTCTGATTTCGTGTTAGCATCTCAGCTGTCTTTGGTTCTGTTTTCTCCATTGGTGCATCTGTGAACAGCACGTCTGTAACATACACATACTCAGGTGTATCTATGAAGCAGATGGAGCACAGATTATCAGCTCCAGTATCAGCTGTATCTGTGTAGTTCCACTTGTGAGCAGCTTCTCGACCTTGTGGTAATTGGTCTTTGTTATAAGTCTTAAAACCTTCAGAATACATAAGACCTTCTTTTGGTGTAGGGTCCTGCATATACTGAGTATCAAATACGAGTGGGTTAATCTCTCGCATGTGGTCAAGCTCTTCGAGTGTATGCTTCATAGGCCACAGGGCGTGACGTTCATGAGTAACAGGGTCTTCCTGTATAGCCGGCAACGACAGAACTGTCCACTCATCCGGCTCTATCTCCTGCAAATATCCACACAAGTCGTGCTCATGTAGTCTCTGCATAATTATGATAATAGGAGTATTACGACTGTTAGTACGGTTACGAATAGTATTTTCGAATCGCAAGTTAATTCGCTCACGAACTATATCTGAATCAGCATCCTCAGGTTTAATAGGGTCATCAATCATGATTGCACCTTGGAACACGTTAGTCTTAGCACCTATCTGCTCAAGCATTCCATTCATATCTTCATCGAATGTAAGGTTGTCGGCCGTTTCAGAACCTTTGATTGGTTCCTCTTCATCCACATTACCAGCACCAAAACCGGTTACCTGACCTTGTGTTGAAACTGCATACATCTCTCCACCAGCTGCTGTTCGCCAACGTTTATTAGAGGCTTTCTCTTTTTCAAGCTTGGATTGCGGAAACAGCTCTTTATATAAGCTTTCTTGCATGATAGACCTTACGGTGTCTGAGTTATCTGCTACAAGCACATCAGAATACGACAGGTGCAAGAATCGACATTTAGGATTTAGAGCAAAGCACCAGCTAATAAATGATTTGATAACGAGCTCTGTTTTACCATATCGAGGTGCTATGTTGATGATAAGTCTTCTACACTTACCATCTACAACATCCTGTAAAGCTTTTATAATTTTCTCATGGTGCTCAGCAACTATAAAATTACGCTTATACTGAGCTTTAAACATAGCTTTAGTATAGGCCTTGAACGATGAAAGCATTTCAAGGCGTAACATCTCTTTAGCATTTACAATATCATGCTTGAGAGTATCTGCGTTTATAACTCTCTGCTGCATTTCAGAGAGTGTTCTTTTTGGAGCATTCATATTTATATAGAATTTATTTCCTTATCTTTAATTTCAACAAAGTCTCCAATGCCTAAACGAGCCTTGTTGATACAAGACGCAATCCAACCTATCAGATAGGCAGAAGGCTCGCCGCCGTGTTCCATATCAATAGCATCCTCAATGGCCTCACAGGCATGATAAGCTTCATGGCAACAAACCCCCATCTTCATAGAATCCTTGCTTGCAAAATTAATAAATGAACAAAGCTTCCTATTTGATTTTTCCCTAACTTCATTGTAGGTTGATGCGTCAGAATTAGAGAAATCAACCTTCAAAACCTCGCCATTTCTACCTTCAAAACACTTGTTGGCATCCTCTTGGTTCAGACCAATAGCGACACATAGCATTCTTGGATAGATAACAGGGTCGTATTCGTAATATCCTTTCTTCTTCATATTATTAAATATTTATATTATAATAGGCTGAGTTCACAGTGGCAAAATAAATGAATATCAATTGTGTTTAATAAAAACTAGTGAACTCAGCCTTGGATTTAATACAATAGTTGCGAAATAGTAATATATAATAATGTATGGGGGTGGGCGTGCGCGGGCGCCTGCGTAACTAAATGGTTTCATACTTAAGAAATGAGAGAATTAAGTGTGTACAATTATTTGAGAAGTGACTCTCTAATCAGAATATAAGCCTCTCTAGAAACTGGAGTATTCGGTATGATACCTGCGGCCTTAGATTCTTGAGGCAAATCGAGCATCATTCCAGTTTTTCCGAAAATACGGTCCCAGAGTTTCTCTACTGTCTGGATTTCTCCAATTCTAGAGTCATTCATAAGACGTTTAACCACTATTTTAATAGCGAGAGGCGTCTTGTCATTATCGTATATGGCTTGAAGCTGCTTCTCATTAGCAGTAAGAAGGCAAGCTAACAGATTGGCTGTATCTGTCTTCGATAACTGCAAATCGAGATTTATATTAAGTGAACTGAGAAGCTTTACGACTTCTGGTCGAGTTGTACCTTGAGAGAGCATAATCTGCTTTGCAACGTTTTCTGCCATTGCGGGCTGGCCATTACTAACAGCTACCCTGTTAGCCAAATCTATAACTTCTTTAGCCGGCATGTGCTTGTCTTCATCTTCAAGTTGTTGATATACGGCCTCTTGTGCTTCTTGCTTTTTCTGTCTAAACGCCTGAACAGCTTGTCTCGCGGCTTGGCCTTCAGCAGCTCTAGCAAGTTTTAATTTAGCTTTTGCAAGCTCTTGGGCTGTTTTCCTGTCATGTATTGACTTTGACTTATCCTGGACCATGGAAGCTCGTTGCTCGAGACCATCTGTACCTAATAAGTCTGATGAATCTGGTAATATATCAGAAATATCATCGTTAATTCTATCTATACTTTTCATTGTCTAATCTTTTAAAGTAAATCTGAAATGCTACCGCATTTTAACACATCTATAAATTCTTTATCTATGCCTAATACGCACGCACAGTTTAAATCGCTGATGTACGTAATTTCCATGCAAGTAACTATTGGCTTAAACAACTCTAATAATGTTCTTTCCAATTCAATATGGTCACGTATCTGGCATGCTGTTTGCTTTACAGATGCATCTCTGTTTTTCAAGATGCAGAACATAAAATCAAGCAAATCTATAAGTGTCTGGCGGTCTATCTGTCCTATCCACTGTTCAGGTATGTGTAGCATATTTTTCCATGTATATCTAGTTGGCAATAACTTCTGTTTAGCTAATAATAATTTGAGTTCTTGGCCCCATGAATAAAATCTGCTTTCATCCTTGTCACTCGGCAAATTACTAAATGGTATGCCTAAATTTGCACACGCTGTACTGAGCACTGAAGATGCAGTCTTAAAATCTCTGCAGCCTTTAAGACTGATATAAGCTCTAGTTGGATAATAATTGCCACGTAGCAAAAATGCCAATGTAACAATAAGCTCATCTTTTGTAAGCTGACTACCCAGCATTGGAATATCAAAATTTGTAATAATCTTTCTCATGTAAATACACTTTTATGATTTAACTTATATATTTTCATTTGCAAATATACTAAAAAATATTGAAATACGAAAATTTCGATGAATCTTTTAAAATTTTTTAACACTTTATTACAAAAAAGTAGCAAATCTTATTATAGCTTCGTTGTTATTGCTTCGCAAACAGTTGATTTTTTAAAAATCACTACTACAGTAGCAAATTGTAATACATTTTTGAAAAAACCAACTACTCGCGAAGCAATAACAACTACTCTCGAAGTAATAATGACGAGAAAATAGCTATCATGTTATGTACAATTCTTGTATTTTAGTAAAAAATATTTATAAGGTAACTGTTCGTGAACCATAGGTGAATGGGGTCGGGGCACTTCTAAATTATTGGAAATCAATCACTTATATAAATAGTTACCCAAGTTACCCATTTCCTATATAGTCCAAGGATAAAAAATTAAAAAACACTACTACTGGAATAGTAAGGTTTTTTAAAAAATTAGGTTAGAGATTATGGAAAAAGTCCGGCCTCCGGACACCTTTTATATAAGTAATTGATTTCCAATAGGTTAGGAGTAACCGTAAAAGATTTTTACTTTGGGTAACTGCGAAATCGACTTAAATCCCATGAAAATCGCCATTTATAATATAGATTTGTAAGCGCAAAAGGCGGAACTCTGATTAGTCGTTATATATTTCTAGTAAGAATTAAAATAATGAGCCCCAGAACCATTTTTATATATTAATCTATATATCTTTATTATTTTTATATTATAATGGCCCAGAGGTATACTACTTTAATCCCTGGGTATGTTTTTAATATTTTTGGACCTCTACATACGCGCGTAGGCGCATACCCATATACATTTATACTACTATAGCCTGTCGTCCAGTGAACCTATTTTGCGCAAAATTTTTCCGAACAAAGTGCGCAATATAGAATTGAGCCTAAGGGCCCTCCTTGTCAGTATTTATGAATTGATGAAGCATATATTTATCAGCCTATTCATAAGTCATAAGATGTGTACAGCAGAAATTTTTGGCTCAGTATTTGGACAAGTCTTTAAATAATAAGGGGCTGCCAGGCTAATAATTGTTAAGGGGGCCTAATTTTTATTAAAATTAATATTTATTAGCCTAAAAAATTAATAGCCTATTAGCCTAAAATTAATTAAATTTAGAATAAATTAACAACCTATTAGCTAAAAATAATTAAATTTAATATTTATTTGCAATTAAACGCTAATAAGTGCTAAAAAAATACCGATTTTTAGCTTAAATATTATTAAATTTTTAAATTATTTAACTATTAAATACTCGGTGCCTGGACAGAGAGTAAATACAAGAACGGTG
>ENA-OPAL01000240-OPAL01000240.1-human-gut-metagenome-genome-assembly--contig:-NODE-240-length-45085-cov-10.848368_pt1 | contig 45085 bp, 33 predicted proteins | sample MGYA00241057_ERZ501430 | MGnify/ENA primary metagenome ERZ501430 (study PRJEB25962, sample SAMEA2042506) | human gut metagenome | biome: human gut; feature: human-associated habitat; material: faeces...
GAACCCGTGTTACCGCCGTGAAAGGGCGATGTCTTAACCGCTTGACCATGGAGCCATATCTCAGTCACTGTTTTGTGTTTTTTATTTCTCTTGCGTGACCGAGATTTATATTATCATAACACAATACCTTTTGCAAGTGTTTTTTTGAATTTTTTTTATTTTTTTCAAAAAAACTTATTTTTGCGTATTTTCTGCCATTTTCAGAAGTGCTCTATTCTTCTATTTCGCGCTCGTCATTAGCGACTCTTTCAATATGCATCGCCAAATATCCTGTCTCGACTTCTTCTAATTTCACACCAAGGCTCTCACCTACCTGATCACAGACTGCCTGTGCCATTCCAAACGATTCTGGAAATTTCACTTCCATGTAATCATTCATATTCACCTTCAGCTTCTCACCGCTTAAGGCTCTTGCTACCATATAACGGATATGGTTCATCAGACGGTTATAGGATAACGATGCGATATCGATCGGCTTTCCGATTGCTTCTTCTACCATGCTGATACACTCTCTGACGGATCTTGCCATCTGCATCGCCTGCGATACTTTCTCATCCTCTATCGCCGAATGAATGTGAAGAGCCACATATCCAACCTCATCATCTTCTATATCAATGCCAAACTGCTTTTGAAGAAGCGGGCGGATACTTTCTGCCGCTTTAAATTCCATGTGAAATAATACACGGATATCCTCTGTGAGCGGATTACTGATCTGCTCATGATTCTGAATACGTTTTACTGCAAATGCAATATGGTCTGCAAGCGGGAACAATACCATACGGTCAATCTTCCCGAATATCTTTTCCGCCTCGTCGAGCACGGCATTCGTTACTTCTAAGAATTCCGGTGCGATGGACTTTACGATTTCTTTTGCCCCGCCCCGTTCTTTATATTTTTGGAGAGAATATAAACGGTCTTCTGGTCTTACTTCGATTCTTTCTGCAACTTTCCTGCCGAATCCGACTCCCTTTCCCATGATCAGGACTTCTTTGTGATCATCCTGATGGATGGCCATTACAGTATTATGATTTAAAACTTTTTCTATCCTGTACATCATATCCCCACTCGCATTTCCACATTAGATTCTTTTACGCTTCATAGATATCAATCGCGAAAAGCTCATCTCCTGCCTTGATCTCACCTTCATTCAGAAGACGGATCTTCTGGTTGTCTTCCAGCTCTGTGCAGAGAACCGGTGATGCTACAGACGGTGCATTCTCTCTCAGATAATCCAGATCCAACTTCAGCATCGGATCACCCTTCCTCACTGCCTGTCCGTTCTCAACGAAGCACTCGAATCCTTTTCCGTCCAGTTTTACTGTATCAATGCCAACATGGATCAGAAGGCTTACTCCGGATTCTGTCATGAATCCGATCGCATGCTTGGTATCGAATACGAAGCATACTTCTCCGTCTTCCGGTGCTCTTACGATCGCATCTTCCGGTGTCACAACAGCACCGTCTCCCATCATACGTCCGGCAAATGCTTCATCCGGCGTTGTGGAAAGATCTGCCGCAAGTCCTGTGATTGGACTTGAGATCACGATTGTATCTACTACTTTCTTTTCTCCTGCCTTGTCTTCTATTGTAGCATCTTCTGATGCATTCTGACCAGTACTTTCTGTATCCTTCTGTGGCTCATACAGCTCTTTTGGCGCATGTTCCAGATAATCTTCCAGGTCCGCCTTAATAACTGTCACACTCGGCCCGTAAATGACCTGTACGCCCTGTCCACGGTGTACCACGCCCGATGCTCCGGTCGCCTTTAAGATTCCATCATTTACCAGATCCGGATTGCTTACCGTACAACGAAGTCTTGTCGCACAGCAGTCTACATCTTCAATGTTCACAGATCCTCCAAGTCCTCTTGTGATCTCCGCACTCAGTGAATCTTCCGAACCAGCTGTTGCACCAGCTTCCGTATTGCCTGCTTTTCTCGCATTTACATCTGCTTTTGTATAAAGCTTTGTCTCTTCGTCATCATCTTCACGTCCCGGTGTCTTGAGATCTAACTTCTTGATCAGGAATGAGAAGATAAAGTAATACAGGAAGAAATAGATAATTCCTACCGGAATGATTCTGATCCAGCTTGTCTTCGCATTTCCCTGAAGGATACCGAATAACAGAAGATCTAAGAATCCACCGGAGAATGTAAGTCCTACCGCAATATTCAGGATATGTGCGATCATGTATGCACTACCTGCCAGTACCACCTGCACTGCAAAAAGAACCGGTGCTACGAACAGGAAAGAGAACTCCAGAGGCTCTGTGATACCTGTTAACATACATGTCAGTGCTGCGGAAAGAAGAAGTCCGCCTGCTGCTTTTTTCTTCTCTGGTTTTGCTGTACGGTACATTGCAAGTGCCGCTCCCGGAAGTCCGAAGATCATGAAGATGAACTCACCTGAGAAATATCTCGTTGCATCTGCGCTGAAATGCGTAATATGTGCAGAATCAGCAAGCTGTGCGAAGAAGATATTCTGACCTCCCTGGATCAGCTTTCCGCCGACTTCCATCGTTCCGCCGACAGCTGTCTGCCAGAATGGAAGATAGAATACATGGTGCAGACCGAATGGGATCAGTGCACGTTTTACAATACCGAAGATCAGTGTTCCAAAGTAACCCGTTCCTGTTACCAGACTACCCAGTGCATAGATACCGTTCTGCACGATTGGCCATACGAAATACATTGCGATTCCGACGAACATATAAGTAATCGTTGAAATGATCGGCACGAATCTGGAACCGCCGAAGAATGATAACGCATTCGGCAGTACGATCTTGTGGAAACGGTTGTGAAGTGCCGCAACACCAAGACCTACAATGATACCGCCAAACACACCCATCTGCAGTGTATTAATTCCACATACCGAAGCAATCGTTCCTTCTAGCACATTCTTGGAAATGGTTCCGTCTGCCGCGATCTTACCACTGATTTCAAGCATACTGTTAATAGAAATGTGCATAACAAAGTATGCGATCAGTGCAGATAACGCTGCAACTTCTTTCTCCTTCTTTGCCATACCGATGGCTACACCAACGGCAAAGATAAGCGGAAGGTTGTCGAAAATTGCACTTCCGACTTTGTTCATGATGATCAGCAGCGAATGAAGAAGTGTTCCTTCTCCTAAGATTCCCTGCAGTCCATAAGTTGCGATCGTTGTGGCATTGGTAAAAGAACTACCAAGGCCAAGGAGCAATCCTGCTACCGGAAGGATTGCGATCGGGAGCATGAAGCTTCGCCCTACTCTTTGCAATACGCCAAAGATTTTGTCTTTCATAGTTTTTCTCCTTTTCTTTGTACAGGTATCTATGCATAGTGTAGGCTCTTTTGAAGATGCTATACGTGATGATGATTTTCACATCATTATAAGTACAAAAAAGAGACACTAACTCTGCATAAATACTACTAATTTATACATAGTTAATGCCTCGTTCACTAACAAGTAACATACTATATTGATATAATATCACCATTCACATATTCTGTCAATCCACTCATTTATTTTTTTATAACTTTCTCACCGAATTTCCGTCATTTAATTTTGCTGGAAAGCGATATGCATAATTCTTTGTCTGCCAGTTCTCATCATCCATCATACGCAGCAGATGATTTCCCGTAATCCGCCCCAGCTTATTTTTCGGATGTATGGCAGAGAGCAATTTTATATCTGTCGTATCCTGTAATTCCGCATCATCAAAGGATACAACAGACAGATCTTCCGGAACATGTATTCCCCTTTCTTCCAGGAACTCCAAATACACCCATGCGACTTCGTCATTGTAGATCAGAAGTGCTGTACAATCCCTGGTATGACGGTAAATATGTGCAAGTCCTTTTTTACTGAACTTATCTTCCATTTCTCTTGTGGAATACCAGCGGATACAGTCGTCATCGTATTTGATGCCATAATCGGACATACACTGTATAAATCCCTTATAACGTGCAATCCCCTGCATGTCATCATATTTCAGGATTCCTCCGATTTTCCGGTGTCCATGTTCGATCAATATCCTGGTAAGTTCATACGCTGCCCGTGTATCAGACGTTTCCACACTGTCAAATGCCATATTTTCATAATGGTTATGAATAAAAATTGTAGGGATATTTCTTTTCTTAATCTCTTCATACAAACGGATATTCGGGTTCGGAAATGCAGAGCGTGACCCTTCTATGATCAGTCCTGATACATTGTTCTTAAGCATTCCTTCCAGATACGCTGCCTCATCATTCAGACGATTCTTGGTAACCGCTACACCAATCCGATATCCTTTTTCGCTCAGGGATGATTCTATTCCGTCATATACCTCTGGAAAGAGATATTCGGAATAATAGCTCAAAAGTAACCCTACCTGCGGACGGTTGTCATCAATCAACTGTCCCTCATAAGACACATACGTTCCACTTCCCCTCACACGGGTGATCAGACCTTCTTCTTCCAGCTGCTGCAGTGCTGTCCTTACGGTCTGTCTGGAATAGCCAAATTTCTTCTGCAGACTCGTCTCTGAAGGAAACTTATCCATACTCTTGATCACTCCACTCGTAATCAAGGTATGTGCCCAGTTATATAATTTTTGATATTTTAAGCCTTCCTGATTCGTGTTCTTCATAACCTCTCCATATACCAATTACGGGCAAAAACATCAAAGAATGCCTTTGCCCGTAATGAATAAATAATTTTATTATTTGATAACTGTAAGTGATTCACGGTCTGCGAATACTGCTACGAAGATCAGGAATACAACTCCCTGGATCAGCTGCATCATCTGTGTTGAGAATCCCATCATTGTCAATCCACTGTTCAGTACAATGTAAAGAAGAGATCCAACAACGATATTTTCAAATCTTACCTTGGCTCCACCGGAAATAGGCATACCACCTAATACCAGAGCGATCAGAATCTGTGTCTCTAACTGGTTACCACCGGAAGATGTAACAGATCCGACCTTGATAACGTTGATAAATGCTGCAAATCCTGTCAGTGCACCTGCCAGTACATACATGAGGAATTTCATTCTGTCTGTACGGATTCCTGAGAACATTGCTGCTTTTTCACCGGCTCCGATCGCTTTTAAATATGTTCCGAATTTTGTATAACGGAATGCGATAAATCCAATAACCAGAACAACTACTGTACAAGCCACTTTGAATCCTGTACTGTCATAATTGATCAATGTTGCAGAACCGGAAACAGGTGCATTCGTTGTCATATATTTGATAAATCCACGGAATAAGAACATGGTACAAATTGTAACAATGAATGATTTGATCTTACGGTATACGTAGAAGTATCCGTTGATCGCACCGATGATCACACCTGATGCAATACCACCAAGAATTGCAATTGCAATTCCATGTTTTGAAAGAATACATACAACGATTGAAGCAATTCCAAGGATAGATCCCTGAGAAAAGTCCAGGCCGCCCATCGTCATAATGAAGAATACACCCATAGCTGCAATCATTGTAACATATACCTGCGAGAATGCCAGTGACATATTTCCCATCATACGGAAATCTGTCAGGACATTGAACAGCAGGAAAATAACAACCAATCCTACGATTGGCAGGAGCGCACGAACCATCGCCATCTTAGACGCTTTCTTAAGCTGCTGCTCCTTATCGTTTGTTTTTGCACTTACTTGACTTCCCATAGTTGCCTCCTTATACCATCATCGAAATCAGACCATTTTCATCCAGGTTCTGATTACGTTCAAGTTCTCCACTGATTTTTCCATCTTTCATAATAATGATACGATCACTCATACCAATCAGCTCCATCAACTCTTCTGAGATCATGATGATGGATTTACCGTTCTTTCTCATCTGGTTCATCAACTGATAGATGTCCTGTTTTACCTTAATATCGATTCCTCGGGTAGGACTGTCCAGAACAACGATATCAGAATCTTTTCCGATCCATCTTGCAAGAACAACTTTCTGTTTGTTACCACCGGACAGATTTGAAACGAACTGGTTTACATCATTCATCTTTACAGACATCTGTTTTGCATATTTATCGGCAAACTCTCTACGTTTCTTATCGCTTAATATATGTGCTTTATTAGCAAGTTCATCTAATGATGGTAAGCAGATATTGTCACCGATACTCTGATTTAGCACAACCGACTCATTGTCACGGTCTTTGGATGTATAAGCAATGCTGTGCTTAATTGCTGTAGGAATATCGTTGATGTGTGTTCCGTCAGCCAGAACAACTTCACCTTCTCTGTCATAAGATGCACCGAAGATTGCTTTACCGATCTCATGCATACCTGATTCTGACAGACCACCGAATCCAAGGATCTCTCCTTTGTGTAAATCAAAGCTGATATCTTCGATCAGTCCTGGAACTGTAACATTCTTTACGGATAATACAACTTCATCTGATACTTTTTCACCATAGTCTGAACGATAGTAATCACCTGTTACCTCACGTCCAACCATCAGCTTCTTCAGATCATCTTCGTTCACATCTGCACTCTTAACCGTATCGATATATACACCATCCCGGAGGATTGTGATTGTATCGGATTTGTCAAGAATTTCCGGAAGGTCATGGGAAATAAAGATAACCGTATTTCCATTGTCACGAACACGATTCATCTGTTTGTACAGTTCTTCACGTCCTTCCTGCGAAAGAGCAGTTGTCGTCTCATCGACAACGACGATCTTAGGATTAAAATATGTAGCTTTTACGATCTCAACCAATTTACGATCTTCGAAATTATAATCATCAATCATATCTCCTGCTTTGATCTTATCAAATCCATAGGATTGTAAAAGCTCATTTGCTTTTTTGTTCATTGCTGCGGTATTCTTGATCCCCAGATGAACGAACTGATCTTCATGTCCAAGGAAGATATTCTCTGCTACCGTCAGTCCGGAAAGAGTTCCAAGTTCCTGTACGATGATAGAAATACCTTCTTCATTTGCTTCTACCTGGTTCTTCGGATGAACTTCTTTTCCATCCAGAATGAACTGTCCACTTTCCAGTGTATAGATTCCTGTCAACATATTTGTCATTGTTGATTTACCGGATCCATTTTCACCGATCAGTGCGTGAACCTCACCTTTATTGATATTAAATGACACATCTTTCAACGCCTTCGTGATACCGAAGTTTTTAGAAACATGTTTTACCTGTAATCTCACTTCACTCATTGCTGTCTTCCTCCTTCTATTACTTGACAATCTCGCCTTTTGTAACCTTTGTTGTCAGAGTAACGATAATCAGCAGTGCAAATCCTGTAATAACGTCCTGGATCGCTGTAGGAGCACCAAGTGCGATGAAACCGAAGAAAATAATATTGATTACGAATTCACCGATGATAATAGCCTGCAGCGGCATACCATATTTCTTAAATGCCAGACCGAAGAAACATCCCATAGTCGGTACGAAGTTTCGGCTCATAGATGCCATACCGGTAACCGCTACCATTGAAGAACCATAACTGATTGTCAGAATTGCCATTACTCCAAGGAATGCACCACTTAAGATGAATGCAAGTACCTTGTATTTATTAACATTAATACCCATGTTCTTGGCAACGAACTCATCACTACCAATTGCATAAGTATAAGTTCCGATTTTAGTGTAGTTTAAGAATATGTAAGCAACAACGCATGCTACCAATGCAAGGATAATATCCCAAGGCATACGTCCGAATGCTCTTAAGTGTGCCGGAAGTGTCTGTTCCACACCACCTGCCATGTAGTTTGCTAACGACTCATAGATGAGCGCCAGACCTGTTGTAACGATCATAGATGGAATTCTTAATTTTACATAGAAGATTCCGTTTAATAAACCAACGATAGTGCCTGTAAGAATACCTCCGACGATCAGTCCGAAATATCCTAAATTAAATTTTGTTGCCAATACGCAACCAACGATTGCGGAAAGCATGATATTTGCACCAATAGAGAAATCGAACATTCCCATTACCATTACGAAATAGAAACCAACCGCACCTACAGTGGCAATCAGACTGGCCTGAAAGTAATTGAGCATATTGGAAAATGAGCCGAAGTTATGTGGTGTCAATATTTTAAAGATTACCCAGGAAACAATTACAAGACCGATCAGGATTACATATCCCATTGTCTTTCCTGAGAGTTTTTTAGTAGTGCCCATATTATCTACCTCTTCTTATTATCTTTTTAAAAGGGAAGGTGGCATCGCCTTTCTTGCGACGTCACCCCCCAAATTATTTTCTGTTATCTTGCGTCCGGTTTATTTACCAGCACGGCTTTCTGCATCAGCGATAGATACGCTTGCTGCAGTTGCTTTCAGCTCTTTCAGACTTTCTTTAGACATAGCTACTAATTCATCGTCTGTGTATGGAAGCTGATCTACGAAATATTTCTCATATGCTGCATAGTCATCTGCTGATGATACATACAGGTATGGGAATGGAACATCTTCGAATTTACCAGCGAAGTCTTTGTAGTTACCTTTGACTGCATTGTAAACCATCATGAATGCGATCAATGGGTCACAGAAGTGTCCACCGGATTCACCGGCCATTGATCCATTCTGAAGTCTTTCTCCAAGGTCTGGAAGGAAGTCTGTAGAAACGATATCGATGTCCTGAGTCTTTCCTGCTCGTTCAACTGCTGCGATTGCTCCCTGAAGTGGATCTCCACCACCACCAGCTGGGATCAATGCATCAAGCTTAGGATCTGCTGCCATTAAAGCTTCAGCGGCTTTTGATCCACCTTCTGAAGTTGTACCAGCGTACTGTGGCTCAGAAATTTTTGCTTTGTCGTCTGGGTTTTCTTTGTTCCATTTTTCAACTCCGGCTTTGTAACCTTTCCATCTTCCGAGCCATGTAGCATCTCCCTGCTCCCAGCCGATAAGACCGATGTTACGATCGCCTTTATCAAGAAGGATCTTAACAAGTTCTGCACCGTTTGCAGGTTCATCTTCATGAACTGCTCCGATGTAGTAAGCGGAATCTTTTGCTGCTTTGTAGATATCTGCACTGTCTTCTTTGCTGATTACACGGAAGAACTGTGCAAGATATACTTTATTATCATTACATGTCTTGATTGCTGATGTCATCTCTGTATCAGATGAGTTACAGATGATGATTCCCTGGCATCCTGCTGCTGCTAACTGTTCTACAGAAGCTGTAACTTTCTCAGATACATGTCCCTGGTCAACATACTGTACTTCTACATCCAGTGCTTTTGCTGCTGCATCCAGCATCTTTTTACACTGTGATCCAAGTACGTCTGTTGAAGACCAGATGGAAACTCCAATTTTAACCTTTCCTGATTTGCTGCTCTTGTTACCTGAGCCACCATTGCCGCTTCCACATGCAGCAAGTCCAACTACCATTGTTGCTGCCAGAAGAGCTGCTGTTACTTTTTTGAGAACTCTCTTCATAATGTCTCCTCCGTTTTCTATTTATTTGATGATTCAATTATATACTTAACCTGTCCGGTTTCGCAATAAAATACAACCATTTTTTCTCACAAAGTTGTATCGTTGCAAGTTGTTTTCCATTGCTTTTATGTGTGTTTTTCTATCTTTTTGTGCGTTTTGACAGTCTTAGCCGCTATAATTGTGAACAAAAAATGAATTTTTTGTGCACTTTTTGGCTTTTTCTTCATATTTTCTTTAGAAAGCAATACAACTTTCATTTTTCCATTTACTTGTATTGTTTTTGACAAATATGTCGAATTAGATTGTATTTTATTTTTCGTTCGCTCTAAATCCTTTTCGAACTAAATCCTTTTATTATATGTAGATACTTCTCTTCCTTTGTATTTTTATCCGTACATCCATATCAAAAACTTATAATCTTAATGCATAATTGCTATTTTACGTATTGTTCTTATTATGATATCCTACATTTGGTTAAATAATTAACACAAAGTTTTTATGAAAGAGGTAAGAATATGGAAGACACAAAAACATGTCTTGAGAAGCAGCCGTTATCTCAGGAAATGCTTGAAAAGATGAATGCTTACTGGCGTGCTGCCAACTATCTGTCAGCCGGTCAGTTATATCTTCTTGACAATCCGCTCTTAAAAGAGCCACTTACAATGGATCAGATCAAGAAAAAAATCGTTGGACACTGGGGAACTGTCCCAGGACAGAACTTTATCTATGTACACTGCAACCGTGAAATCAAACGTTATGATCTGGATATGATCTTATTATCAGGTCCTGGACATGGCGGAAACTTCTTAATTGCCAATACATATCTGGAAGGTTCTTACAGCGAAGTATATCCGAACATCAGCCAGGATGAAGAAGGTATGAAGAAGATGTTCAAGCAGTTCTCATTCCCATGTGGAGTTCCGAGTCACTGTGCACCAGAGACACCAGGATCTATCAACGAAGGTGGAGAGCTTGGATACTCTATCGCTCATGCATTCGGTGCTGTATTCGACAACCCGGATCTGATCGCAACTGTTGTTGTTGGTGACGGTGAAGCTGAGACCGGACCGTTAGCTACTTCATGGCAGTCTAACAAGTTCCTGAACCCAGTTACAGACGGTGCTGTACTTCCAATTCTTCATTTAAATGGATATAAGATCAGTAACCCTACTATCTTCTCTCGTATTTCCCACGAGGAAGTTGAGAACTTCTTCAAAGGATGTGGATGGAAACCTTACTTCGTAGAAGGCGATGATCCGATGACAATGCACAAGAAGATGGCAGAAACAATGGATACTGTTATCGAAGAGATCAAAGCAATCCAGAAAAATGCACGTGAGAACAATGATCCAGAACGTCCGGTATGGCCAATGATCGTTCTGCGTACACCAAAGGGATGGACTGGACCAAAGGTTGTAGATGGACAGCAGATTGAAGGATCTTTCCGTGCACATCAGGTACCACTTACAATGGAAAGTCCAGAACATCTGGAACTCTTAAAAGAGTGGCTGGAAAGCTATCATCCGGAAGAACTCTTCGATGAAAACGGACACCTGATCCCAGAACTTGCGGAACTTGCTCCTAAGGGAGATGCCCGTCTCGGAGCTAACCCACATGCAAATGGTGGATTATTATTAAAAGACTTAAGACTTCCTGATTTCCGTTCTTATGGAATCGAAGTTGAACCAGGTAAGACAAAGGCTCAGGATATGATCGAACTTGGCGGATATATCCGTGACATCTTCGAATTAAACGAAGAGAACAAGAACTTCCGTATCTTCGGACCTGACGAAAGTATGTCTAACCGTTTATACAAAGTATTTGAAACACAGAACCGTGACTGGAATGCCGGACTTCTTGACACAGACGATTGTCTTGCAAGAAACGGACGTATCATGGATGGTATGTTAAGTGAGCATATGTGTGAAGGATGGCTGGAAGGTTATCTGTTAACAGGACGTCACGGATTCTTCGCAAGTTACGAAGCATTCATCCGTATCGTTGACTCTATGGCAGCTCAGCATGCAAAATGGTTAAAAGTATGTAACCAGCTTTCATGGAGACAGCCAATTGCTTCTCTTAACTTCATCCTGACATCAAATGTATGGCAGCAGGATCACAACGGATTTACACATCAGGACCCAGGATTCCTGGATCACATCGCTAATAAAAAAGCAGATGTTGTCCGCATGTATCTCCCACCGGATGCTAACTGCTTACTCTCTTGCTTCGATCACTGTATCAAGAGCAAGAACTATGTCAACGCTATCGTAGCTTCAAAACACCCAAGCTGCCAGTGGTTATCTATGGAACAGGCTGTTAAGCACTGTACACAGGGTATCGGTATCTGGGATTGGGCAAGTAACGACTGTGGTGAAGAACCAGATGTTGTTATGGCTTGCTGCGGTGACACACCAACTCTTGAAACAATGGCTGCTGTTACAATTCTTCGTGATGAAATGCCAGAACTCAAGATTCGTGTTGTTAACGTTGTTGACCTGTTCAAGATGGAATCAGATCACAAACATCCACACGGATTAAGTGATGCAGAATATGATGCAATCTTTACAAAAGATAAACCGATCATCTTCGCATTCCACGGATATCCGACACTGATCCATGAACTTACATACGAACGTAACAACCACAATATTTCCGTTCATGGATATCAGGAAGAAGGAACGATCACTACACCATTCGATATGCGTGTACAGAACCAGATCGACCGTTTCAACCTGGTAAAAGATGCTATCATGCACTTGCCACAGCTTGGCAACAAGGGATCATTCCTGATCCAGAAGATGAACGACAAGCTGGTTGAGCACAAACAGTACATTGCCGAATACGGACAGGATCTTGAAGAGATCCGTAACTGGGAGTGGCATAAATAAAAAAGTCCTCTATTGATTAGTTTGTTTTAATATAATAAAAGCCCGGAAGCTTACAATATTTTACTCCAATTCGATACCTTTATCTTTTATCTGATCATTATTGATCATCCGAATTTATGTAAGCTTCCGGGTTTTTACATTTCTTTTTCTTTCAGGAATTTCTGAAATTCTTTTGCCGCGATACTTTGCGGATATTCCTTGTCGTAGATCAGTATGATATTACGTTCCGGCAGCTTTTCTTTCACTTTGATCTCAAATACCTGTCCGGACTTAAGTTCCGAATCTGCAAATTCCGCCGGGATGAAACCAAGTCCCAGATTGTGCCTTACCGCCGGAAGTATCATATCCGTCGTTGCAAGCTCCATATCCGGTGTAAATGTCAGACTGTTCTTTTCAAAATATTCATTTAGAAAACGTCTGGTAATCGTCTCTGCAGTCAGACTGATCCACGGATAGGACACCAGTTCCTTAAGTGAGACCTCTTTCCCATCATCCTTTAATTCTCCAAATCTGTTTCCACTGATCAGGATATCATGATATTTTCTCAGAATCTTCATCCGAAGAGGTTTTGCTACCTGAAGGTTCGCCGATACAAATGCAAGGTCTACTTTTCCTTCTTTTACTGCATTCACCGACTCTGTCGTACTGTTATTCAGAATCTTAAACCTCACATTCGGATACAGGCTGTTGAATTCTTCCATTGCCTGAAAAAGATAACAGTGAAGTGCCGTCTCCGTAGCGCTGATATAGATCGTTCCGTTCTCCAGCGAGATCAGATTACTCAGATCATTCTCTCCTTTGAAAAACTGGGCACATCCTGCCGCTACATATCCATAAAATGTCCGGCCTTCCGGAGTTAGCTGCATTCCGGTCTTACTCCTCGTAAATAAGCGGCAGCCAAGTTCATTTTCCAGTTTGTGTATGGTACGCGTGACTGCCGGCTGGCTGGTCTTCAGTACCGTTGCCGCCTTGGTAAGATTTTCATATTTTGCTACATAATAAAATATTTTGTAATATTCAAAATTTGAATTCATAATAAAAACTACTCCTCTTCATCTCTCACTATATTTTAAAAAATAAGTGAAAAATGTCAAGTGATATCTTCCTTCTCCACCGCTGTCAACTTTTCTTATATACTTTTACATATTCCAAAAGAGATCTGACATATCCAAATGCCAAATCTCTTTTTTGTCCTTATTAACCTTTTACAGCTCCGGCTGCAACACCTTTGATAATATGCTTCTGACAAGCCAGATAGAAGATGACTACCGGGATTACCGCAAGGATCAGCGCTGCCATAACAGCACCCATATCTACACGTCCATAACTTCCCTTCATATACTGGATCGCAATTGAGATTGTCTTATACTTATTCAGATCCAGTACCAGGTATGGAAGCAGGAAGTCGTTCCAGATCCACATCGTCTCCAGGATTCCTACGGAAATGTATGTCGGCTTCATGATCGGAAGTACAACGGAGAAAAAGGTTCGAAGTGGTGTACATCCGTCGATCATTGCTGCTTCCTCAATTTCCAGTGGAATGGATTTTACAAATCCGCAGAACATGAATACTGCAAGACCTGCACCAAATCCGAGGTAAATGATAATGATTCCCCAAGGTGTACGAAGCCCTGTACGGTCAGCTACCAGCGATAAGGTGAACATAACCATCTGAAACGGAACAACCATGGAAAATACGCAGAGTAAATATAACAGTTTTGTAAACTTACTGTTTACTCTTGTAATATACCATGCACACATAGAAGTACATACAAGGATCACAAGTACGGAACCAACTGTGATAAATACAGTCCAGCCGACTGCACTCAGCAGTTCATATTTGTCAATTGCGGACAGGAAGTTATCGATTCCTACCCATGTCTGCTTTGTCGGGAGTTTGAATGGTTCTTTGTTGATAAATACTTTATTTTTAAATGAGTTGATCAGCACGATCAGGATCGGCATGATATATACAATACCGATGATCGTAAATGCACCTGTTCCAAACCAGCTTAATTTACTTGTCTTTTTCTTCATTACTGCTGTACCTCCTTAGAACGTGTTGCACGTAACTGGATCATACCGATCACAACTACGATTGCAAAGAAGATGACTGCCTTCGCCTGTCCGACTCCTTCCCATCCGGTACGTCCGTAGAACGTATTGAAGATATTAAGCGCCATCATCTCAGACATCTTAGACGGTTCACCGGCTGTCAGGGACAGGTTCTGATCGAATAACTTGAATCCGTTTGTAATTGACAGGAACATACAGATCGTGATCGATGGCATCATCATCGGGATTGTTACCTTGAATAATGTCTGGATCTTATTTGCTCCGTCAATCTCTGCTGCTTCAATGATATCACCAGGAATAGACTGAAGACCCGCAATATAGATGATCATCATATAACCGATCTGCTGCCAGCTGACCAGAATGATCAGTCCCCAGAAACCATACCACTCATTCAGAGCAAGTGCGGTACCATATCTGGAAAGAACTCCGTTAAAGATCAGCTGCCAGATATATCCAAGTACGATACCACCGATCAGGTTCGGCATGAAGAAGACCGTACGGAAGACATTTGTTCCATGCATTTCTTTTGTCAGTGCCATTGCAAGTGCAAATGCTATGATGTTAATGATCAGAAGAGAGGCAATCGCGAACAGTGCGGTATACCAGAATGAATGACGGAATGCCGTATCTTTCAGTGCTTCTATGTAATTTGAAAATCCTACGAATTTCGCGTCTGTTACGGTTGTAAATTTACAAAATGAAAGCCAGATTCCCATAATAAAAGGAACGATAAAGCCAAGAATAAATGCAAAAAACGTTGGAAGCACGAAAATCGGCATATAACGTTTGATGGATTTTTCCATAATAAATTCCTCCTTCCATGCAGAGAATCTCCGCTTCATTTCCCTGCACTTTTTCATAAAAGCGGCGGGTGTTTCTTGCAACCGCCCGCCACTACTCACTTCATATAACTATTTTGATTGTTACATTTTTATTTTTATTTTGCTGCTGCAGCTTCTTTTGCCCATCCGTCAACGAATGCTGTTGTAACTTTTGCCCAGTTTGCATCTGTCGGATCTGCTGCGTAACTTGTCAGTGCAGAACCCACTCCGTTCTTCCACTCTTCTGATGGCATTGTTGAGAAGTTCCAAGATACAGGAGTCTTTCCGTCTTCTGTATATTTGTTTGCTTCGTTAACAAGTACGTTGTCTGATTTCAGGTTCTTCTTAAATGGAATTGTGAATCCCATGTCTTTGCACATTGCCTTTACACCATCATCAGATGTTACACACCAGTTCATGAAATCAAGTGTTGCCTGAATGTCGTCTTCAGATGCTTTGGAGTTTACACACCAGTAGTTCTCTGTACCTGTACAGATTCCCTGATCTTCTTCGCCTTCTACACCGATGTAGATTGGAAGGATTCCAAGATTGTCATCTCCGACGTCTTTAATGTTGTTATATTCCCATGTACCATTCTGGTAGAAGACTGCATCACCTGTTACGAAATCTGCTGTTGCATCGTCAGCTGTCTTTGTAGAAAGTTCTGTTGGTTTGCAGGTAGCGTTGTTGATGTAGAGATCCCAGATCTGACGGTAGTTATCAAGGTATGTTCCTTTGATAGCATCTGTGTTATCGATTCCTTCATCTTTGTATTCATAGTAGATTGGAAGGTTTGCCAGATGAGTTTTGAATCTCCAGTCAGATGATCCGTCCATACCAGCGGATGTAAATGCTGAGAATCCAAGTTTGTCCTTATTTGCTGTGATATCTTCTACAACTTTCTTGAAGCTGTCAAAGTTAGTGATATCATCAGCTGAGTATCCTGCTTTCTTTAACAGTTCTTTGTTGTAAATGATTCCGTAGCTTTCTATTACGTATGCGATTCCTGACATCTTGTCGCCGTCCATCAGTGCGAAATCATCACTTGTCAGCTGTTTTGCAACATCAGAATCTTTCAGATCGTAGCAGTAATCTTTCCAGCTTGCAAGTCCAACCGGTCCGTTTACCTGGAACAGTGTCGGAGCATTGCTCTTAGCCATCTCAGATTTTAATGTCTTTTCGTATTCTCCGGATGCTGCTGTAAGTACTGTTACATCCACTCCTGTTTCTTTTGTATACTCTTTTGCCATATCCTGCCACTGCTCATCCTGTTCTGGTTTGAAGTTTAAGTAGTATACTTTTCCTTTTGCGTCTTTCTTGTCTGACTTGCTGTCAGAAGAGCTTCCACATCCTGCAACCATTCCTGTTGCCATGGCTGCTACCAGCATTGCTGATACAACTTTACGCATTTTCATAATTCATTTCCCTCGCCTTTCTTTTTTGAAACCTTCGTTTCTCTTGTTGTCATTATATTAACAGAAATGCGCTCAAACCCTGTATCAATAAAACAACCTGATATACAAAAAAACATATCTATTGTTCTTCTTCAAACTGCCGGATGCTTTCGTCTTCTGCCTGCGTGAATTCCTGCTCCGTTATCTTTCCCTGTGCCAGTTCCGCCAGACATTCTCCCAGTACATCCTCCTGTAGCAGTGAATTCCACTTCACCTGATAATTCGGTACAATCTGTGGATTTCCCGTATAAGCCTTCAGATAATCATCCAACAGCGTTCCTTCCTGTCTTGTCCTGCTGTTCAGCAATTCTTCTTTCTGTTCTTTATTCAATTTCGTTCTGAATTTGAGGAACTCAACTGCTCCTTTTTTCACCTTTTCACTATAAGTTGATACAACTGCCCAGCCGAATGTCTCCGGTGAGCCTATCAGTTTATTTTCAGGAAATGTAGAAAAACATACTTTTTTCTGCATTTCCTCCGGAATCTGATCAATCATCCAGTAACCATTAGGTATCATCGCTGCATTTCCTGCCACGAAATTATCATGAGCTACGTCAAAATCATTATGTAATGCATCCTGGGTCGTATATTGGAATAATTTTTTTAATGTACCGGCTATCTCCAGCCCCGGTTCATTCTGATAGGTATCCGGATATAATTGCTTCATGAATGCCGCACCTTCTTCACTTCCTGCTACTTCTGCTGTTGCAAGCAGCATTGCGGCCCATGCCGTCCCTTCCGTATGCAGGGCAAGCGGCGTGATCCCTGCTGCTTTCAGTTTCTCACAACATTTCCAGAACTCTTCCCATGTCTCAGGAAATCTGCTGATTCCTGCCTGTTCAAATAACTCCCGGTTCCAGAAAACCCCTGAACAGGCGAATGCCGCCGTGCTGACCGGACCCAGATAAATCTTTCCATCCTCTTCCCGGACCGATTCCATTACTGACGGTTCGATCATATCTTTCCATTCCTGATCTTCGTTAATGTAAAGTGTCAGGTCCTCAATCCTGCCTTTCTTGATCATCATCTGATAGAAAGACGGAAGCATACGCAGATCAGTGATAATAGCCGGTAATTCATCTGTCACATTCATACGTTTCAGATTCTTCCGGTATTCTTCCTCTGTCTCCATCACCCAGTCCACATCTATATGATACTTCCCTTTGTATGCCCTGTTGAACCGCTCCACCACTTCCTCTTCATTCTTATTACCGGTACTGGAATCTACGGTAAGGATCATTGGGATCTCTACTACTTTATTCTTTTTTCTGGTCTGTGTATCCTCTTTTCCCACACAGCCGGTCAGTGCTGCCAGCATGACGATCACCATCACTGCTGCCATAATCCGTCTACTGTTCACTGTTTTCTTTCCCGTCATCCGGGATCTGGATAACACAGACGGTTCCATTTGTATCCGATTCATAGAAAAATCTCACATCCTCCCCATACTTTAACCGCAGTCGCGTAATAATATTTATCACACCATAACCATGTTTTTTTTCTTCAAAACTGTCTTTCATTTTTGACACCGGTATCTCTGACAGTCCGTTTAACTTCTCCGCCATCTGCTCTTCCATCGGAGTTCCGTTATTATAGACACTGAATGTAAGCTGTCCTGCCTGTTCAGTGACACTGATCCTTATCAGACCGCCTTCGAAGATATCACAAAATCCATATTTGACTGCATTTTCCACAATTGGCTGTAAGATCAGCTTTAATATCCACCTTGTTTTCAGTTCTTCTCCACATTCGATCTCATAACGGAACAGATTCTCATTGCGGATCTGCTGGATCTCCATATAACTTTTTACATTTTCCAGCTCGTCTTCTACTGTCACAATCTCACGTCCTTTGCTCAGTGACAGACGCAGATACTTTGACAGTGCCTGTATCATCTTCATCGTCTTCTCTTCCCCGTTGATCCGCGCCAGCATATAGATGGTATCCAGCGTATTATAGAGAAAATGCGGATTGATCTGGCTGATCAGCGTATTCATCTCACTGATTCTTAGTTCTTTCTGCTGATTCTTGACCTCGTTTTGGAACTCTTCGATATTCTTTAACATCTCGTTATAGGCATGCCCGATCTTATCCAGTTCTGTGTCCGTATGGATCTGAATGGTATGTGTAAAATCATTTCCATCAAAACTTGTCATGGCATCACTGATCTGTCTGATTGGCCGGGTAAATGTCTGTGATGCATAAAGACTTAATACAAACGCCAGCACTGCGATCACCGCATAGATAGTGAGTAATACGATCAATATCTGCGTCATTCCCTGATTTAATACCATATCCGGCACCAGTGTAAAAATCACCATCCCTGTCTCTTCCTGCCGGTATGCCTGTAAAATCCCGCCTTCTATCTTTTTTCCCCGCACGATCACACCAGATTTTTTCGTTCTGGTCAGTTCCGTAATTTTCTTCATTGTCCTTTTTTCGATACTGAGATCTTCCGGTTCCTGCCGGATGCAAGTCTTTCCTTCCGGACTTATGATTCCCACTGCAACATCTTTTGCAATCTTCCTGTCTTTATCCATAACACTTTCCAGAAACTGTTGATTCATCTTCAGATACACGATTCCAGGTTCGTGTGCGTAATCCATACTATTCACATATCTTCCGATAAATAATGCTTCATCCCCCGTACCAAACAGGTAATCCCGAGTCCAGATCCACTGCGTCTTCGCATACTCATCCCCCATTTTCTCACGCAGACCGCTGCTTTGAAAATCCGAATAACCAATCTGGGAATAGGATTTTTCGTAAACATTTCTTTTATTATCAATGTAGCAGTAATCAGCGACATAATTCAGATCTATATATGCAAAATATTTGCTCAGTGCATTCTTCTCTACTTCCTGCAGTTCTTTATTCTTCAGACTCTTCTGCACATCATTTTCCAGGATGATTTCCGCTGTCACGGCATCCGTCTTCCGGTACAGATTATCCAGAGCTATCCCCATCTTCTCATTCATGAATTCATACTTATCCACAATCACATCTGTCATATTCCGTCTGACATAAGTCCATACACAGATGCTGGAAAGAACCAGTGCCAGTATCAGAAGCGTACACATATACTTCAGATACTTTTTCTGGATTCCTGACATTTTACTTTTTTTCATACTTCATATTCCCTTTTGTAATCTCTCGGAAGCTGTCCTGTATATTCTTTAAACAAATGTGAAAAATAGGATGGATTACTTATTCCGACCTGCTCGCAGATATTACCGATGCTGGTTCTTCCGTCTTCCAGCAGTCTCTTTGCCAGCTCCATTCTACGCTGCAGCAGATATTGTTTGAATGTCATATGAAAGGTATTCTTGAATACCCGTCCAAAATATACCGGATTCAGATATACATGTGTCGCCACTGATACAATCGAAAGATCTTCATTATCCAGATGTTCATCTATATATGCCACAGCCGCTGCAATGTATTCTTTTGATCCCTTATTCTCTTTCTTTTCTGCATTTTCCAGTCTTTTTTCAATAGCAGTTCCCAGAATCTTGTAACAGACATCCACTGCTTTTGCCGCCTTTAAGTTTCTCATATTCGAATAATAATTTTCAAATTGCTGATTCAGTGATTCGTCCATCCCGTAACTGTCTTTTAACATGAATTCTGTCTTTACCATGATCTTGTGCATATACTGGCATTGCAGTTCTTCTCTGTGTGGCAGTTGGTAAATAAAATGTACAAATGCCTGCTTTAACTGTACGGCGTCGTTCTTCCGCACGCTGTTGACCACCATCATCTCTGCCTCCGCCGGATATGGGCTTTCCTCTTTTTCTTCAACAGTCTCCGGGATTGTAAATACTCCCGCTCCGGATGCATTTGTAACAGCGAACAATCTCTGCGCTTCTTCGAAACTTCTTCTGATTCCGCGGATCCCTTTATATGGTTTGGATATTGCTGCAATAACCGGGCTGTTCTCTTCTTTTTTTACCTCTTCCAGTAGTTCTTTCAGCTCATGTACCGCTGTGTTCTCCTGCGTCTTTACAATAAATGTACGATGTCCTTCTTCACTTTCGAATTTCCAGTATGTGAATCTCTCTGCGATCTTTTCTTCAATCATTCTGACCATGGAAAATCTCGAGGCTTCATATTCCAGTTCATTGGTAATCTTATAGGCCAGATCAAGATCTGCATATACTGTAATAAACCGGTCTCCTTCCTTCATGACATCCTGCAGCGTATGGAAGACTTCATCTACTTTTTCTTCCGGCAGCCGGTTCTGGACATATTTTTGCACGACAACCTGCAAAAATCCATCTCCGTCCTTTTTCAGAAGTCTCTCCCAGCGGTCATACTTCTCCTCATTTCGGATCTGATCTTCACAGATTTTACCGACATCTGTCATCGTCGCCTGTAATTTTTCATCTTCAATCGGCTTCAGAAGATATGCGAATGCCCCCAGATCACATGCCTTCTTCGCATATTCAAAATCCCTGTATGCACTTAATACCACGAACTGACATTCCGGGTTCTCTTTCTTGATTTCTTCCATTACCATAAGTCCGGAAATCTGTTTCATCCTGATGTCTGTCAGCACTACGTGTGGTTTTTTTTCGCGTATTACCTTTAACGCCTGCTCTCCGCTCTGCGCAAAACCAACCACCTCATATCCCATACCGTTCCAGTCATACGTCTTTACCAGACCCTCCAGCAGGATCGGCTCATCATCTACGATCACCAGTTTTAACAACCCCATAGTACACCTCATACCTTTTATTAATACCATCTTAACATATTACAGCCTCATTCTATAATTTTTTATACTTTTTCTTTACCAAAAATCATATCTGTTATGCAAAAAATCATACATTTTATGTCAAAAATTATACTTTTATGAAAAATCAGAAGTTTTGGCATATACAAAACAAAAAGAAAAACACAATATCCAAAACGTTTCCATTCCCTTCTCAGTGAATCCTTCGTTTGAATATTGTGTTTTCTTTTTGTTTCCTGTTATGTTTATCTTGCGCAGACTTCTGTCGTTTTTCTGATCTTCTTGATCAGTTCATCTGTAAATGCGCCTTTTTTCATTCTCCACATCCAGTTACCGCCGAGTGTAGACGGCATATTAATTCTTGCCTTATTGCCAAGTCCCAGATAATCCTGCACCGGAATGATACACGTATCTGCCACACTTCTCATCGCCAGACTTATGAAATCCCAGTGCACTTCTTCATCCGGAGTGTATGGATTATTCAGATATTCCTTTGTCATCTCTTTATCTTCTTCGGAAAGTGTCTGATACCATCCCTGAAGGGTATCGTTATCGTGGGTTCCTGTATAGACTACACAGTTTTTATCATAATTATGTGGAAGATAATCACTGTCCTCTCCTGCCACAAATGCGAATTCCAGTACTTTCATTCCCGGATAACCACTGTCTTTTAACAATTGTCTCACCGTATCCGTCAGGAATCCCAGATCTTCCGCAATGATCGGAAGGTCACCTAATGTTTCTTTCATCGTACGGAACAGATCCATGCCCGGTCCCGGCATCCATTCACCATTCTCTGCCGTCTCATCTCCATACGGGATTGCATAATATTCATCAAACCCACGGAAATGGTCGATACGGATGATGTCATACAATTTAAAGCAGCAGGCCACCCGCTTCATCCACCAGTCATAGCCTGTCTTCTTATGGTAATCCCATGCATACAATGGATTCCCCCACAGCTGCCCGGTTGCCGAAAATGCATCCGGCGGACATCCCGCTACCGCAACCGGCAGATTCTCTTCATCTAACTGGAACAGCTTCGGATTCGCCCAGGTATCTGCACTGTCAAATGCTACATAGATCGGGATATCCCCGATAATCTCAATGCCTTGTTCATTGGCATATGTTTTCAGTCCGGCCCACTGTCCGGCGAACAGATACTGCAGAAATTCATAAAAATCAATCTCTGCACTTAATTGTTCCTGATATGCCACAATTGCTTCCGGCTTACGCAGCCTGATGTCTTCCTCCCACTGATCCCAGCTTTTTCCGTCAAATGAATCTTTCACTGCCATATACAATGCATAATCCGCAAGCCATGCTTTTTCTTCTTCCAGATAAGTACGGTATGCCTTACTTTCCATCAATCCGTTCTTTTTGGCTCTTTTATATGCATGCTTTAATACTTTAAATCTTGCATTATATATTTTCTCATAATCGATTTCTTCTTCATTCTCTCCGAAATCCGCCTGGTCACACTCTTCTTTCGTCAGAAGTTCATCCTCGATCAGCGTCTCAAGATCGATAAAATACGGGTTTCCCGCAAATGTTGAAAAAGACTGATACGGTGAATCACCGTATCCTGTCTGTCCAAGCGGCAGGATCTGCCACAATTTCTGTCCTGCTTCTTTTAATATATCTACAAATTCATACGCTTCTTTTGAAAAACATCCGATTCCATATGCCCCCGGAAGTGCAGAGACCGGCATTAACATTCCACTCTTTCTCATTAACTTTCGTTCCTTCCTCGTTATGATACTTATAATTAAGTATAGCAGTGTTCTTTGGATGCTTCAACTAAAAAGTATACCCTGTATATAAGAAATCATAGATTATTCCACAGATGTCACCGTATAATCCTTGTCTTCTACTGTCTTCTTCAGCACATCATCTGCGATCTCTGCATTTAATGTCAGCTCTGCTTTTCCTGCCTCATGGCTTACAACCGCTTCATCTACCTGTGGAAGTGCTTCCAGTGCTTTCTTTACAGCTGCCTCACAGTGTCCACACATCATTCCCTCAATATGCATTATTTTTTTCATTGTCTTGTCCTCCTTCTTGGATCTCTTTTTTTCTTTTTTGGCTTTTAATTTTTTATCTTTTGATGCATCATACATCTTAAAAAGATTCAATCTCAATGCGTTCGATACTACGCAGAAGCTTGATAAACTCATGGCTGCCGCACCGAACATCGGATTTAATTTCCATCCGAACAGCGGATACCACACACCAGCCGCAAGCGGGATTCCGATAATATTATAGAAGAATGCCCAGAACAGGTTCTCATGAATATTACGGAGTGTCGCACGGCTCATGCGGATTGCTGCCGGCACATCACTTAACCGACTCTTCATCAGAACAACATCTGCCGCATCGATCGCAACATCCGTTCCGGCTCCGATCGCAATACCCATATCGGCTCTTGTAAGTGCCGGTGCATCATTGATACCATCCCCGACCATCGCAACTTTTCCTTTTTCTTTCAGCTTACGGATCACCTGCTCTTTTCCTTCCGGAAGTACACCTGCAATCACTTCATCAACTCCGGCCTGCTGCCCGATAGCTTTTGCAGTACGTTCGTTATCTCCGGTCAGCATGACTACATGGATTCCCATGTTCTGTAATTCTTTGATCGCCTGCGGGCTGTCTTCTTTGATAACATCCGCCACTGCAATTACACCTAATAAACGGTCTTCATTTCCAAAGAATAATGGTGTCTTACCTGCTTCGGCAAGTTTCTCTGCCTTCTTCTGGATATCTCCATCAACGGATACCTTACTGCTGATAAATGTATGATTCCCTCCATATAATGTATGACCATCCAGTATGGCTGTCAAGCCGTTACCCGGAAGGGCCTGGAATCCGGTAACTTCTTCGATGCCGGCATTTTCCTCTTTTGCCTTTTCAAGGATTGCTCTTGCCAGTGGATGTTCACTCTTATTCTCCAATGCATACGCATATTTTAATAAGGTATCTTCTGTCACTCCCGCTGCCGGAATGATATCTGTCACTTTCGGTTCTCCACTTGTAATCGTGCCGGTCTTATCCAGCGCAACAATCTGCATCTTTCCAGTCTCTTCCAGTGAAACTGCTGTCTTGAACATAATACCATTTCTGGCTCCCATTCCATTTCCGACCATAATTGCTACCGGTGTTGCAAGTCCGAGCGCACACGGACAGCTGATCACCAGCACCGCAATCCCTCTGGATAATGCAAAACCAATACTCTGTCCTGCGATCAGCCATACAATAATTGTGATCACTGCAATCGTAATAACCGTTGGCACAAATACTCCCGATACCCGATCCGCAATCTTTGCAATCGGTGCTTTCGTTGCAGCCGCGTCACTTACCATCTGAATGATCTGCGAAAGTGTCGTATCCTCGCCGACTCTGGTCGCACGGCACTTCAGATATCCGGACTGATTTACGGTTGCGGCTGATACCTTATCACCGACAGCCTTATCTACCGGAATACTTTCACCTGTAAGAGCAGATTCATTGACTGCACTGTTTCCTTCTATGACTTCTCCGTCAACCGGAATATTCTCTCCCGGTTTTACAACAAAGCAATCTCCCTTTTGTACCTGTTCGATCGATACCTGTACTTCTTTTTCTCCACGGATCACAACCGCTGTCTTTGGCGCAAGCTTCATCAGTCCTTTTAATGCGTCGGTCGTCTTTCCTTTGGATCTTGCCTCCAGCATCTTTCCGACTGTGATCAGTGCAAGGATCATAGCTGCTGATTCAAAATAAAAATCATGCATATAAGACATTACTGCATCCATATCCCCACGCATCTGCGCATCTGTCATTGCAAACAGTGCATACGTACTGTATACAAAAGACGCTCCGGATCCAAGTGCCACCAGGGTATCCATATTCGGTGCTCTGTGGATCATTCCTTTGAATCCACTGATGAAAAACTTCTGGTTGATCACCATGACTGCAATCGTCAGAAGCATCTGCAGCAGCCCCATCATTACATGATTATCTTTCATAAATCCCGGAACCGGCCATCCCCACATCATATGACCCATGGAGAAATACATCAGGACGATCAGGAATCCAAGTGATGCAATCAGACGCTTCTTTAATGCCGGTGTCGTTCTGTCTTTTAACATATCTTCTCCGGCAGATGCTGATGACGACTGTGTCTTTGCCGCTCCTTCTCCTTTTTTCGATGCTCCGTATCCGGCATCTGCGACTGCCTTAATGATCTCCTGTTCACTTGCAGTTCCCTCTACTCCCATAGAGTTGGTAAGCAGACTTACCGAGCAGGATGTTACACCCGGCACTTTCGAAACTGCTTTTTCGACTCTGCTGCTACAGGCTGCACAGCTCATCCCGGTTACTATATATTGTTCCATTGTTGTCTGTTCCCTCCTGTCATTATTATTTTTCTTATTCCTTTATAGTAAACTCAGAAAATGCTTTCCGAGCAGACTATACATCTATAAACTTTACTTACCTCATCAGCTTCTGTAACACCTTTACCAGTTCATCAACCGTCTCATCTTTTCCGTCCCGGATGTCATCTGCCACACAGGTACGGATGTGATTCGCCAGCAATACTTTATTAAAGCTGTTCAGTGCCGCATTCACCGCTGATACCTGTACCAGAATCTCCGGACAATAAGCGTCCTTCTCCAGCATACCCTTGATTCCGCGTACCTGACCCTCAATCCGGCTCAGACGATTCATCAGATCCTTGTATTCTTTATCCGAACGATGCTTGGACGAGTGACAACAGCATTCTTTTTCTGATTTGTTTTCCATATTATCTGTATTCTTGTCTTCCATAAGCATACTCCTTTCATATTCATACCCTTACGGGGTATATGTATTTTATCTCTTATTATCACATAAGTCAAGGAATATATGCGTTCTTGATATATGTTTTCATTTATTGGTAGTTCCAATACAATTTTTAAAAAATGTCTATTTTATTTGACTTTCAAAATTTATAAGGAATATAATTCTTGCTGAAGGAAATAATGACAGCAGAACTGGAGGTTATATTATGCTGGAAGAACAGGCTATGATAACATTCTTAAAAAAATTCGATGAACACCCTTTCCTGGTCAAAATTAATGGACACGAACATCTGATCGGCGAAGGTGCACCTACATTTACCGTAAATTTCAAAAAGGTCATCCCATTAAAGGATCTGGTCACCAGTACTTCTCTTGCACTTGGAGAAGCTTACATGGATGGTGATCTTGATATTGAGGGAAACCTTTATCAGGCACTTGATAACTTTCTTGGTCAGATGGGTAAATTTTCAACTGATGAACATCATTTGAAATCTATCATGTTCCCATCTTCATCAAAGAAAAACCAGAAAAAAGAAGTCAGCAGTCATTACGATATCGGAAATGACTTCTACAAACTCTGGCTCGATGAAACAATGAGTTATTCCTGCGGATATTTCAAACATGAAGATGATACCCTGTATCAGGCGCAGAAGAATAAAGTTGATTACATTCTTGAAAAGTTATATCTGAAAGAAGGTATGACTCTTCTTGATATCGGATGCGGCTGGGGATTCCTTCTGATTGAAGCTGCTAAGAAATATAAAATTAAAGGTACCGGCATCACCTTAAGTGAAGAACAATACAAAGAATGCCAGAAACGTATCAAAGAGGAAGGATTGTCCGACTATCTGGAAGTCAGGCTAATGGACTACCGTGATCTTCCTTCTGACGGCAAGATGTATGACCGCGTTGTCAGCGTCGGTATGCTCGAACATGTCGGCCGTGAGAATTATCAGTTATACTTAGACTGTGTCAGCAAGGTCATGAAAGACGGCGGTCTGTTCCTGCTCCACTTCATCAGTGCATTAAAAGAGCATCCTGGTGATCCATGGATCAAGAAATACATCTTCCCGGGCGGATCTGTTCCCAGTCTTCGTGAAGTCATGAACTGCATGGCAGAAGATAACTTCCATACCCAGGATATCGAGGACTTACGTCTTCACTATAACCGTACGCTTCTCTGCTGGGAGAAAAACTTCAAAGATCATATTGAAGAAGCACATACAATGTTTGATGAACGTTTCTTAAGGATGTGGGATATGTACCTCTCTGCATGTGCCGCCACCTTCCATAACGGAATTATTGATATCCATCAGATTTTAATGACAAAGGGAATTAATAATGATCTTCCTATGACGAGATGGTATTAAAAAATGAATCAGCCGGGGATATGAACAATATTTCCCGGCTTTAATAAAGATGGATACCATGCTGCACTTAACATCTAATACACATGCATAAAAAGGAGCGGAGCCGGAATCCTGTCACTCCTGACAAAATCCCGACTCCGCTCCTTTTCGATATGTATTCATTTCAATCAGAACGTCGTCTAATTTACCATACTATCCCTTATTCATTCTCCGTTCGATACCTACTCTTTGGATTTACTTCTTTCTTTTTTAAATACACGTATCATGAAATAACTAAATCCGCCAATATATCCAACCAGTGTAATCACCATCATAATAATTGCATCTATCGTCATAGTTCATACCTTCTTTCTATTATTTTGCAGCTTTGTTATCTTTCATAGCTCCCCTTGCAGTCTTTGTATTAAAGAACTTGGATAGTGCAAGACCTACAAGGATCACTACTCCGAACTGAAGTAATACAGTTCCTGTGTTATCCTGAATAATAAACGGATTCAGCCAGGTATCCGGGAACCATTCCTTTGTCTGTAATAACCAGTAAACCACCATGATCACTACCAAAACCGGAATCAGATACATACATCCGGTATAATATGCTTTTGGAAGATGTACATCTGCACCTTTTGCATTTACTTCCTGTGTACGTAATTTTTCCACACCATATTTCCATGCCAGGATTGCGATAAAGGCACCACTTATCAGAAGTCCGATTCCCCATACCCAGTCCTGATTATCAATGTTAACCAGTGACCAGCATGAGAAGCATCCTACTAAGAATCCTGCGAAGCAGACACTGACAACTGCTTTCTTCCGCGGCAATCCAAGGTCAACAACACATTTTACTCCAACTTCGATCATAGAGAACAGTGATGTGATTGCTGCAATTGCAAGTAATCCAAAGAAGATAAAGGAAATGAATCTTCCACCCGGGATTGTTGTAAATAACTGATAAATGTAAATAAATGTAAGTCCGAAGTTGCCCTGACTGAGTGCTTCATTCGCTGCCTCCGGTGTAGCTGAAAGTGCACAGATTGCCGGGATAACTACCAGTGCCGAGAGGATTGCTCCAAGGTTATCACCAAGTCCCATGATCAGACAGCTTGTCGGAACATCTTCCTCTTCTCCTACGTAGTTCGCATATGTAATAATGAATCCCCATCCGGCTCCGGTGCTCCATGCTGCCTGGATGAATGCCTGAATCCATGTATTCGGGCTTAAAATATACTCTTTCTTAACAGTAAAGAGATACTGAAGTCCCTGATTTGCTCCATTTAATGTAACTGCGTAAATTGCTAATCCTACAAGGATGATAAACAGTGCCGGTATCGCTACTTTACAGAATTTTTCAATTCCACCTGCAATTCCCTGATAAACGATGAAACATGCAAGTGCAAATCCGATCGCATGGAATAAAATAACCTGTGCCTGTGAATCTGTAAATGCTGTCCACATTGCCGATGTCGTCTCTGTTGACAGATTCGGTTTAAATGCTGAAGTAACAGAATTAACTGCGTATTTCAAACAATATCCCTGAAGTACACAATAATAACTCATCAGGAAGAAACATACTGCTGCTACAAAGAATCCCATCCATGTATATTTCTTTCCACCTGCATCACGAAAAGTACCGATACATCCAAGTCTCGTCTTTTTACCGAATGCCATCTCTGTGGAAAGGAGCGGTACTGCAAATACCAGCATTGCAATCGTCCATGCTATGATAAATGCTCCACCACCGTTTGCCGCACACACTCGTGGGAATCGCCATACATTACCAGTACCAATACACATACCTAACGCGGCGGCTATGTAACCTATGGTACTAAATTTTTCTTGTTTCTGTTCCATAACTCAAACCTCCATTCGAATATCGAAATTAATTAGAAATGAATACCTTGTAACCATAGTGTAAAAGATGGTTATTAAATTGTCAATATAAAATATTAAGTTTTTTTATACAAATATAAGAAAGTGTAATATTAAACGCATTTTGTTTTATTGTTTGTTAATTTCTGATAATTTGCCAGTAAATAGACTGGTTTTCATACTTTAGTCTAATACATCTACAATTTCGGATGCATATTTCGGTATCTACAGAACCTGCCACCGGCAGCTCCTTTCGAACACATGGTGATACACAAAAACCTGTATCAGACTTTCTATCATCTGATACAGGTTTCCCGCTTTCTCATAACAATTCATTATACTATATATTTTCTTTTTTAATTTTAATTCTTTGTATTCTTTCACATAAGCTTCTTATGCTACAGATCTTCTTCAATATGCTCTCTTCCCTGGTCTACGATCGTACGCACATGATCGTCTGCCAGTGAATAGAACACGGATTTTCCTTCTCTTCTGCTCTTAACCAGTTTGTTCTGTTTCAGGATCCTGAGCTGATGTGAGATTGCAGACTGTGTCATATTCAGTGCCTCTGCCAGATCGCAGACACACACCTCTGCTTCGAACAACACGAACAGGATACGCATTCTGGTCGAATCACCGAATACCTTGAACAATTCTGCAAGATCATACAATTCCGTTTCTTCCGGCATCTTTTCATTTACGATCTTCAGAAGATTCTCATGTACCTCACATGATTCACATACTTCCATTCCTTCTTCTAATTTTGCCATCTGCCCACCAGCCTTTTCTATAAGTTTTTCACAAATAATGCGCGGATTGCATTCAATACAGCAATGACCATAACTCCGACATCAGCGAAGATTGCCATCCACATATTCGCAATTCCGAGTGCTCCCAGGACCAGGCAGATTGCCTTGATTCCAAGGGCAAAGTAAATATTCTCATATACGATGCGCATACATTTTCTGGAAATCTTGATTGCTTTTACGATCTTCTTCGGATCATCGTCCATCAGGACAACGTCTGCTGCCTCGATTGCTGCATCTGATCCGAGTGCACCCATGGCAATTCCGATATCTGCTCTCGACAGTACCGGCGCATCATTGATTCCGTCTCCGACGAACGCAAGCTTTTCTTTCTCTGATTTCTGACTCAGAAGCTGTTCTACCTTCGCAACCTTATCTGCAGGAAGAAGCTCACTGTACACTTCTCCGATTTCCAGTTCTTCTGCAACCTTATCTGCCACACGCTTCATATCACCAGTCAGCATAACTGTCTTGGTGATGCCCGCTTTTTTCAGATCTCTGATTGCTTCTTTTGCATGCGGTTTTAATTTGTCTGAGATCAGAATGTGTCCTGCATATTTTCCGTCTACTGCAACATGGACGATCGTACCGACTTCTTCACATTCACTGTATTCCACATTCAGATATTTCATAAGTTTGGCATTACCTGCCGCTACCGGAATACCGTCAACCTTTGCAGTCACACCTTTACCGCTCAGTTCTTCAATCTCTGTCACACGGTCACGGTTGATCTGTTTGCCATATGCTTTCTGAAGACTCTTACTGATCGGATGAGAAGAAGAACACTCCGCAAGTGCCGCATACTCTAATAACTGTTCTTCCGGCATCGTATTGTGGTGAACTCCACTCACCTCGAATACGCCTTGCGTCATGGTTCCTGTCTTATCGAATACCACATATTTTGTCTGTGCCATCGTCTCCAGATAGTTCGATCCTTTTACCAGAACACCTTCATGACTTGCTCCGCCGATTCCTGCAAAAAAGCTGAGCGGGATACTGATCACCAGTGCACACGGGCAGCTGATAACCAGGAATGTCAGTGCTCTGTAGATCCAGTCGCCCCATTCCGGCGCAAGCGCAAACGCAAACATTCTGACCAGTGGCGGTAAGATTGCAAGTGCAAGCGCACCATAGCAGACTGCCGGTGTATAATATCTGGCGAATTTGGAAATAAAGTTCTCAGATCTTGATTTCTTGGAACTTGAATTCTCTACCAGATCCAGGATCTTGGATACGGTAGATTCTCCGAATTCTTTTGTTGTACGGATCTTCAGAAGACCAGTCAGGTTAATGCATCCACTGATGACTTCATCACCGGCTGCCGCTTCTCTCGGAACACTTTCCCCGGTCAGTGCACTGGTATTCAATGTACTGCTTCCTTCTTCGATCACACCATCGATCGGGACTTTTTCTCCCGGCTGAACGACGATAACCGTTCCGACTTCCACTTCATCCGGATCTACCTGTTCAAGGTCCCCGTCTTTTTCAATATTGGCATAATCCGGACGGATATCCATCAGATCACTGATATTCCTGCGGCTCTTTCCGACCGCATAACTCTGGAATAATTCTCCGATCTGATAGAACAGCATAACCGATACGCCTTCCTTATAGTTACCAAGCGCAATTGCTCCTATCGTAGCAACTGCCATCAGAAAGTTCTCATCGAATACCTGCTTATTCAGAATCCCTTTGAACGCCTTCCTTAAAATATCATATCCGACAACCAGGTACGGAACCATATAAAGTACGAACTTCAGCCACCCTTCTACAGGCAGGAACTTCAATATGATCATAAGTACCGCTGCGATAATAATTCTGGTCAGAGATTTTTTCTGTCTTTTCGTCATATCTTTCCCCAGCCTTTCTCCTTACACTCTTCTCAACGCTTCTTCATTCTGCCTGATGAAGCCGCTCCACAATCATTTTCCTTCACAAAATACTACGTATATCCTGTTTTTATGAGTATTTTCTCTTACAGGAAGATCTCACAGTCATCTTCTACAACTTTACAGTTCTTCTGCACATCCTTCATTACTTTCTTAGGATCTGCACCTTCTTCAAATTCTACGATCATCTTTAACATCATAAAGTTTACAGTTGCATCCTTTACTCCGTCTGTGTTCTTAGCTGCCTGCTCCATTTTGTTTGCACAGTTTGCGCAGTCTACGTCGATTTTGTAAGTCTTTTTCATTGTATTTTTTCCTTTCCGTCTCATGAATAGATTTTCACATCATCATATGAGCACTTGTTCATTTGTTAATTTTATTATAACAGCTTTTTATTCTCTGTCAATAGCTTATTGTTAAAAAAATTGCAAATATCAAATTCTTATATCATAGGAACATTACGGAATCATTTCCTATGATATAAAAACAGAGGATACCGTCTGATTCTTCTTCCTGCTGCACCCTCTGTCTCATCTATCATTTGCGAAATGATTATAATCTTTTTATTTACTTTTTTTATGGTAGAATTTTTCGACCTTTGCCAGATATAAAATAGTAAAAGTGACACCTGACACTATCCATGATCCAATATAAATCCATACAATACATTCCATTGTTTCAAATGATGGTAAAACAACCAGAATGCAGACTACTCGAAACAGGCAGATTGTAAGTAATGTAGTAACCATTGACACCAATGTTTCTCCAAGGCCGCTGCATGCTCCTGAAAGAGCTGCTGCAACAGCATAGAATACAAAGAACGGTGCCATCATCTGCATATATCTTATAACCAGCGGTATCAATGTCGGAACGTCTTTCTGATCGATAAACAACGGTCCGATCAGTCCGGAACCGAAATAAAGGACAATACTGATAATTCCTACCGCGATCACAGATAAGCCCATACCGATCAGGGCTCCCTTCTTTACTCTTTTCGCCTTACCGGCGCCCAGATTTTGCGCGGTATATGTAGTCAGTACAGGTCCCATGGAATCCGCGATCAGCCAGATCAGTAAATCCAGTTTATCACAAATTCCCCATGCCGCAATACTGTCAGTTCCCATTGTGTTGACACTTGCCTGAACAATAGAATTGGCAATTGGAAACAGCATGGACTGAAGAGCTAACGGGAAACCTTTGTTTATCATCATTCCCATATGCTCTTTGCAGATTCTCATAGTTCTGATTCCTATCTTTTCTTCCAGGAAATCAGATTTCACAAGAAAATATGCGGTAAGTACAACACTTACAATCTGAGAAAGTACAGTAGCTGCTGCCGCTCCTCCAACACCAGTATGCATAAGTCCTACCAGTATGAGGTCTACAACAATATTAACCACACTGCATACGACCAGTACATATAATGGCTTTTTAGAATCTCCAAACGCACGCAAGACTCCTGCCATCATGTTATAAAGGATCATTGCCCATATTCCGCCAAAATAAATGCGGCAGTAGATTAGTGATCCTGCACGAACTTCTTCCGGAACAGACATGATATCAAGCAGCCATGGAGAAAAAACAGCACCGGCTGCTGCACAGATAATTCCCAGAATACCGGCAAGCAAAAGAGCTGTCCGCACTGCGCAATGCAGTCCTTCTTTATCTTTTGCTCCAAAATATCTGGAGATCATAATCGTCGCACCAGTTGCAAGACCATTCATAAAGTTAATCGGAAACTTAAAAAGTGTATGTACAGAATCAATTGCAGCAAGTCCGACTTTTCCCGTAAACTGTCCGACGATAACCGCATCAACTGTTGTATACAACTGCTGGATCAGACTTCCCGCAATCAGTGGAAGTACAAAAAGTAATAATGCTTTTCCTATATTTTCAGAGATCAGACTATCTTTTTTCATTATTTACTGCCCTTTTGGAACAAATGGCAGGCAACACTGTGTCCATCTTCCACTTCCACAAGTTTTGGATTCTCTTTTTTGCAGATATCCATACAATGCTCACATCTTCCCTGAAACGGGCATCCCTGTGGAAGATCCAGTGGGCTCGGAGCCTCACTTTCAATACTCTCGATTGGTTTGGAAAAGTCCATATTAATATCAAATACTGCACCCATCAGTGCTCTTGTATATGGATGCATTGCTTTCATATCAAGATCTTTTCCCGGAAGAACCTCTACGAGGTTTCCAAGATACATAACGGCTACCTGATGTGCCACTAACTGAACCAGTGCAATATCATGACAGATAAAACCAAATGTGATGTTCTTTTCTCTCTGAAGCTTCGTGATCAGTTCAATTACTGTTTTCTGAACAGAAACATCAAGAGCGGAAGTTGCTTCATCCAGAACAACGATTTCCGGTTCCAGTGCCAGTGCTCTCGCGATTGCAACACGCTGACGCTGTCCACCACTCATATTGTGAGGATAACGATCCGCAAAATCTCCCGGTAATTCTACCATCTCAAGAAGTTTTCTGCAGACAGCATCCTTCTCAGATTTCTTAATCTTTTTGAAATTCATCAAAGGTTCGCACACAATATCACGAATGTTCATTTTCGGATTAAAAGATAAGGTCGGGTCCTGAAATACCATCTGAATGTTCTGACGGTTATTTCTCAGTTCTTCTCCCTTTAATTTCGTGATATCTGTACCGCGGTACAGAATCTCACCCTCTGAAGGTGTATCAAGAGAAACCAGAAATCTCATAAATGTACTCTTACCACATCCGGATTCTCCTACAAGACCCAGTGTTTCGCCTTTGTACATTTTCAGATTGATGTCATTGTTCGCCAGCAGAGTACGTCCATGTGATGCCGCAAATCTTCTGGTTACATGTTTCGCTTCCAGTATGACTTCTCTTTTTTCAGACATATCGTTCACCTCCCCGGGATGGAACTGCCTCCAGAAGTTTTCTGGTATATTCATTCTTTGATTCTTTCAGAATATACTCTCTTGTTCCCTGGTCTTCCATTCTTCCGTTCTTCATTACAACAATATAATCTGACATGTAGGCAGCTACACCCAGATTATGGGTTACTACAATAATGCCTGTATGGTAATCATCTCTGAGCTTCATCATCTGACGTACGATCTGCGCCTGTGTTGTTACATCCAGTGCAGAAGTCGGTTCATCTGCAAGAAGAAGCTTCGGCTGATAAGTCATTCCCATCGCAATACCAACTCGCTGTCTCATACCACCGGATAACTGGAAAGGATAAGATTCCATAATATTATCCGGAGACGGAAGTCTCATTCGCTCCAGCATTGCGATTCCCTTACTCCATGCCTCTTTCTTGGAAATGTTCTCATGAGTAAGAATATATTCTGTAAATACCTTTCCGACTTTACGTGTCGGATTCATCATTGCACCACTGTCCTGAAAAATCATGGAAATATCAGAACCACGAAGTTTTCTCCACTGTTCCGGTGTATAGGATAAGAGGTCTTCTCCTTCAAATGTAATACTTCCTTCTGTGACCTTACCGCCACCTGCAAGAAGTCCCAGAACAGCACGGATAACAGTGGTTTTTCCACTTCCGGATTCTCCTACCAGAGAAACGATCTGTCCCTCTTTCATATCCAGATTAAAGTTCTGAACAGTTGGAACATTTTTGTAGGAGATTGTCACATTATCTAATTTCAGCATGTTTATTCCTCCTACTCATTTCTTGGATCGAGGATATCACGGATGGAATCCCCAAGCATATTAAATACAACAACTACTACAAAAATAGCAAGACCCGGGAAGATCATCAGCCACGGAGCGGACTGCATACACGCTCTTCCTTCATTCAGCATATAACCCCATTCCGGTGCCGGCGGCTTCGCGCCAAATCCCAGGAAGGACATTGCTGCCAGTTCCAGCATCATGGAACCTATATCTGTCGCAGCAGTAATGATCAGTGTAGGAAGTGCATTTGGAAGCATATATCGAAACAGCATATACGGTGTTTTGGAACCGGTAACGATCGCTGCTGATACATAATCCCTGTCACGGATCTTCATAACTAGGCTTCGTGCCAGACGCGCATATTTGGTCCAGCTTACTACTACAATAGCGATGATCGCATTTTTGATACTTGCGCCCATAATACCTGCAACAGCAAGAGCAAGTACCAGTCCTGGGAAAGCAAGCATCATATCTGCAATTCGCATAATAACAGCATCAATGACACCTCCGAAATATCCTGCAAGGACTCCGGTAACAGTTCCCACCAGAAAGATCAGGGCAACAACACCAAAGGTTGCTGACAGAGATGCACGTGCTCCATAAATAACTCTTGAAAAAATATCCCTGCCCATTTTGTCGGTTCCAAAAATATGTTCCTTGCATGGCGGAAGCAGTGCATCTACCAGAGAACCTTTTAACGGGTCAACCCCTCTGGTTACCACCGGTGCAAATACTGCTGTCAGAATAATACAGACTGCAAGAATAGAAAACACGACAAAAGTTTTATTTGCTAAAAATCTGTTTTTCTTTTTCATGATTCTACTCCTTTAAACGCATACGTGGATCAATATAAACATAAGATGCATCAACGATCAGGTTAATGACCATATAAATCAGGGCAAGCCATAATACATATCCCTGGATCAGATTGTAATCACTGGATGTGATTGCTGAAACTGCAAGGTTTCCAAGACCCGGATAAGAGAAGATTACTTCTACAACACTGGTTCCTCCAAGAAGTGATCCTATGGAAAGACCAAACATTGTGATCAGCGGAAGCAATGAATTTGGAAATACATTGCCCCAGATAATCTTTGATTTCTTTACTCCTCTTGCCTGTGCACCGATCACATAATCCTGACTCAGTTCATCCAGCACCGCTGTTCTTACCTGTCTGGTATATTTGGAAGACATTGCAATCGCAAGTGTCAAAGCCGGAAGAAACAGACTCTTAAAGTCTCCCGCAGAACTGATAACCGGAAATGCATTGATATAAACACAGAATGCCAGCATTAACAGAAGTCCAACCCAGAAGTTAGGCATCGCACATCCGAGGAATGTAATTCCCCGGACGAGATAATCGATCCATTTATCTTTATATATGGCAGACAACATACCTAAAGGTACAGAAATAACCAGCATAAGGATCATGGCCATTAATGTAAGTTTCAAAGTCGGCCATAATCTGGCTGCAAGAAGTTCTGTAACTGGTTTATTTAAGCTGTATGATTTGCCAAAGTCACCTTTCAGACAGTTCTTAAGCCATCTGGTATACTGCACCAGAAACGGATCATTCAGACCAAGTTCCTCGCGTGTCTCCTGAACCATTTCTTCAGTAGGCATTACACCGGTTGCCGTGTACATGTTTCGTACAGGGTCACCTGGTGACATAAAGGTCAGTGCAAATGTAATAAAGCTGATACCGATCAATACGATCACAATCTGTAATAAACGCTTGATTATTTGCTTTTTACTCAAAAAAGACACCTCTTTTTATTTCTGTTTGTAACTATTCAGTAACTTCACAATTCGCAGACTTTTCTTATTCTGCAGGAGTAATTTCTGTTGACAGCCAGTAGTAATCTGCTGTATGGATATGTGCAGAACCAACTTTCTTACTGTAGATCATAGATGAGTTGTAGTATCCATCAATCAGAACCGCTGCATCATCTACCAGGATCTGCTGCATCTGGAAGATCAGATCTTTTCTCTTTTCCGGATCCATTTCACCTTTTAATTCTTCATATAACTTATCATAGTCCGGGTTGGAGTATGCGCAGTAGCTGGTATCAGTTGCCCAGTTAGCCATATATGCCAGAGGATCTCCGGTACCAACAGTGATCCAGTTATTGTTATTAAGGTCATAATCCAGTGCTGCAAGTTTACTCCACTGATCATCTGAGCTTCCGTATTCAGGAACAACACCGATGCCGATTTCTGCAAGATACTGTGCGTGAGCATCTGCAAAGTCATTCAGAAGACGGTTTTCATAAGAAATATATCTAAGGTTGATATTCTGGCCATCCAGTTCACGGATTCCATCTCCATCTGTGTCAACGATTCCTGCATCATCCAGAATCTGTTTTGCTTTTTCCGGATCATAGGTATATGGATTTTCCAGTTTGTCATAGTCATAGTTCAGAGTAGAAGGCAGTACGGAGAATCCTGGTGTATAAAGTCCACCGATTGTTCTGGAATTACAGATTGTATCATAGTCAATTGCCATCAGGATTGCCTGACGAAGTGTTTTGTTTCCAAGAACACCATCAAAGTTCATCCATGCAAATCCGCAGCGTACACCGGATGCAATATCAACAGTAAAGTCATCACTGTCCTGGAAATCCTGAATATCTGCTACATTTGTGATATTCTCAACCAAGTCTACCTGACCACTCTGGAGAGCCATTGTTTTTGCGGAGTTATCTCCCATGAACAGCAGATTGATCTTATCGTATGGAACATCTTCACGATAATACTCATTTGCAGCTAATGTATAACCAACACCTACACCATTGAATTCTTCAATCTTGTATGGACCTGTTCCAATAATTCCATTATCGTAGTTTTCAATATGTTCTACATCTGTGATTCCCATAGTTGGGTGGCAGAGCTGTCCTACAAGGTTTGCATATGGTTTGCTTGTTTTGATGTTAATAGTATTTGCATCATCATCTACAGTAACTTCTGCTTCAAATTCCAGATATTTCTCCGGTTTGGCAGATCCGGAAGGTCCTACCTCTTTCATGTGATCAAAATACTCTTTTACCTTTGTCGGAGTTAAATCACATCCGTCAGAGAATTTAATTCCGTCTTTCAGCTTGATCGTCCATTCTGTATGCTCGTCATTTACTTCATAACTCTCAGCAAGCCACGGGATAACTTCCATATTGTCATCGAATTTAAATAATGCTTCAGCAATACCATATCTCATAGCATTCCATCCACTGTTTTCATCATTTGCACTGTTTACACATCCATCTGTGTACATCTGACATCCGAAGTTTAAAACCTTCTCATCACCCTTCGCCTGTACAGTAACTCCCATTAATAATGCAACTGTTGTTGCCGCTGCTAACACAAGTAATTCTCTTTTTGTTTTTTTCATCCTTTACTTCCTTTCTTTTTTTGTTTCTTCGTTGTTTTTCTTCCTTCTCATACTGTCCATTCCTGTGATTTTGAACGAAAAAAAAGACAGATGCTCCCACATCCGTCACGAAATCTTACCATTAAAGAATCAAACATATATATGCAACACATGAAGTTGTAACTCTTAATCAGGATTTCTCGTCGTCCGCAAGAATCTCTTTTACCAGAAATAAGCAGGTCTCCTGACTTAAGCTTACCCATTTTCAGCACCTTCCCAGAAAAATATCTTCCAGTGGCATTCAGCTGAAAACCAACTATCACAGTGACGGGATCGTACCGGATTTACACCAGTTTCCCTTTTAATCAGACCAGCAGGACGCTTCTGCTGGTCTGAACTTATCTCTAAAATCATTAAATGACCGTATGAATACTCATTTATCATAACATACCATCATGTATACGTCAATTATTTTAGACTCTTATTTTCTATCTATTTTTCCGTAAATTTCCGGAATTTCTCAAAATTTGTTTCCGGTGTATAGGATTTCAGAACTTCCATCATGTCCTCTACACTATATGTATTATCATACATTCCAATAGATAACGCATACTGCTTATTAAACTCATCTACTGAATCCGCTGTCCAGAATGACTGCTGCAGCCGGAAAGCACTTCCATCTTCACGGTAATCTTCTGCAAAGCCTTCCAGAGCATTTTTCATGGCAACAAATGATGGTGCAACGATAGCACCGTATTTTCCTACAAGATAGTCGATTCTTTCCTTGCCGTTATATCCCTTTTTATTAAACATTTCGTATGTATCTTCTGTAAAACAGTCAATGGAACCCAACAATACATCTGTACTGTTCTCTTCTTCATAAGCATCAATTATCTTGATAAAATCACTTGCGCTCACTACACTCAGAATAACATTATACTCTCCTGTATTCAGCGAATCAGCCAGCTTTTCATCCAGGTGATCTTTTGGATACCCCGGAACCAGAGTAATCTTAATGTCACTGCCTGTTTCAATTTCTTCAGTATCCTGCGTATTCACCAGTTCTTCTACAGACTTCTCATATGACAGGCCATATGCTTCCTGAAGCTTATTCAGAATACCAATCGTTCTCAGACGATGCATCTCATTACCGATAGCAGATCCTCCACATGCTATTATGTAATGATTCTGGTTATTCTGATCCTCTGAAACAAAATACTCCGCCATATTGGCAGCCGCATCCATTTCTGTTTCAACAGATGTTCCTATTGTTCCCAGAAAATAAGGATTATCCTTTACTTTCTCATACATTTCATCACTGATCGTTCCTGAGCCACGTACATAATACATACCATATTCTTCACATACCGGAAGAACTTCTTCAAGATCTGAGGAAAGGAAAGAAATAATTCCCTTTACATTTCTTTCATGAAGCTCGTTGATAAAGCTGATTTCTTCTTCTGCTGTACTTATACTGGAAGAATATAAAAACTCGACTTCAAAAGCCATGCCGACATAATTTTCAAAATAATTTCTAAATGCTCTTACTTCTGCATCATTCAGATTATATACGGACACTCCTATTGTCATTTTTCCGTCCTGATTTGTTGTATCACTCTGAGTGTCAGCTGCCATAACTGAAATACTGGTGCAGGTAAGCAGCATAATCATTGTCAATATAAAACTTATTATCTTTTTCATTCCTTTTTTACCTTTCTGTCGTATTTGTATAAAAATTCAAGTTTTCTTTTCTCACATCCTTTCCTGAAATAAAAAAGATCTTTTTCTTAAAATGTATTTTAGGTATAAAAATAAAGCCTTTCTTATACACCGTAAGAAATAACCTTTTTTAATGCAAGCAGGTCTCCTGACTTAAGTTCATCGCATTTTATCGTCTTCCCGCCTCTTAAGCAGTGACATATATGATAAAAAGCTCCCTTTTACAGTGGCGGGACCGTACCGGACTTGCACCGGTTTCCCTTTTAATTCCATATTACTGGAAACATGCATTATTTTTATAATATGATATCAGGGGCTAAAAGTCAAAAACTATTTTTACTCCGCGCTAAGGCTTTTCCCCAACTTCATTATATTTTTATTATATAATTCCATTTGGTTAACGTCAATAATTTACATCTAATATTTATATGTTTTTTTATTTTACTAACTGAAATACTTGTCTACTGTCTACAAAGGGTTAAACCCTTGATATTACAGGCCTAAGAGTAGACAAATAGGGTAGACAGATATTTTGTCTATTTGTCTAATAAAATGAAAATAACTCAAATTATTTATAGGCACAACAAAAAATGCTCACATATTGCGAGCAAATATTATTTCCTTTTATTTAATTTTTCAAAAAATAGAAGGCTAAGATATCTGTAAAGGTCTTGGCTATTAACAACATCATAAATATCATCATCACTTATATTGGCAAATGATTTCCAATCTAAAACTTCTATTAAATTACGAAAACTATTTATTGTTTCTTCCTTAGCTGAATTTTCAAGATTTGAAACTAGTTTAGATATATCATTAGATCCATTTAATAAAGCTTTTTCTAATTCATATTTAGATTTATCGTAATTATTATTAAGTAATTCAATTACTGGTACTCCGAGAGCAGCTGCAATTTTTTCTATTTTAATAATAGATGGATTTTTTATCTTTCCATTTTCTAAATCACTTATATAACTTTGTGAAACTTTGCATAGTTTAGATAATTCAATCATTGTTAAATTATTTTCTATTCTTAATTGTCTTATTCTTTTCCCTAACATGCTAAAGACCCCCTTATGTTCTTATATATTATCACTATATATTATAATAATCTAATTTCAATTAATGGGGTAAAATAGAGAAAAATAGAGAAAAATAGAGAAATATTAATATAAATTCAAATATCGATATATATATAGCTTTATCGATATCGATATATAGGTTAAAATATAGATATAGCGATAAAATGACTTATCTATTATATTGATGACATAATAATTAATTAGGAGGGAAGAATATGTCAGATAATCAAATCTTATTAACTCCAATGCAAGCTAAAAAGTTTTTAGGTGTTGGTAAAAATGAAATATATAAATTATGTAATGCAAAAGGGTTTCCTTCTTTTAAAATAGGTTCTAAGCATTATATAAACAAGCAAAAATTACAGGAATGGGTAGATAATCAGTGCAAATAATTAAATTTAATTTAGAAGAAAAAGATAATTGCTTTATATCCCTAGCGTATATGTTTGGAAATGAAAAGGCTAGAAATGAATATATAGCTTTACAGTTAGATAATAAAATAGAGTTTCCTAGTGATGATTTAGATATTATATCAAGGTTACTTATTAATTATGATGGTGATGAAGATATACTCCTAAATTATGATATTGCTAGAGAACTTAATGAACTTAAATTTTATTCAGGTATAACAGAGTATGCTCATAGCTCTATCAGTAAAACATATTATAAAGCTTTTATTGATAAGATAAAAAACAATAGAGATACCATAAGTAAAGTTTCATTAATTGACTATTCAGATAGTAAACAAGCCTTTATGTCCTATATAGGCGGAAATTTTAAAGCACTTATAAACTCAAATAATGAATATAAGTTTGTTAAATGGAATGGCAAAGCATGGATGAAATATACCGATGAAGAAGCCAGGATCATATACAATGACTTTATTAATCAATGTGAAGCAGAACTTGAAGAATCAATAAATGGAACAAGTAGAGAAGATTATCTAAAGTTAGAAAAGAAAATCAGAAGTTGGGATAACAAAAATAGAGTTAATGAAGCTTTGGATAAGGTAAAGCGTGATAAGAAATATATTGTTAACCTTAAAACTTACAATAAAGATGAAAATATAATATGTTCTAAAAATGGTTTTATAATCAATCTAAATAATGGAGAAATAAAGGAATCTTGCAGGAATGATTTGATATTAAATACTTCAAAATATGAACTGGTTGATAGAGAAGAGTCTGAAAGGTTCATAAATGAAAATCTTAAACTATATAAGGATATATTAGGTGAAGAAAGATTAAATTTTATGTTAGACCTAATAGCATATAAAATGCTTGGTAAAAATCTTCAACTAGCAATATTTATGATAGGAGCTGGAGCAACAGGTAAAAGTACATTTAAAAATATCATAAAGGATTTATTTGAAGATAATATAACTAATGTTCCTTATGAGTATTTCACATTAAGCCATAGAGGAAATGATGATAAGTCAAGAGATGATTTATTGGTATCTTTAAATAATAAGTTATGGGGAATATCTAGTGAAGGTGAAGAAGATTACATAATAAGCCAAGCAAAATTTAAGACTATATTATCTAATTCAACAGAAATGGCAAGACCAACTAGAGGTAACCTAGTGGAAGTAAATTTACAAAAGTTAGATTTACTAATAGATACTAATACTATTCCTAAGTTTGGAGTCTTTGATGATGCAGTAAATAGAAGGCTTTTATTTGTAAGGTTTATTAATAAAATTCCTTTAGAAAAGAGAAATGCTAACTTTTATAGAGAAGAGATAAAGCCTAATTTTGATTATATATTTTCATATTTCATATATAGGGCTATTGATATGATTGGCAAGGAATTATTAATACCTGATTGTATAAAAGAAGATACTCAACAAAATGTAAAAGAAATGGATTCTTTATTGAAATTCTCATTAGAGGTAATAACCCCAGTAGATGGATTTAATCTTGATTGCGAAGAAGTTGAAAAGGCTTATATAAAGCTATGTAATGATGAGGATTTAGTAAATATAATTCCAGCAAATATTATTGGAACTCCTAGAGGCTATACATTCCTAGTGAATAAGCTAAAAGACTTTAAAGGCTATGAGGAAATAAAAAGAGATAGGATTAGTGGAGGATCTAGTCGCCAAAAGAAATATGTAATTAGAGGGATTGCATTTATAGGGGAAGAAGAGCAATGTCCTTTTAATTAATAATAATTAATTAAATAGAAAGGAGGAAGCAGTGATTGATTCTTTGGTAGTTGATGAAATAACTTTTGAAGAGATTGAAAAAGAGAATGAAGAGTATAGAAAAAGGATTGCAGAATTTAATAAGGGTTTGCATGGAGATACTTCAAATAAGTATAAATCATCATTGGCAGAAGAAATGAATTTAAATATTAATGAAAAGAATATGTACTTAGGGAAAGGATTTATATATTAAAGGAGGAGCGTATGACAAATAAATTAGAAAATTTAACAGTTGAAAATGAAAAGTTTTATGAAGAATGCAAAAATAAGCTGAATAAAAGGCTTGGAGTTGCTAAAGATGAATACCTAGTATTATTAGAAGATTTTAATAACCAAGTTGATTATGTAAATAAAAGTAGTGAATATACACCAGAAGGGAAAATTAATAAAAATAATGAAATTCTAAATAGATTTATTGATAAGGTAAATTATGCTGCTTTAAATCATTGGGAGTATTTAAATAATGAGATATCAATAATACTTAAAGAATATAAAGTTAAAAAATTAAAAAAGACAAATGACTTAAATACTGAAATAATGCCACAGTTAATGTATGTTACTACTATGGTTAGTAATATTACCAGCATAAATGATGCAGATCTATTAGAATCAGTTTTTGATTACATATGTTTAGAAAATAATTTTAGCGATGAAATGGTTAATATAGTTTATTTAAAGGCTAGAAATATAATAAATAATGATATTCCTAGTGTAGATACAGGAGAAGAAAAAACTAATAAAACTGTAGATGTTATTGAAGCTTCTAAGCGTGGAAGAAATAGGAGTAAGGTTAATGAGATAATTAATAAAATTGAAAAGTATAAAAAAGATTACTTGAATGAGCTCGAAGCTATTGCTAATACTTTTAAATTAGGTGCTTCAAGAAAGCAATATCCAGGAAGTTT
>ENA-OPAL01000259-OPAL01000259.1-human-gut-metagenome-genome-assembly--contig:-NODE-259-length-43338-cov-8.940877_pt1 | contig 43338 bp, 33 predicted proteins | sample MGYA00241057_ERZ501430 | MGnify/ENA primary metagenome ERZ501430 (study PRJEB25962, sample SAMEA2042506) | human gut metagenome | biome: human gut; feature: human-associated habitat; material: faeces...
AAGAGGACATCAAGAAACTGGCTGACGCTCAGGGCAAGACTGTTGAGCAGATCAAGACAATCATCGCTTCCCTTCACGAGTTCAACCCGATGATGGGACATCGTGGATGCCGTCTTGCTGTTACTTACCCAGAGATCGCTAAGATGCAGACAAGCGCTGTTATCCGTGCAGCTATCAACGTTAAGAAGAATCATCCGGATTGGAACATCAAACCGGAGATCATGATTCCGCTTGTTGGTGACATCAAAGAGCTTAAATATGTTAAGAAATTCGTTGTAGAGACAGCAGATGCTGAGATCAAAGCAGCTGGTTCTGACCTTGAGTACGAGGTTGGTACTATGATCGAGATCCCGAGAGCAGCTCTTACAGCTGATGATATCGCTAAAGAGGCTGACTTCTTCTGCTTCGGTACAAACGACCTTACACAGATGACATACGGATTCTCACGTGATGATGCTGGTAAGTTCCTTGAAGCTTACTATGACGCTAAGATCTTCGAGAATGATCCATTTGCTAAACTTGACCAGACAGGTGTTGGTAAACTTATGAAGATGGCTATCGAACTCGGAAAACCGGTTAATCCGAAACTTCACGTTGGTATCTGTGGAGAACATGGTGGAGATCCAAGCTCTGTAGAATTCTGCAACAGCATTGGTCTTGATTATGTATCTTGCTCACCATTCCGTGTACCGATCGCTCGTCTGGCTGCTGCTCAGGCTGCAATCGCTCAGAAGAATGCAAAATAAGCATATACAGATATTATAGCGAATAATGAATAATAGAATCCCCCTGATATCTATGAAATGGATGTCAGGGGGATTTTTCTATCGGGAAGATTTTTTCTGGTAAAGAATGCATTCCATGTTTCATGGAAACAAGTCAAAGTCTTTAATTTTAGGAGACTTTGATGATTGCTGTGGCAAGGAATATAATTTGCAGGGTGAGTTTTATTTTATATCGTTAAAATTTAAAAACATTAAATTTGCGCTAAAATAAAAAAATCACTATTTTTTTTAAAATGTATATGATACAATGAACCAATTAAATCTGAAATATTCTTATAAAATCATTTTAGAAGAGCGTAAGATGATTGCAAGTTATTAAAATCTAAAACAAATCAATAATAGTGGAAAGAAAAATTGATGATATTCTATGGAATAAGAAATAAATCAATTGTGATGAAGAAGAAAATTGATTGTAATCCACAAATATCTAAAGTAAATCAATGGAAGCGACAGGAAATGTTGATCATATATCAAATGATTAAATCTTAGGTCAATGTAATTGGTGAAATAAATTGATTGTAAATCCAATAAATTAAAAACAAATCAAGAAGATTGTAGAAAAAGATTGACTGTAACTTTAAAAACTTGAAAATGAATCAAGGAAAAAACGAAAATAGATTGACTGGAAAAGCTAAAACTTGAAAACAGATCAAGAAGACTCAGGAAATAGATTGACCGTATGTTTGAAGACTTAAAAATAGATCAAGAAGATCTTGAAAATTGCTTGACTGGAATACAAAAATTAGAAAATAGATCAAGAAAATTCTGGAAATAACTTGACTGGAAAATTAGAAACACGAAAATAAATCAAAAAGAAATAAAACGATAGATAAAAAACAATTTCAAATAAAGGGGGATAGTCTATGTATAAATTAAAAAATATGCTTCTCCAAGAGCAAAAACATTTGGAGAAAATCGTTATGCAAGCTAAAACTAACTTAAGTACAGAACCAGAAGGACACCTTAGAATTTCGATAGATCAAAATAAGCCACGTTATTATCAATGCATAAATGACAGCAAAGGAATTTACATTCCAAGAGATGAAAAAGAGTTGCCGAGACGTCTTGCACAAAAAGGTTATAATGAAGCGGTGATAAAAAAAGGGGAAACAAGGCTTAAACAAATAAAGAAAATAACAAAAAATTATTCGGATGATGAAATTGAGAAAATTTATACGTCTATGAATAAAGCGAGACAATTACTGGTAACTCCGATCGAACCAACATGGGATCAGCTGCTTACAAAATGGTATGAAGAAGAATATCAGGGGAAAGAGTTTAAGGAGGGAACACCATTAATTCTTACTGAGAAGGGAGAACGTGTCAGATCAAAGTCAGAGAAGATATTAGCAGATTATTTTTATAGAAAAAACATCCTTTACAAATATGAAAAACCACTTCATCTGAAAGGATACGGTACAATGTATCCAGATTTTACATTTTTATCAAAAAAGACTTATCAAGAAATATACTGGGAACATGAGGGAATGATGGATAAACAGGATTATGCAAGAGCAGCTGTGCGAAAAATAGAATTGTATCAAATAAATCATATATATCCTGGCGATCGGTTGATTATAACTTTTGAGACAGAACAAAATGTATTGAATTCAAAGATAATAGAGAATCTGATAGAAAAATATTTGATATAAAAGGACTTATGATATAATTAGCTTGTTGGGGAGAAGGATACTCTGATGGAGAGATAGAGCTGTTTGGAAAAATCTTACACCGCGATGAACATTTGCTATACAAGTATGCAGAGAATGAAATGTTTAAAAAGAATAAAGTCTAGGACGGAGGAGAACTACATGGAATTAGTAAACGGAAAACCAACAGACACACAAGGCAGATTGGATAAGGAAATCCGCGTATATGATTTCCTGGATTCGCTAGGAGTCACCTACCAGAGAATCGACCATGAAGCCGCAATGACAATGGAAGCATGCGAGGAAATTGACCGGATGCTGGAGGCGACAATCTGTAAGAATCTGCTTTTATGCAACCGACAGGAGACACAATTTTATTTACTGATGCTTCCGGGGGATAAGGTGTTTAAAACAAAGGAGCTGTCAGCACAGATCGGTTCGTCCAGACTTTCTTTTGCAAAAGCGGAGTATATGGAACAATATCTGGACATCACGCCGGGATCTTTAAGTGTGCTTGGACTGATGAATGATAAGGACAGGATGGTACGGCTTCTGATCGATGAAGATGTGCTTACAGGAGAATATATAGGATGTCATCCATGCATCAATACATCGAGTCTCAGACTTCGGACAAAAGATCTGGTGGAGAAGATTATTCCGGCAATGGAACATGAGCCGACCATCGTGAAGCTGTAAATCCGCCAGAAAATGAAAAGGGTAGCAGAAACAGCAATATAGAAACAGAAAGATTTTTGACAGTGCAAATATAAAAACTGGATAATGAAAAATATAACAAAATCTATATAAAAAACAAAATAAATTCATGCAAAATTCATACAAAAAAGAAAGAAACACCTTGACGAAAAGAAAGATTTCTCTTAAAATATGAAAGGTTGTGCAAAAGAAGAACAACTGCCGTGCAGAATCATCTGGATACAGACAGATATGCGGCAGTTTTATTATGTGACATAGTATAGAATTGTACATATATTACAGTCTATATTTATGACACAGGCAATTTAGTGAAAATTATATTTTATCATGCAAATAAAAGGAGAGATATACGGATGAAGTATGATGTAATTATTATCGGTGCCGGACCAGGCGGAATTTTTGCTGCTTATGAGTTGATGAAAAAGAAACCAGACTGCAAGATCGCAGTATTTGAAGAAGGTTATCCGCTGGAAAAGAGAAAATGTCCGATTGATGGCGAAAAAGTAAAGAGCTGTATCAACTGCAAACGCTGCTCGATCATGTGCGGATTTGGCGGAGCCGGAGCATTTTCAGATGGAAAATACAATATCACCAATGATTTCGGCGGAACTTTATTTGAGTATATCGGTAAAAAACAGGCTGTTGAGCTGATGAAGTACGTCGATGAGATCAATATGGAAAATGGTGGAGAAGGGACAAAACTGTACTCCACAGCCGGAACAAAATTTAAAAAGCTTTGTCTTCAGAACAAGCTGAATCTTCTGGATGCATCTGTACGTCATCTGGGAACAGATATCAATTATGTCGTTCTTCAGAATCTTTATGATCAGATGAAGGATAAAATGGACTTCTTCTTTGATGCACCGGTTGAGACAATCGAGATCACTGATGGCGGATACCGCATTATATGTGAAAATGGCGCTTATGAATGTAAGAAATGTGTGGTTTCTGTCGGACGAAGCGGAAGCAAATGGATGGAAAAGGTCTGCAAGGATCTTGCAATCCCGACCAAATCAAACCGTGTGGATATTGGTGTCCGTGTAGAGCTTCCGGCAGTGATCTTCTCACACCTGACAGATGAGCTTTACGAGAGCAAGATCGTATATCGTACAGAAAAATTCGAGGACAATGTGCGTACTTTCTGTATGAATCCGAACGGTATTGTGGTAAATGAAAATACCAACGGTATCATCACAGTAAACGGACACAGCTATGAAGGAAATGAAAAAAAGACGGACAACACCAACTTTGCCCTTCTGGTTGCAAAGCATTTCTCTGAGCCATTTAAGGACAGTAACGGATATGGTGAAAGTATCGCAAGACTTTCCAATATGCTAGGCGGTGGTGTGATCGTACAGCGTTTTGGTGATCTGGTACGTGGAAGAAGAAGTACAGAAAAGCGTATTGAAGAAGGTCTGGTAACACCAACCTTATCAGCAACGCCTGGTGATCTGAGTCTGGTTCTTCCAAAGCGAATCATGGATGGAATCATTGAGATGATCTATGCTCTGGATAAGGTAGCACCTGGTACAGCAAATGACGATACCCTTCTCTATGGTGTGGAAGTAAAATTCTACAATATGGAAGTAGAGATCGATAAGAATCTGGAAAGCTGCTATAAGGGACTGTATGTGATCGGTGACGGAAGTGGTGTTACACATTCTCTGTCCCATGCATCTGCAAGTGGTGTTTATGTTGCGAGACATATTATCAGCGAAGAAGAATAGTCTGCAAATAAAAAGTCGGACTGGGATGGAAAAGTAAAATAAAGAGAAAATTAAAAACCGTAAATCCGGAGATTTGCAGTATTGTAAAGAGCAAATCCGGATTTACGGTTTTTGTTGTATCGAAAAAGTAGTAGAACTTTTTGATGCAGATATGCCTATTTTTTTATGGTTGCCCGCCGGTAAGTCATATAGGCGATCACAGCAGTTGCAAATTCGGTAATTCCGAATGCGTACCAGATCCCGGAAGCCCCGAAGATCCGGCTTAAGATAAATGCGGCCGGAATAATGATGATCGTATATCTGCACAGTGAGATGATCAGGGACGGTGTTCCCTTTCCAAGTCCTTCGAGTGCACCAGAGCTGGTGATGGACACGGAAGAAACTAAAAATCCGAGGCTGATAATTCGAAGTGCTATTCCTCCTGCCTGAATGGTTTCCGGATTAGAACTGAACAGTGCGATCAGTGAATCCGGGAAGATCTGGCAGTAAACGGTACCAAAGAGCATGATCCCAAGACTCAGATAAAGGGTATCGGCAAACAGTCTGTGGACACGCTTTGTCTCACCGGCACCGTAGTTGTATCCGATCAACGGACGCATTCCCTGGATGATTCCATTTGCCGGAAGATACAGGAAGGTCTGAAGCTTGTAATAGATTCCGAGCACCACCACGTAAACCTGGGAGTAGGCGGAGAGAATCCCATTTAGTGCGGTGATAAGCAGGGATGGAAGTGCCATATTCAAAGTGGCAGGGATTCCAACCGCGTAAAGCCGTCCGACCATGGCACGGTCTACGTGGCAGCTTTTATGAATCTTCACCGGAAGCGGTCTGGTAAAATAAAAGGCAAGGTACAGTACCAGTGTGACAACCTGACCAAGACCGGTTGCAAGTGCGGCTCCTTCAATTCCCATTTTCGGGAACGGTCCGATTCCGAAGATCAGAAGTGGATCCAGTACGATATTGAATATACATCCGCTCATCATGCAGATCATGGACACGCGCATCCGTCCGACTGCCTGAAAAATTTTTTCCCAGGTAATTTCAAGAGAGATTACAATGGAAAATCCAAATGTGATCCGGGAGTAGGCATTTCCCATCTGAATAACGGTCACGTCTTTTGTAAAAATCTGTAAAAATAGCGGCATTACGGCAATTGTGACTACGGTAAGAACAATACCGTGGATGACAGAGAGAAAAAGTCCCTGTGTGGCAGCTGTATCCGCTTTTTTCTGATCCTGGGCGCCAAGGAAAAAGGCAATGGCAGCATTGATCCCGATTCCAAAGCCGACACCGACTGAGGTGATAAAATTTTGGATCGGGTAGACTAAGGACAGAGCAGTCATTGCTTCTTCACTGATCCGTGCAACGAAATAGCTGTCAACAATATTATAAAGAGAGTTGACCATCATTGAGATCACCATTGGCAGAGCCATGGAAAGCAGAAGCGGCAGAATCGGTTTTTCTTTCATGTAAGTCTGGTTCATAAACATTCCTCCTGATAAATATAAAGCATAAGGTACAAAATCTGTAAAAAAGGGCAGAAGCCCGATACATAAAAAGCCACATAACTGCCGCTGTCTGCAACAAGTTATGTGGCGAAAAGTAGACATCTATTTTGATATCCAGAAAAATCCACAAAGATTTTGGTATAAAATTACACAGATAGTTATTTTAAAAATTTTCCTTCCATTTGTCAATATCTTTTTGAAAAAATAACAATTAAAATATTGACAAAAAAGTAAGCCTAAACTAACATGGGTGTATGGAATGTAACATTACTACGATACGAGTAACTAAAGGAAGGAGTAGAGGAATGTTTTTAGAGATTAAGGGGATCAAAAAGTCGTTTGGAACAGGCGACAGCTGGGTAAATGTTCTGAAAGGATTTGATCTGGAAATTGAAAGAGGAGAGTTTTGTGTGCTTCTGGGACCATCCGGTTCCGGAAAATCGACTCTTCTGAATATTATAGGCGGTATTGACGGGGCAGATGAAGGAAGTATTACGATTGATGGAGAACAGCTGGAGGATATGACAGAGAAGAAGCTGTCCCTGTACCGGAGAAAGCATCTGGGTTATATATTCCAGATGTACAATTTGATTCCAAACCTGACACTTAGAGAAAATATTGAAATCGGTGCTTATTTAAGTAATCGTCCGCTGGATGTGGATGAGCTGATGCAAACGCTGGGTATTTATGAACATCAGAACAAGCTGCCGAACCAGCTTTCCGGAGGACAGCAGCAGAGAACCGCGATTGGACGTGCAATTGTCAAAAATCCGGACATCCTGCTCTGTGATGAGCCAACCGGTGCGCTGGATTATAAGACATCCAAGGAAATCCTGAAGCTGATCGAAACAGTCAATCAGAAATATGGGAATACCATTATTATGGTTACCCATAACGATGCAATCAAGGATATGGCAGACCGGGTGGTAAAACTTCGTGATGGAATGATCCGCAAAAATTACTGTAATGAGCATAAACTTTCTGCAAGTGAGCTGGAATGGTAAGGAGGACGCGTGTTATGAAGAGTCCGTTGAGAAAACGGCTTCCGAGAGAACTGAAGGGAGAAATTGGAAAATACCTGGTGGTTCTGATCCTTATGATTGCAACGATTGGGTTTGTATCCGGCTTTCTGGTTGCTGACGGAAGCATGATAAAAGCATATAATGAAGGCTTTGAGAAATACAAGATTGAAGATGGAAATTTCCGGGTAAAGAAAAAAATTACCAAAGCACAACAGGAAAACATCGAGAAAAATGGTGTGACATTGTATGAAAACTTTTATCTGGAAGAGGCACTGGATAATGGAAGTACCATGCGTATTTTCAAAAACAGGGAAGAGATCAACCTGGTGTGCCTGATGGAAGGAAAGCTTCCTGAAAAAGCAGGAGAAATGGCAATTGACCGTATGTATGCGGACAATAATAAGATTTCTGTCGGAGATACACTGAAAAGTGGTTCACAAAAGTGGAAAGTCACAGGATTTGTGGCACTGTCTGACTATAGCTGCCTGTTCCAGAACAATAATGACAGCATGTTTGATGCAATCAAATTCGGGGTATCGGTTGTAACACCGGAAGAGTTTGAATCTCTGAATCAGGAGAAGCTTCAGTACAGCTATTCCTGGGTGTATGACAAAGCACCGAAAAATGAAAAACAGGAAAAAAAGATGTCGGAAGATCTGATGGAAGCACTAGGGGAAGAAGTCACTCTGGAGTCATTTGTGCCACAGTATCTGAACCAGGCAATTACATTTACCGGTGATGATATGGGGAGTGACCGTGCAATGATCATAATGCTCCTCTATATGATCATTGTGATTATGGCGTTTGTATTTGGAATCACAATCAGCAATACGATCCGGAAAGAAGCAGGCGTGATCGGAACTCTGCGAGCTTCCGGTTATACAAGAAAAGAACTGATCGGACATTACATGGCACTTCCGGTGATCGTCACACTGATCGGTGCGGTGATCGGAAATATTCTGGGTTATACAGCACTGAAAAAGGTATGTGCGGGGATGTATTATGGAAGTTATAGTCTGCCGACCTATGTGACAGCATGGAATGCAGATGCTTTCTGGATGACAACGGTAGTTCCGGTGCTGATCATGCTGGTGGTCAACTATGGAATCCTTCGTTACAAGCTGAGGCTTTCACCGCTGAAATTTCTGAGAAGAGATCTTTCTGGAAGCAGGCGGAAAAGAGCAGTCCGGCTAAGTCCGAAGCTTGGAATCTTCCATCGATTCCGGCTCCGTGTGATCTTCCAGAATATGAGCAATTACATCGTACTTTTTATTGGAATCATATTTGCGAATCTGCTTTTGTTCTTTGGACTTTTGCTACCGTCAGTACTTTCGCACTATCAGCAGGATATCCAGAGCAATATGCTTGCAAAATACCAGTATATGCTGGAGGTTCCGGTAAGTGCGATGAGCGGAAACAAACTGGACAGTATGCTGGAGCTTTTACAGTTCTCTTATGGAACAAAGACGGAAAATGAAGATGCGGAAGCGTTCAGCGCTTACTCATTGGAAACATTGCCAAGCAAATATAAGACAGATGAAGTGATCCTGTATGGAATCAAACCGGACAGTAAATATATCGATGCAGATCTGGAGGACGGTGACGGTGTCTATATTTCCAGTGCCTATGCAGAGAAGTTTCTGTTGAAGCCGGGCGACTCGATCACGTTGAAAGAAAAATATGAAAAGACAAAGTATACATTCAAGGTTAAAGGAATCTACAAATACAGCGGTGGAATCTGTGTCTTTATGCCACAGGAGAAGTTGAATGATACCTTTGATCTGGGAAACGATTATTTCAGTGGATATTTTTCCAATTCGAAGATCAAGGATATTGACGGAAAATACATCGGTTCGGTGCTTGATCTGGAAGCACTGACAAAGATTTCGAGACAGCTGGATGTATCTATGGGAAATATGATGGGGATGGTCAACGCATTTGCAATTGGAATTTACATGGTCGTGATCTATCTGTTATCCAAGATCATTATTGAGAAAAATGCACAGGCTATTTCCATGACGAAGATCCTGGGATATACCAATGGAGAGATCAGCAGGCTTTATATCTGGTCGACAACTATCGTGGTGATCATCTGTCTGCTTCTCAGCCTGCCGATTGAGAAAGCAGTTATGAATGTGCTGTTCCGGGAAATGATGCTGACGAGTATTTCTGGATGGATCGCACTTTGGATCGATCCGAAGATCTATGTGGAAATGTTTCTGATCGGGATCGGAACCTATGCAGTTGTGGCAATGATAGAATATCGAAGGATTAAACATGTGCCGATGGATGAGGCACTGAAAAATGTAGAGTAAGAGGCAGAAAATAAGAGAATTAAGGTACGGATCAGGGCAGACTAAGCTGCCCTGTAGATTGCCGGGACGATCTCGCGGAGGAGAGCAAGAAGCGCCTGGAACTGTGCGTGATGATAAATATTTTTCCGATAGACAGCACAGATGTCCCTGGTGTCATGAAAGTGATCCGGGGTGAAGAAATGAATATTCGGAAAGGAAGTTGTTCGTGCATAAATTTCCGGAAGAAACGTAGCACCCATCCCTCGTCTTGCAAGAGAAAAGGCAGTATTACTGCTGGTACAGATGCAGCGGATATTCGGATGGAAAGCGGCAGTCTCGCAGATCTTGCGGCTGATCTTTCCGAGATCGTGATCCTCTGAAAGCAGAATAAATGGAATTGCAGATAACGCAGGCAAATGAATTTGGGGAGTGGCAGAGATGTCCTCCTCTTTTTGTGATGGATCGGAAAAAGGACACAGAGAGTCAGGGATTGCCAGGACAAAACTTTCCTTTACCAGAAGCTCACTCTCATAATTGATAGTGTCCGGGCTGGAAATATCGAGAATCAGATCCAGCTTGTCCTCTTCCAGCATCTGCCGCAGGATATAGGTCGGCTGCTCAATGATCTGGATATCACAGTTCTCATACATGGAATAAAAGCGTTCCAGAACCGGTGCCAGAAGCCGTTCACTTCGGTGGGGACTGAGACCCAGCCGGATCAGTGTCCGGGAGCCGGAAACGATATCACCAAGCTTCCATTCCAACTGGGTATGAGAGTGGAGGGTAGAAATTGCCCATTCATAGAAAAGGGAGCCTGCATAGGTAAGCTTCATCTCGCCACGGTTCCGCTCAAAAAGAGGGATTCCGGTTTCTTTTTCCAGAGCCTGAATGCTTAAGGAAAGGGAAGGCTGGGAAATATAAAGCTTCTGCGCCGCTTTGGTGATACTTTTTTCTTCGGCAATGGTGATGACATATTGCAGCTGATTCCAGTTCATAAAAAATCCTCCATAGGTTTAAACTATATTTTTAATAATAAAACATATATTTTACTAATGTCAATAGAGATGATAAAGTAAAGAAACAGGAGGAAGAAGAGATGAGTAAAGAGAGAATCAAAAATGGACTGATGCTGTTTGCATTTTTCTTTAAGATAGGATGTTTTACATTTGGAGGCGGATGGAGCATTCTGGCGCAGATGGAGCAGGAGTTTGTAGATAAACGAAAGCTGATCACAAAAGAGGAACTGCTGGATATGGTTGCAGTTGGAAAGTCAGTTCCCGGAATTATGATCACCAATATCAGTATGCTGTTTGGTTATTATGTAGGTGGCTGGTTCGGAGGTGTCTGTGCAGTACTCGGAATGACCTGTCCGGCGGTTCTGATCCTGTCGTTTGTTACTGCATTTTATAAGGTGCTGAAAAGTAATGTCTGGTGCTATGCGGCACTTCGCGGAATCCGCTGTGCGGTAGTTCCGATTATGGGAAGTGCGGCACTTTCACTGGGGAAAGAAGCGTTCCGCAGAAAATCAGCAATCCCGATCTGTGCGTTAGCACTGGCGCTCTGTGTATTTACGGATATCAGTAATGTGGTGATGATCGTAGCGGGAGTGATACTGGCGCTTTCTATAAGAGCGGTGAAAAAGACAAGAGGAGGACAGACGGCATGATCTATCTCAGACTTTTTACAGCGTTTATGAAAATCGGATTTACCAGCTTTGGCGGAATGTCGATGATCCCGGTTATTATGCAGGAGATGAAGGTCAATCATTGGATGACGGCGGAGGATCTGACTAACTTGATCGCTATCGCAGAAATGACACCGGGACCGCTTGGGATTAACTGTGCGACTTTTGCCGGGATGCAGACGGCAGGTGTTCTGGGTGGGATTGCAGCGGTTATGGGCGTGCTGATGCCAGCTTATACGCTGACGCTTGGCGTAGCGGTGTGCTTCGCAAAGTTCCGTGGCAATGATATTATGAGCTGTATGTTAAATGTGATCAAGCCAATCTGCATCGCAATGATCCTTGCGGTGATTCTGGATATGATGCAGGAAAATTATTTTCCGGATGCGAGGATTGACTGGTTTGGGTGCGGGATCGGAGTGGTGATGTTCTATCTGATATTGAAGAAGAACTGGTCAGTACCGAAGGTGATCATTCTTGCGGCGGTGTTTGGAATAGTTGGATATGGTGTGCTTGGGATTGGATAGATTTATAGATAGAACAGGAGAGTTATTCTTTTACAAATTTGAAGATTTGTAAGAGGGTAACTTTCTTTTTGTTTCATAGGAAATTCCGAAGAAACTTCCTATGAAACAAAAGGCACTGCGTGCCGGAGAGGCACAATCTTTTTTAATGCGATTTTACATAACTATGATCATGGAAAAGAAAAAATGATAGAAGAAAGAAAATTTAACCTAAACTTAACATAGATTTGATTGGAATTGCATAGACCACAGATAAAATGGAAAATGAGCTGAAAGGGAAGACATCATTGTAAAAAGTAAGTTTAAAAGATATTAACAAACACAGGGTAAATTGAGAGAGGAATTAACATGAACGAGAAAATTCAGATCATTTTTGGACTGCTTGGCGGTCTGGCAGTTTTTATCTATGGAATGAATATGATGAGTGAATGTCTGCAAAAGGCGGCGGGCGATAAAATGAAAAGCATTCTTGCACTTCTGACGAAGAATCCGCTTCTGGGTGTGCTTGCCGGTGCGCTTACAACCGCGGTACTCCAGAGCAGCAGTGCGACGACAGTTATGGCGATCGGTTTCGTAAGTGCGGGACTGATGAACCTGCCACAGGCAATTTCCATCATTTTTGGTGCAAATATTGGTACAACCATGACAGCACAGATTATTGCGTTTAAGATCAGTGACTATATTTATGTGATTATTTTTATAGGATTTCTGATTTCATTTGTAACAAAATCAGAGAAAGTAAAAAGTATCGGTCAGACGATTTTTGCCTTTGGTCTTTTGTTCCTTGGAATTGAAACAATGGGAGATGTCATGAAACCATTGGCATCCAGTCCGGTATTCACAGACTTGATCGGACGGGTTGCACATATTCCGGTACTTGGTGTGGCAGTTGGTACATTTATGACGCTGGTTGTACAGAGTAGTAGTGCAACGATCGCAGTCTTGCAGAACTTCGCTTCCCAGCCGGGACCGGACGGGGTTACGAGTATACTTGGGCTTGCAGGAGCAATCCCGATTCTTTTAGGTGATAATATCGGTACAACGATCACAGCACTCCTTGCCAGTATCGGACAGTCAAAAGATGCGAAGAGAACCGCTGTGGCGCATTGTATTTTTAATATTTCCGGCTGCTTTTTGTTTATCTGGTTTGTAAAACCATTTGCGGCACTGATCCAGAACATTTCGCCGAAAGGTCCGGAGATTGAAGTGATTTCCAGACAGATTGCAAATGCACATACTGTATTTAACATCACAATGACACTGATCTGGGTATGCCTGATTAAACTGATGGTGAAGATTGTCATGACACTGATCCCAGATGGCAAAAAAGGTGTTGAAGATCCAGGCAGCCCGATTTATCTGGATGAAAATATCATCAGTCAGCCGGCAGCAGCGCTGCAGCTTGTGGCAAAAGAGATTTTCCGTATGAGTGACCAGGTAAGAGATATTCTGAAGAAAACGATTGAGCTTGTGAAAAATGAAGAAGTGAAATCCATTGACGGTCTGAAAGAAAACGGAGAACAGGTTGAACGTCTTGGAAAGTGTATTACCGAATATCTTGCAGCTTTGTTTTCTTCGGGTTCATTGACCGAGCAGCAGGCAGCGCAGACGGCGAGCCTCATGTGTGTACTCAGCGATGTGGAACGTATGGGAACCTTAAGTGTGGAAATGGCAGAATGTATGTTGGAAAGATCAGACCGGAAGTATAAATATACACCGGAAGCGATGGATGAGCTGCAGAAGAGTTTGAAGGTACTGAATAAGATGTTCTGTGATTCTCTGAAGGCACTGCAGGGAGATGATGGTATCGAACCAGGCAAGATGATGAAGCGAAAGGATAAGCTTCTGGATCTGGATATCAAGATGCGGAAAGCGCATATTGAGCGTGTCAATAAAGGAAAATGTAAGGCAAGCCTTACTGCTCCGTTTACCAATATCCTGCATCTGATCGACCGTATGGGAAACAGTTGTATCAATCTTGCGGATGTGGCGGAAAGCGGAACAAGTATGAAATACTTTATGCTGGAAGAAAAATAAGAAGATGAAAAAATCCACGGACTTTAGAAGATTCAAAGTCCGTGGATTTTTTTAATCATGATATACGATTTTCCCACCACAGATCGTATACTTCACTTTGCCATACATAGGCGTTCCGGTAAATGGTGAGTTGGATGAAAGGGATGCATACTCGGTTGGAGTCCAACATTCGTTTTCATCGAAGATCACAAGGTCAGCTGCCTTTCCTTCGGCGAGCTGTCCGTATGGAAGGTGGTAAAGCTTTGCCGGATTGATGGTCATCTTTTCCAGAAGCTGAATAAGAGATAAATGTCCCGGTCTTACAAGGCTTGTGATGCCAAGGGCAAGGGAAGTCTCCAGACCGATGATTCCGCTTGGAGCTTCGGTGATTGGTTTTGCTTTTTCTTCTTTGCTGTGCGGTGCATGGTCGGTGGCAATCAAGTCGATGGTTCCATCTGCAAGTCCCTGAATAATCGCCTGACGGTCCTTTTCGGTACGGAGCGGCGGATTCATTTTCGCAAGTGTTCCATGCTCAAGGACTGCGTCTTCCGTCAGTGTAAAATGATGCGGTGTGGCTTCGGCGTGAAGTTTTGCACCCATTTTCTTATAAGTACGAACCAGATCGACAGAGATACCGGAGCTGATATGCTGGATCACAACATCGGCGCCGGATTTCAGTGCCAGCATGCAGTCTCTTGCAACCAGAGATTCTTCTGCAATGGAAGGAGAACCGTAGATGCCAAGCGCATCGGATACCTTTCCGTGGCTGATTCCGTTGTTGCGGATGAAAGAAGGATCTTCTTCGTGAAGGCTGACCGGTACGTTAAGCTTTGCCGCCTTTTCCATTGCGTGGAAGCAGAATTCTGCGTTTAGAAGTGGGATTCCGTCATCGGTAAATCCACATGCGCCTGCTTCTTTTAAGGCGTCCATATCGGTTTCTTCCTGCCCTTTCAGGTTGCAGGAAATCGAAGCAGCCTGGAAGATACGGATCTTTTCTTTGGAAGCACGCGAAAGGTTGTCTTTGAGAACCGGAACAGAGTCCACAGTCGGGGAAGTATTTGCCATGCAGATCACGGAAGTAAAACCGCCTTTTGCAGAGGCAAGTGCGCCGGTGTGGATGGTTTCTTTATAAGTAAATCCCGGATCACGGAAATGAACGTGGGTGTCAATCAGTCCCGGTGCAACCACAAGCCCGGCTGCGTCAAGGACTTCCTCTCCTTCTTTTGTAATCAGGGATGCCATTTCTTTGATGATGCCATCTTCAATCAGAAGATCCATTTTTTTGGAAAGTCCGGAAGCAGGATCGATGACAAGTCCGTTTTTGATAATCATAGTAGTTAAGCCTCCTTGCAGGATATTAGTTTGCTTCTAGTATACGGGATGGGAAAAAGGTTTGTCAATGCGACAGGAGAAGTTGAGAAAATAAGACTGGCTACAGAATCCAAAAAAGATTTCAGTTTTGATGTATCCGATCTGGTATGTATCAAAATTGAAATCTTTTTTCTTTTATGCATGTCTCATATTCTTTTCAAGAGCAACTCTCTTTTTCCCAGTTGCACGGTAGAATTCCACGTGTTTTCCAAGAAAACTCTGGATGGCGGAAACGGTTTTTCCAGTCAGGAATGCACAGAAGACAGTGCCGATTCCGATGCCGTAGAATCCGTGGAGGATTGCAAGGGAAAGAACCACAGTAGTCGTCAGACAGGTGAGATCGAAGGTTGTCTTAACGATTTTATAGTTCTTTTTTACAATACCGGACAGATCGCGAGGGAAGATATCTGTCGGGATGATTGGAAGCATACAGTTGTTGGCAAGGCAGATACCGAAGCACACCAGTAAGAATCCTGCCAGGAAATAAATCGTGTGAAGAGGCAGGGAGTTCGGCAGAGCCTGGATCCATGCGTTGTGTACGTCGATCATTTTTCCAAATCCGATCCCGACTACGAAAGAGAAAAGGTAGCCGGGGCAGAATGAACGCTTGAGGATCATCAGTGTAATGACAAGCAGTGTCTGGAAAATATAATTCCATGTTCCGAAACTGAACACCGGGAAGGCAATGTTAAATACAAGCGGCACTGAGGAGATCGTTGAGATCCCGAATCCGCTTTTTGACATCAGATCCACGCCGAGTGAATTGATCAGCAGGACGATGAGCAGAGCGACTTCTCCGGCCAGATGAAATTTTTTTTTATTCATAGGTACAAATCCTTCTTTCCTGATAGATAATAATTTACAAAAATTTTATATTTAATCTGTTTCTCATTATAATGAAGAAAACTGATAAAAACAAATGATTATTTTGAATGAACTGATTCTAAAATAGAATGAAATATGCTAAGATAATGGAGAGTAAAGAGTTGATTTTGAAAAATAAGATGACTGCGGAAGATAAAAGAGGGAATATATGAATATCGAATATTTAAAATATTTTTCAGAGCTGGCAAAAATCCAGCATTACGGAAAGGCGGCAAAGGCACTGAATATTTCACAGCCGGGACTCAGTCATGCGATCAAGTCGCTGGAAGAAGAGTACGGAGTTCCGCTGTTTCAAAAAGAAGGGCGAAATGTGAGCCTGAGTCATTACGGCAAAGAGCTGATGAAGGATGTGGATGAAATTCTGGGAGCGTATCTTCGTCTGGAAGAGCGGGCGGTAGGACTTCGGACGGAAGAGAAAACGGTGCGGATCGGCAGTGTGTATCCTCTGGCACCGGGGACGATTCCACATATGCTGAAAGAGTTTGGGGCGACATTTCCATTTATCATCTACAATCGGATGACACCGGAGATTGCAGAAGGACTTTTGGATGGAAAATATGATATCGGCTTTTGCTCGGATCTTTTGAAATCGGATGAGATCGAATATTATCCGATTCGGGATTCATATATCGCAGTAGTGGTTCCGAAGGGACATCCGCTTGAAAATAGAGAACGGATCAGTCTGAAAGAGACAGCCGGATACCCACAGATCATGTTTTCCAAGACCAGCGGTTTCCGTACTCTGCAGGAGCAGATTTTTGCAGAAGAAGGAATTAAGGTAAAGCCGGTATGTGCTGCGGAAGAGATTGAAGTTATCACAGGACTTGTGGAGAATGGGTTCGGGATTTCCGTATTGCCGTATATGGATATCGTGCGGCTGCACAATGTGGTGACGATTCCGGTGAAGACTTCAGGGTGGAATTCCAAATTCTACATTGCGAGAAGAAAGTATGGAATCCGCTCAGAGCAGGAGGAGGCATTTTTTCAGTACTGGAAGAAAGAACATCATTAAAATTCATTAAGAATCCTTGCACTTACAGAGGAAAAAAGTCTATAATTTGTTTTATGAAATATCGTTGTGAAAATCAAATGGGAGGTTACACAGGATGATAGAACAGATTGTAGAGTATAATAAGAAATTCGTGGAAAAAAAAGGCTATGAGCCGTACCTGACCAGTAAGTACCCGAACAAAAAGCTTGCCGTACTGACCTGTATGGATACCCGTCTGACAGAGCTTCTTCCGGCGGCGCTGGGACTGAAAAACGGAGATGCAAAGATCATCAAGAATGCAGGTGGAGTCATTACACATCCATACGGAAGTGTGGTCAGAAGCCTTCTGGTTGCCATTCTGGAGCTTGGTGTGGAGCAGGTTATGGTCATTGGACATACGGATTGCGGTGTGCAGGGAATGGATGGAAATGAACTGTTAGGAGAACTGGTAGAGCGCGGAATCGACAAAGAACATATTGATATTGTAAGACACAGCGGAATTGATCTGGAAAAATGGCTGGGTGGATTTGAATCTGTGGAGAAGTCGGTAGAAGAGACTGTGCATGCACTGAAGACACATCCATTGATGCCGAAGAATATTGAGATCAAGGGATTCATTATGGATTCGGAGACAGGGGAGCTTACGGAAGTGTAAGGAAAAGAAATAAAGAAAAAGAGAGATCCTCACAGCAAGGTGGTGCTGTGAGGAGTTTTATGGAGGAAGAGTAAGTCTTGCGCTTTTGAAATAAAAAAGTCTATAATCTGTTTAGTGAGATCAAAGGAGGATGAGGATAAAAATGGATGATTTAAAATCGTTTACCTATGTTTTAGCGGTTGCAGAATGCAAAAGTATTTCAAAAGCCGCTGAACTTTTATATATTTCACAACCATCACTCAGCAGATTTATATCCAGTCTGGAACAGGAACTTGGAATTTTACTTTTCGAGCGGAAATCGAATGGAATCAGTCTGACAGAGGCTGGCGAAATTTATGTTGAGTATGGAAAAGAAATCAAACGTTTAAACAGCACAATGGAGCATGAATTAAAGGAACTTCAATTATCTGAAGAACAGGAAATACATGTATGCATGTCTCTAAGCGCCAGTCTTTTGTTGGCAATGGAAGTTCAGGAGAAGATCAGTAAAAAATACATCGGGTGTAAAGCAACATTTTCAAATGTCATGGCTAAAGAAATCCTGCCAGGCTTAAAAAACAGGACCTATGACTTGGCAATAGGACCGGATCTGAGTGAAAAGGATTCTTCTATCGTATTTGATCTTATTGTAGAAGATTATATGTTACTTGCAGTTCCAAAGAAGTATATGATGCTTCAGAAAGCAGAAAAAAGAGAAGGTGAAAAATATCCATGGATGGATATTTCGATGATGCCGAATGAGTTTATTATCCAGGACAATTCCTGTTATGTCAGACAAGAGATCGATCAGATATTTGAAGAATATGGAAAAAAATTGAAGCCAAAGATGATCGTAAACAGTTCGATGCTTGCAATGCAGACCTTGGAGCGAGGAATGGGATTCTGTTTTATATCAGAAGTATTCCTTCCATATATAACAAATACAAAAGATATTGATTTTTTTTGCATTGGAAAAAACAAGGTAAAAAAGACAAAAACAGGTATTATATATTTGAAAAATAAAATCCTTTCCAGACAGGAAAAGTACTGTATATCTGTTTTGAAAGAGAAAATAATAAATGGAGAAATAGGGGCATAGCATGAAGCTATACCCCTATTTTCTTTTGGCATTGGTGAAAACAGTAACAGACAATTATAATAAGATTAACGTGATGAGCCGGTAAACATCATATAAGAGAAGAATGAGAGTTTTTGGAAAAGCGCACTCCGAAAAAGCTTATTGTATATGGATACGGAGGAAAAGAAAGATGAGTATGGCTACAATAGGAGCGATTCTGACATTAATAGTTTTCGTTGCAGTTCTTGCAACGCCAAAATTACCAAACTGGTTTTGTTTTTTGATTATGGCACCGATCGTTGTATTTACAGGAACAATGGATGCAGACGGAGTATATGCCGTGTTAAGCAGTTCAAGTTTTCATCTGATGGCAATTATATGTATGTTTTCAGGAATGATTGCTGCAACGGGGCTTGATATCGTAATGGGAAATGCTTTAGATAAATTAACCGGTAATGTAAGTGGAAAGAAAAAAGAAATGTTAATTTTTGCAATTCTTTATCTTGCATCAGGACTGGTATCATTTGTTCTGCAGAACAGTTATGTTGCAATGGCATTTTTGCCGGTGATTTTCAGTATTGCTAAGAAAAATAAGATCAGTCATTCAAAAATGATTTTGTTTGTAATTTATGCAAGTACTTTAGGGGGTGCTTGTACCCTGATTGGAACACCGACAAATATTTATGCAAATACAGCGCTTGAAGAAGCTGGACTTAAGCTTTTTGGCATGTTTGATTTTGCCTGGGTAGGTATTCCGATTTTTATTCTGGGTGGAATTTATATGATCGTGATGAACCGCTGGTGCCCGTCTTATGAGGAAACAGTGCCAAGCAATTCAGAGATAGAGGTAGCTACAGAAATTACACCTGAAATGAAAAAGAAACAGATGGTTGTAGGAATCAGTTTCCTTCTGTTCGTACTTGCTCTGATTCTGGATTCGCTTACAGATATTACAGTGAACCCGAATTTTATCGGATATGCACTAATCGCGGTTTCGGTTCTTACAACTGTTGTAAAACCAAAAGAAGTAATCACTTCATTCGGTGTTGATATGGTACTTTTCTGTGCAGGTATCAATTTGATCATTGCAGTTATGAAGAACAGTGGACTTGGGGAAGTGTTTGGAGCTGTTGTGCTGAGTATTCTTGGAGATACGAAAAATCTGTATCTGATCACAGCAGTATTGTTCCTTGGATCGGCAATTGCAACACAGTTTATGAACAATATGGCAACCGCAGGAGTACTTGCCCCGATTGGGATCTCTATTGCAGAATCAATGGGAGCAAACCCACAGGCAATTGTTCTTGCAATTGCAATTGGAGCAGGATGCTCTTTCCTGACACCGATCGCATCAGGAACAAATCAGACATTAATGATCTTTACAAACTTAAAATTTACTGACTTTGCAAAATTTGGATGGCCATTGGTTATTATCAGCTTTATATGCTGTGTAGGAATTCTTCCATTGGTATTCCCGTTCTTTTAAAAGACAGAAAAGAGTTATGTATAACAAAGGGGGCAAAATTTTGTCCCCCGTTTCCAGTTTAAAATAAAGTTAGATGAGGTGGCAGCATGAACAAAAAATTAACCTATTCAACTCCGGAAGAGGAAGGCGTATCATCAGAATATATTATTAATTTCCTGAATGAGATGGAAAAAAGAGAAGCAGAGATCCATGGAATCATGATCTTGAGAAACAATAAAGTTATATTTGAAGCATATAATGAACCGTATCGGAAGGAAATCCCACATATTGTCCATTCTTTTACAAAATGTTTTACAAATACAGCGGCGGGAATTGCATATACAAAAGGACTCATAAAGCTGGAGGATAAGGTACTTGATTATTTTCCGGAATATCGTGAGGCAGCAAATGAGTATCTTCAAAAGCTTACGATACGGAATTTACTTACGATGCGCAGTGGACAGGAAAGAAGTATAGGTGGAAATGAATGGAGACCATTAAAAACCAGCTGGCTGGATGCATATTTTAAAGTACCGTTTGTAAAAGAGCCGGGAAGTGGATTTATGTATTCAAGTGGGAATTCTTATATTACGTCAGCGATCGTACAGCGTATTACAGGAAAAACATGCCATCAATTGATTGAAGAAGAACTGGCACCGTACATTGGTCTGGAGAAGTTTAGCTGGGGAGAAAGTCCGGAAGGAATCTGTTCAGGTGGAAATGGTGTGAGCATTACGGTAGAAGGAATGGCCAGACTTGGGTTACTTTATCTGAATCAGGGAAAATGGGGAGAAAAACAATTATTAAGTGCTGATTGGGTGAATCTTGCACTCGGTAAAAAGGATCCACAACCAAGGAAAGCAGGAGAAAAAGACTATAATTTTCACTGGACACATACGGGTGATATCTGGTGTGCAGATGGAATGTTTGGGCAGACCTGTGCGATTGTTCCGGAACAAAATATGGTAATTGCTATTACTGCGGCAGACAGTAATTACCTGGAGACGGAACTGATTCAAAAAGAGGTTTTGGATCCGATGAAAGAAGAAAGAAATCTTTCTGAAAAGATGTGGAATGTATTAAAAAATAAAGGTCTCAGAATGTCTTTGGAAAACAAAAACAGATCTGTCATTAACAGACTGATTTCAGGAAATCGGAAAATAGAAATGGTCCCTTTTGAGAATGAAGATAAAATTGAAAAAGCAGGTCTGGAATTTTCAGAAGATAAAGTAATATTCTGGATGAAAGACAACAGAGGGACACATTTTGTAGAAGCAGGACTTGACTGTTGGATTCATGGGAAAACCTCTATGACAGGTGGATATCTGCACCATCAGTATGAGATGGATGAAATGAAAATTGCCGCATGTGCTTACTGGAAATCAGAAAATGTGTTGATGATGGAATGGCGCTATCCGGAGATGGCTTTTTTTGATCATGTGTCTTTTGAATGGAAAGAAGACAGGGTATATATGAAACGCTGGGTAAATATGAATTCACAGGCACTGGAAAGACCAGTTGTAACAGCAAAAATATGCGAATCTTAACAATTATTAAGAAAACCATAGGTGTTCCTGTAAGGTAAGAGCCCTATGATAAACACAACGAAGCAAATACTAATGCAAATGGATGTTAAGGAGGAAGCACGAATGGAAATCAAGAAACCTGCAATTGCAGGAACATTAGAATCCAGTGACTGCCAGGTAACAGTAGAAGCCGGAGAAGGAAAAGTTGATTTTTCACTGGAAAGCGCAGTGATCAATCAGTATGGAAACCAGATTAAGAAAGTAGCTTATGAAACACTGGAAAATCTGGGAATCGATAATGTAAAGCTTACAATCATAGATAAAGGAGCTCTTGACTGTACGATCAAAGCAAGAATCGAAGCAGCTGTTTACCGTTCAGTAGGACAGATCGAAGATTTACCGTGGGGAGGTGCGATCAGATAATGAATCCGAATAAAAAAAGACTTAGAAGAACTATGATGTTTTTAAATGCACAGAAACCGGGACTGATCAAAGATCCTTACATTTACAAACCGGATTCCATCATGCTTGATCTGGAAGATGCGGTTGCAGAAAACCAGAAAGATGCAGCCAGATTTTCTCTTTATCATGCACTTAAGACGATTAATTATAGAGGATGTGAACGTGTTGTCAGAATTAACGGACTGGACACTCCTTACTGGAAAGAAGATATCCGCTGCGCAGTAGCAGGCGGCTGTGATGCGATCCGTATTCCAAAGACAGAATCCGCACAGGACGTAAAAGTAGTAGAAGCTGAAGTTGTTCAGGCTGAAAAAGATTTCGGACGTGAAGAGGGAAGTGTTCTGATCATGGCAGCTATTGAATCCGCACGAGGCGTGATGCGTGCACTTGATATCTGCGAATCTTCCGAAAGACTTTTCGGAATTGCCCTTTCCGGTGGAGATTACACCAAAGACCTTCAGACACACATTACCGGAACTGGAATCGAGCTCATGGGAGCAAGACAGAACATGGTGATCGCAGCACGAGCAGCTGGTGTACAGTGCTTTGATACTGTATACACAGATCTGGATGATATGGATGGTTTCCGTCAGGATGTTGAGAATATCCACCTGATGGGGTTTGATGGAAAATCCATCATCAACCCAAGACAGATCAACATTGTACATGAAATCTTTACACCAAAACAGAAAGATATCATTTTCGCAGAAAAAGTTGTCCGCGAAATTGATACAAAGAAAGCACAGGGAATCGGTGTATTTACAGTAGATGGTAAGATGATCGATATCGCTTTCTATGACGGAGCAAAGAGAACAATCGAGCTTGCAAAAGCTTCAGGTGTGTATAAGGGGGATTTATAAAATGATTAACGCAGTAGGTAGAGATATCCCGGAAGAGATTTTAAAAGCAACTGGTAAAGAAGTATTTCAGGGTGTACATCATTTTGACGGACATGTCTATAAAAAACACGGACCGGAAGTCGAATGTGTGATCAATTCCAACGGAAGCAAGATGGTAGACAGCATCCATGATGTCCTTGTAAAATGTGGAATCAAAGACGGTATGACAGTCAGCTTCCATCACCATTTCCGTGAAGGTGATTACGTTGTAAATATGGTAATGAAAGAGATCCATGATATGGGGATCAAGGACATTACTATCTGTGCAAGCTCTCTTGGAAAAGCACATGATCCTCTGGTAGAGTATATTGAAGACGGAACCATTACAAATATCCAGTCATCCGGTGTGCGTGGAAAGATCGGAGAAGCTATTTCCAATGGTAAATTAAAAGGTCTTGCGATCATGCGTTCCCACGGCGGACGTGTACGTGCCCTGGTAACAGGTGAGACACAGATCGATATCGCATTTATCGGAACTCCTACCTGTGATGAGTACGGTAACTGCCGTGGTATCGGTGGAAAATCTGACTGTGGTGTACTTTCCTACGCAATGTCAGATGCTTTCCATGCAAACAAAGTCGTAGCAATCACAGACTGCATGGTTCCGTTCCCGAACTTTCCGGCACATATTTCAATGACAAAGGTAGACTATGTTGTAGAAGTAGACCAGATCGGTGATCCGAAGAAGATCGCAACAGGTGCAGCAAAACCGACCACAGATATGAGAAAGCTGATGATGGCTGATTACTGTACACAGTTCGTTGTAAATACACCGTATTTCAAAGATGGATTCTCTTATCAGACAGGTGTCGGCGGAGCTTCTATCGCATCTACTATTTCACTTGCAAAGGTAATGAAAGAAAGAAATATCCGCATGCGTTTTGGTGTGGGTGGTCTTACAAAGCCGATGTGTGACCTTCTGATCAACGGTCAGGTAGATGCACTTCTGGATACACAGGACTTTGACCTTGCAGCCGTAGAATCTGTAAAAGATCTGCATCATTTCCGGATCAGTGCAGGTGAGTATGCGAACCCGTTCAACAAGGGTGCAGTTGTCAATAAATTGGACTTCGTAATTCTTGCAGCTCTGGAAGTTGACGTACACTTCAACTGTAACGTTGTTGTAGATTCTAATGGTATGATCACAGGAGCGCAGGGTGGACATCCGGATACAGCAGCCGGAGCAAAATGTGCCATCGTTATCGCACCGCTTCTTCAGGGAAGAACACCGGCAATCTGTACAGACGTAACAACCGTCACAACACCGGGAGAAAGTGTAGACGTTGTCATCACAGATTATGGTATTGCAATCAATCCGAAGAGACAGGATCTGATCGAAGCAATGAAAGATGTAGACCTTCCGTTTAAGACCATCGAAGAATTACGTGATATCGCTTACTTTATCGCGGGGGAACCACAGAAGGTACAGTTTGGAGATCGTGTTGTCGGTGTCATTGAAAGCCGTGACGGTACCATCATGGATGTTGTCCGTCAGATCAAGCCGTTTGAATTTGATGATTAAATTCTGATCGGAAAACTTACAGGTTATTGGCAATTGGATATAAAAGGAGAACTGTATGGGAAAGAACCAGGCAGTAGAGAAAGCAGAATACTTTGCAGAATCGATTGGCCGGATGGCGTATCAGGCGCTGCTTGAGGAAGTCTATACGGTTCCCAAACCGGGGCTTGTAGATCCGTATTCCTGTGGTGCCCACACTGATATGGATGTGCAGACCTTTGAAAGAAGTGCAGAGGCGTTGTATCCGTGGTTTGTTAGAATGGCATACCAGGGATATCAGCTGACCTGTACGCCGGAAGATCTTTTCCGTGAAATCCGTAAGACCGGAATGCTTGCGGAGGAAGCCATGTATCGGGCAACCGGACATGTGAATACACATAAAGGGATGATCTTTACCCTTGGAATATTCAGTGCGGCAGCGGGAAGATGTATCCAGGAAGACGGAACGGTTACTTTACAATCCATCCTTCGGATGGAGCAGAAGATGACTGCCAGGATCTTAAGAGCCGAAATTGAGATGTTGGGAAAGGAATCTGCGAAAAGTAACGGTGAGAAAAATCTCGTACAATACGGGACTACAGGGATTCGCGGGGAAGCGCTTGCCGGATACCCATCTGTTTTTCATATTGCGCTTCCGGTACTGGAGGATGGACTTTTGCGGGGAATGAAGTGGAACCGGATCAAATTACAGATCCTTTTTGCACTGATGAGCCGGGTGCAGGATTCCAACATTTTATCGAGAAAGAATCCGTCAGTACTCTATCAGGTACAGATGGAAGCGATGCAGTTTCTGGAGGAAGGCGGAGCCTACTCAGAAGATGCGTTAGACAAACTGATCCGCATGGATGCGGATTATATAAAGCGTGGTATCAGCGCAGGTGGGTGTGCCGATCTACTTGCCACCTCACTGTTTCTTGCGATGCTGTGCAATAAAATTCCAAACGAGAACGGGGCAATCCTGAACCTCTTTCCAGTTGTAAAATAGAGCGTATAATAACTGAGAACGGGAATCAAATTTTCTGCCATGAATATGGACTGCACCAGACTGGTGAGGAATAAAAAAGATGACTTTTCACAAATGAGCGGGTGAAAAGTCATCTTTTTCATTAGGAGAAGATTCCGGATGGAGCCTCTTCTTGATGAAAAGGTCGTTTACGGAACAAAACGGTATCCCAGTCCGCGGATTGTCAGGATATACGCCGGATTCTGTCTGTCGTCCTCGATCTTACCACGAAGCCTGTTGATGTAGACCATGATCGCATTGTCATCAACGGCAACCGTATTGCCCCAGACATGCTCATAGATCATATCCTTGGTGAAAACCTGCTGCGGATTCTTCATAAAAAGCAGAAGAAGTGCAGACTCCTTGGAAGAAAGGATAAGTTCTTCGCCATTTTTGTAAAAACGCATGGTTGTGGTATCATAGCTGAATGGACCGCATTCCAGAGTATCGGAATTGTCGAGTACCAGATTCTTGTTGCGGCGGATCAGTGCTTTTACTTTGGCACCAAGTACAAGCGGTCGGAACGGCTTGGTGATATAATCATCCGCTCCAAGTGAAAGCCCGTACAGAGAATCATAGTCTTCATTACGTCCGCTGACGATCATAACCGGAGTACTGATCCCCTGGTTGCGAAGCCGTTTAATGACCTCAAATCCCTCCATATCTCCCAACATGATATCCATAAGGATCAGGTCAAATGTATGATTTTTCAGGATGGATAGAGCATCCATGCCACAGTTTACTGTTGTTGTTTCCAGCTCATTGCTGTGCATTACCTTTTCCAGCAGCTTACAGATTGCCGGATCATCATCTACGATCAGTATTTTGTCAGCCATTGAGGCAACCTCCCAAAAGTAAAAATTTCAATAAAATTCTATACAACTTATAAAAAACATTATAATATTAGAAAGAAAACAAGTCAATTGATAACAAACCGGGGACGAGAATATATGAAGAAAAACAAAAAGACACTGATTGCTGCGATTCCACTTTTTTTAATCGTAATTCTTGTATTTGCAGGATTTGGTGTCTGGAAAAAGTACAGAGATACTTTGATGCAGAACCAGGAGGAACAGATGCTCCTGACAACCAGAATCCTGAGTGAAAATATGGCGATGTCCGCAGAGGAATATGAGGAAAGTTTAAGCTTTCTTGCGAAAACAGCAGAGAACAGACCGCAGGATGAGGCAAAACAACTATATCGGGAATTTATAGACACACAGACCAGTTTTATCACGAATCTGTACCTGGAAGACGAACAGGGGAAGCTTTCCGAGAGTGTCAAGGATGTACAGATTGTAAGTTCACAGCTGCTCACTCAAAGCTCGGCAAAGAATAGCATTTATATGGAAAAAGATACAGATGGGAAAATCTATAATGTATATAAGCGTGTTTTGAAGGATGGGAGAAAAATCTGTCTGATGATCGATGCGGAAAAATATTATCAGAAACTGATTTCGGGAATTCACATTGGAACGAATGGATACATTGTAGTCAAAGATGCAGAAGGAACGATCATCATGCATCCGAAGAAAGAACAGTGGGGAATTCCGGTTATTGCAGGAAGGAAGAAAATGTATCCGGATCTGGATTACTCCAGTCTGGAGAAGATGATTGAGGATCAAAAGAAGAGAAAAGAAGGTATTTCTCATTATTATTCGTATTGGTGGACAAATGAAGAACGTCCGAGAGTACAGAAAATCAGTGCATATTCTCCGGTTCAGATCGGAGACAGCTTCTGGGTAGTCAGTGCGGTGATCGACTACGATGATCTGTACGAACCGATAGCTGAAGGTTTCTTGAAAATGGTATGTATTTTTGTTGGTATTTTGTTGGCTGCCGGTATTGCGGTTGTCTTATTTGGCAGAGTGATGCGTGATATGAGAAGAGCTGTGCGGGAGATCAATGATCTGAAAGAACTGAATGAGCAGTTGGAAAAAATGCATCGGAGTGAGCAAAGTATCGCACATCAGCAAAGACTTCAGATCATGGGAACTATGACAGGTGGTATCGCACATGAATTCAATAATTTTCTGACTCCGATCATGGGATATGCAGAGCTTCTGATGATGGAACTTCCGGAAGGATCAGAAGAACAGGACAGTGCAAAAGAAATTTATGAGGCTTCGGAAAAAGCAAAGGATGTAGTGCGCCAGATTTCGTCCCTGAGTCGAAAGAATGTAGAGACCGTTTATAAAAATATTTCGATAAAGAAATTCATGACGCGTGCAGAAAGGATGATGGAATCTGTCTGTACGCCTCTAATCCATATGGAAAGTGAGTTTCGGGTAGATGATGAAATGATCCTTGGAAATGCGACACAACTGAACCAGGTGCTTTTAAATGTCTGCGTTAATGCGGTGCATGCGATTGGAAAAAATCAAGGAAATATCAAAATATCCTGCCATTCAGAAGAAAAAGAAAAACTGGCTCAGGGAGTGATTGAAAAGCTTTCGGATGTATGGAAAAAGTATATCCATATCCAGGTGAAAGATAATGGGTGTGGAATGGATAAAGAGACGCTGCGTCAGATTTTTGATCCATTTTTCACAACGAAAAAAGGGGGAGAGGGTACCGGACTTGGACTGGCACTTGCGGAGCAGATTATTACTTCACATAAGGGATATATTTATGCAGAGAGCAAAAAAGGAGAAGGAAGTACCTTTCATATCTACCTTCCGGTACTGGATACAGAGCATATGCCACAGATTGTGCAGAATATTCCCAGAAAGGATTATCGGATCGTGGTGGCAGATGACAATGCAAAGGTATTGCAGCTGCTGAAAAAGAATTTTGAGAAGATCGGGATCCAGATTCAGACCTGTATGAAAAGAGAAGAACTGCAAAAATGTCTGGAACAGCAGCAGGCAGATGTGCTGGTAGTAGACGAGACGATGGAGGATTGCAGTGGAGTGGATTTCTGTATGTCGCTTGCAGGCAGATATCCGGACATGCTGAAGCTTATTATTATTGATGGAGTCAGCCGTGAGGTGGCAGAGGCCCGGCAGAAAGGAATCATTGACGGATATGTAGAAAAACCGGTATCGGATACCGCGATTCTTGAGGCAATTCGGAATTGTGCCAGCCAGCCGGTATAAGAAAAAAGACGCAGATATCTGTAAGGTGTAAGATAAGACAAACCCAACCTTAATACTTTTAAAGATTTACCTTAACAAAATGTAAGGAGGAATCTGTAAGAGTGTAAGGTTGGGTTTTTATAATGGAATCATCAAATAAATGGTACGAAAAAGTACCCATACAAAAGGAAGGAGAAAATGCCATGAGTGAAGCAATGCTTGCCTTATTGGGATTTGCAACCATCATTATTGTGATTGCGTTGCTCTTAAGAAATGTAACGGTACCGGCTCTTGCATTTGTCAGTGTATCAACTGTAACAGGTGCGATCCTTGTAGCAACCGGAACATTTACGATTGAAGAAATGGGGGAATTTGTAACAGCTGGTGTAGCCGGAGTACATGGTACTGCAGCACTGTTTATCTTCTCTGTACTTTTCTTTGGAATTATGACAGATGTAGGAATGTTCGACAAGATCATCAATGCATTGATGAAGAAAGTCGGAAGTAATGTAGTCGGTGTTGCCATGATGACCTGTATCATTGCTATGATCGGACATCTGGATGGAGGCGGTGCCTCTACATTCCTGATCACAATTCCGGCAATGCTCCCGGTTTACAAACGTCTGAATATGAGACCGACAACTCTGATGCTCATCTGTGTATCTGCAATGGGTGTAATGAACCTTCTGCCATGGGGCGGACCGACAATGCGTGCGGCTACTGTCCTTGGAATTGAACCAAATGCACTGTGGAAACAGATTATTCCAATGCAGGTTGTAGGTATTTTTATTGCACTTGGAACAGCATTTATCTGGGGAAATATCGAAAAGAAGAGAGGTGCAGGCACTTCTTCAGCAGAAAAGATCGAGTATGGCGGAATTGAAGATGAAGCCGTAACAGATGATGAAAAGAATGAGCTTGCAAGACCGAAACTCTTTGTATTCAATGTAATCGTAACACTGGTAGTGATCGTAAACCTGGTTCTTGCAAAGGTACCGTCTTACTATATCTTTATGGTAGGATGTGCAGTAGCACTTTTTGTAAACTACCCGGGTGCAAAAATGCAGGGTAAGATCATTAAATCTCATGCAGGACCGGCACTTACCATGGCATCTACGATTCTTTGTGCAGGTGTATTCCTTGGAGTGATGCAGCAAACAGAGATCATGACTCATATGGCTAATGTACTTGCAAACGTAGTTCCACAGTCTATGGGAAGATTTTTACCGCTTATCGTAGGTCTGGTATCTGTACCGCTTACATTGATGTTTGATACCGATTCCTTCTTCTTCGGAATGCTTCCGGTACTGATCGGAATCGGAAACGAATTCGGTGTAAATCCGGCACATATCGCCATTGCAATGGTTGTTTGCCGTAACTGTGCAACTTTCATCAGCCCGGTTGTTCCTGCTACTTTCCTTGGAACCGGTCTTGCCGGTGTGGAGATCAAAGACCACATCAAGAACAGTTTCTTCTGGATCTGGGGTGTAAGTATTATCTGTCTGATTTCAGGTTTAATTCTTGGAGTTATCAAATTCTAGTTAGATAAATAAAAAGATCCTGTATTTCATGTGATTTGTACATGGAGTACGGGATTTTTTTGGATATGCATATAAAATGGTCTGATGATTGAAATGCAACGAAAGTGCTCGAAAATGTTATGCAGGGTATAAGATTTCAGGAAAATGTGATAGAGTTATTTTACTTCGATTTATTTCTAAAATCGAAAAAGTATCTAATTAACCATAATCAGAAGGTATCTCATTTTCGGTGCTCAATTTTCGAGTAAACTCCCGACAATGAACAAAGCAAAAGAAAATATAGAAGTATGGGAGTTTGCCTTTACAAAGGATGACAGTATGTTAAAATATTTATAGTAGAAAAGTCAGAATGAAACTGGGATCATCCAGTGGATGCGATTTATGAGCGGAAAGAACAGAAAGGATTTTGCAAAGATGGCAGAGCAAAATGAATATATTAAAGAAGCTTATGAATGTCTGGAGAAGATGAGTGCAGATGAAAGAAAAAGAAGAGAATACGAAGAAAGACAAAAAATTTTGTGGGATCATAATTCGTTTATGAAAAGTGCAAAAATAATTGGGATGCGAGAAGGACGTGAAGAAGGGCGTAAAGAAGGGTACAGGGAAGCATTAGTTTCAATTGTTATAAAAAAATTGCAAAAAGGGATGTCAGCAGAGGAAATTGCAGATTTTCTGGAAGAGGATGTCTTGACGATACAGAGAATCTATGATATTGCCAATACCTATGCACCGGAATATGATATAGAAAAAATAGTACAAAAGTTGGAAAACACATCAGGAATGAAACAAAAGTAAGAAAAGAGTAAGTCAAATCAGATAGATGAGTGATTTGACTTACTCTTTTTTTCGCATGTAATTAGTTGTTGTTCACTTATAAAGCAAAACACCATATGAGGATGCCCTAAGGCATATGCCTTAGTATGAGGAATGTTTTACTTCAAAACTTTCCGCAAAATACAAGTAATAATTCCCACCACGCAGAATGGAAAATATGCCGGGTAAAGAGAACCAAATACCAGGATGCCGCCCCGGATACCGGTAAACAGTTCGACATCCGCAGGAATTGCATTTGCCGCAAGGCTGAACAGGTAGGAAAGAATATATACCAGAACAAAATAGGTAAGCCCTCGTCCGGTTCCGTGCCGGATGCCACTTAATGTGAAAAAGAACGTAGACAGCATCCAGATTAGCATAACCCCTCCGACAGCCAGGTATGCAACCAGTGTAAGATCGGGAGTGGAGCTCAGTGTCTTGATATCGCCATAATTAGACATCTGGTTCCAGAACGAGAAAAAGGTAATCGCCAAGATGACGGCGGACATCAGTACCGGTGCCGGGCGAAGGATGAAAGTGGTCAGTTTCTCAGCGGCAGTACTTCCGGTGCGGGCAATATTCCGGATTGGATCAGCCAGTTCTTCAGAAGAGGAATCGTGACGTCTGCGGGAATTTCTCCGTTCTGTCCGTCTGGCTGGTCTTTGGCGGTCATAATAAGAATCCTCTTCTTCATAATCATCGTCATAATCAGGAGCAAGCCTGTCTGTTTCATCGTAGTAGTCGTCAGTTTCATAATCGTTAAGGTAGTCTGTGTCGTCATAATCATCCTGCCCCACAGGGATCGACGGGAGATCGCCTGTATAAGTTACTTCAAAGTTGTCATCAAAATAGTCGTCTATATTTTTTTTATTATTCATAAAACAAATACACCCTCCTTGTGCATAAGTGTATGGTAACTGTTTTGACAGTCTGTGTCAAATAAATAATGAGATGATTGTGAAATCTGAAAAATTAAAAATGGGTTAATGTAGCAAAGATGGAAAGAGAAAGAGTGGTAGGGGACATCATTCTATGGTAGAATAAATCTGTATGAAAAAATAAATGAGGACAGAAAAATATGGCAATCAATATAGCAACAAAAGCAATCCTGAAAATCCTGTCTTTTGGAGGGATTGATGTAGAAGTATCAAGGCAGCTTGCGGATCTGAAAAGACTGGATCCGATGAAAATTTTTTATAAAAAAATGGATCTGCAGGTATATAACGGCGATTATGAAGTTCCGATCCGGGTATTTTTCCCGGATGAAGCATCGTGTCTGGAAAAAGATCAGATCAAGGGACGAAAGATCATGCTTTTCCTTCACGGAGGAGGATGGGCGACTGAGCATGTGGAAAATTATGAGAGAGTATGTTCCCGGATGGCACAGGCGACGGGGCAGACTGTAGCAGCAGTAGAATACCGCCTGGCGCCGGAGCACAAGTTCCCGACCGGGCTTATGGACTGTTATACCGTGGCAAGAGCATTGTATACGCATCCAGATACAAAGCCGGAGGATATTACTCTGATTGGAGACAGTGCAGGTGGCAATCTGGCAGCTGCATTGTCCATTATGGCACGGGACCGTGGCGAATTTATGCCAAAGAGACAAATTCTGATCTATCCGGCAGTCAATAATGATTATTCAGAGAAGAGTCTGTTCTCTTCTGTAAGGGAGAACGGGCAGGATTATCTTCTGACGGCAGGCAAATTAAAAGATTATATCAATCTTTATGCAGGTTCGGAAGAGGACAAGTTAAATCCATATTTTGCACCGATTCTGGAGAAAGATCTGTCAGGACAGCCGGATACACTGATCCTGACGTCAGAATTTGATCCGCTCCGGGATGAGGGAGAAGCGTATGGAAGACGTCTTGCAGAGGCAGGTAACCGGGTGGAAGTACACCGGATCAAGGATGCACTTCACGGATATTTTGCACTGGGAATCCGGAGTCTGCATGTACAGGAAAGTTTTGAATATATCAATCATTTTCTGGAGGGGGAATAGAAAATGCCGCAGACAAATGTAAAGCACTGGAGAAGGCTGGACAATGCAGCGAAGCTTTTTCCGGCGGCGAGCAGTAAAAGGGATACCCGTGTATTCCGGTTCTACTGTGAATTGAAAGAGGATATACAGCAGGAGATCCTGCAGAAGGCGGTAGACAGGACACTGGAAAAATATCCGATCTTTCTGTCCGTGCTGCGAAAGGGACTGTTCTGGCATTATCTGGAACAGAGTAATAAAAGACCGGTTGTAAGAGAAGAGTATAAGGAGCCGTGCAGCAGCCTTTATATCCGTGATAAGAGAGATCTGCTTTTTGAAGTGACTTATTACAAAAAGAGAATCAATTTTGAGGTCTTTCATGTGCTGACGGACGGAACCGGTGCCAGTGAATTTGTACGGGAGCTGGTGAAAAATTATCTGTATCTGGCACATCATGAGGATGGACTGGAGGATGTGGTTCTGTCAGAGTATTCGGAGAGCCTTTTCGATCAGGAAGCAGATGGATTTGAAAGATATTATTCCCGCCAGGCAGACCGCAAAAAGGAGAAAAAACCGGCAGCGCATCAGCTTCGCGGAAACCGGCGTGAGCTTGGAAGCCTGCAGACGACAGAGGCAGAAATTCCGGTCGAAGAACTGAGGCATCAGGCAAAGACTTATGGTGTATCGATGACGGTATTTCTGACTGCGGTATATCTGTGTGCGATTCACCGGACAATGACAAGACGGCAGGAAAGCAAGCCGGTTGTACTGATGGTTCCGGTAAATCTGCGTAATTTCTTTCCGACCAATACAATGCTCAATTTCTTCAACTGGATCGAACCGGGATATCATTTTCAGGGTGGAAAAGAAGAGTTCAAAGATGTTGTGCAAAAAGTAAATGCATGCTTTAAAGAAGAACTGACAGCGGAAAAGATGGAGAAGCGGATGAACGATTACTTCGCCTTGCAGGTGCATCCAATCCTGAAATTTGCGCCGCTGGAACTGAAAAATGTCTGTATCAATATCGGGGCGAGGACGGCAGAAAGTGATGTGACCGCTATTTTTTCCAACATGGGAATCATCCGGATGCCGGAAAGCTATGAGACGTATATCAGGTATTTTGGTGTTTATACAAGTACGCCGAAAGTAGAGCTTTGTATGTGTTCCTTACGGGATAAGATTTATCTGGGATTTACGTCCAGATATGACTGTGATGCGATCAAGGACAACTTTTTCCAGATTCTGAAAGAGCAGGAAGTAAAGCCTGAGATCCTTGAAGTGGAGTATCCGGAAAGTGTGATGACAGAAGCGAAAGGAATGCAGATTTTCAAAATATTTACATTTCTTTGCATGATCGCGATTGTGGCGGCACTGGGAGTGGATTATAGCATTGATACGAATTTCCATCTGTCACTGTTTGTGTGCGGCGGTGCGTTCAGTATGTGGTTGGCGCTCGCAGTCGGTTTCTTCAAGCGGTACAATCTGCTGAAGAATGCCATGTGGCAGCTGATCATTGTGACAGTCGGCTGTATTATCTGGGACTGGCTGACCGGCTGGCATGGCTGGTCGATTGACTTTGTGCTTCCGGGAGTCAGTGGCTTGATTATGATTTCGATGCTGATCATATCGAGGGTGTATTACCGTCAGGCGAAGGACTATCTGGTGTACTTTGTGATGGCGGCGCTTTACGGAATGATCTTACCATTTATCTTTTTGCTGACTGGTAAGGTACGAATTGTATTTCCGTCTGTGATTTCAATTGGGATGGGCGTGCTGATGCTGATCGGACTGGTGCTTTTCAAGGGAAAAGAAATGCGTCAGGAAATGGAAAAGAATTTACATGTATAAATCGGTGGTGCCGCAAAATTATCTGGATTGATGATTTTGCGGCACCATATTTTTTGCATTTAAATATCTGACGAGTGCGGTGATCTGGATCAGAAGTTCTTCCTGATGCTTTGCATCGAGTTCTTTAAATAAAGAAAGAACTTGGAATTCAAAACGAAGCAAAGAAACAGAAGGATCCGGTTCACCAATTTCCAAAGCTTCATCTGCAGAGATGCCATACAGATTGGCAAGGGTTGCGAAAGTGGAGAGATCCGGCTCGGCAACGTTATTCTCATAACCGGACAGAGATTTTCTGTGGATACCGGTCAATTCCATCACTTGTTTCTGGGTATATTCTTTATTTTCACGGGCGTTTTTCAGAATTTTACCAATATCTTTCATGAAAATGTTCCCCCTTCAAACATAGTATAAGTTCATTATAAATGGTCAGAGCAGGAAAAAGCAATAACAATTTATTTTGATTTTTTATCGAGATAGTCTGCGAGAGATTGAAACTGAATCAAAAGCTCTTCCTGGTGGCTGGTGTCAAATTTTTGGAAAAGAGTAAGCATTTTTCGTTCGCAGCGCGAAAGGGAAAAATGCGAGGGGGGGGGGATAGAAGTCTTAATTCCTAATACTTCATCCACAGAAAGTTGATATAAGCGGAGTAATCTGGCAAATGTGTCAAGATCTGGTTCAGCTACACTGTTCTCATAGCCGGACAGAGTCTTGCGGTTGATACCGGTCAGTTCCATTACTTTCTTCTGAGTATAAAAATTATCTTCACGTGCTGTCCGGAGAATTTCTCCAATATGTTCCATGAGCAGGTCTTCCTTTCTAAGAGTTCTTATATAGTATAAGCGAAATCTGTATATGTTATTACCTATTATAATGGAAATTGATGTTAGGAAGTGGAAAGTCTTAAAAAAGGTACTTTTAATAATAAAAATCTTAAAAAATAAGACTAAAGGGTATTGGTGCGAAGTTTTTCGACAGGTTTCGATAAATAATAAAATACATGACAAAAATATTAAAAAAGCTAGAAAAGAGTGGGTTTGATAATGAAACAATTAACGGTTCGTCAAAGTGAACAAAAACGGAGGATGTTTATGAGAAAAAACACAGAAAGTCTTAGAATTAAGACACAATCGATTGACATCTTAAAAACTAAGACGTATACTAACAGTGTATGAATATGCCGCAATGTGAAAACTAGATAATAGACACAAGAGGAGATATTGGCGGTATAACCTCTCGGAAATGAAGTCAAAGTCAGAAGTCATTTGGCGAAAATAATTGTCTCTACGCGTTGGGTGGCTTTTGAAATAGTAGAAACTTTTTTTACAGGCAGGAAAATAGTTTCTGCGAAAATTTGAATAAAAAGGGGGGACATACGAGAGAGACTTATACTCAAAATTAAGAAAGGATGGAAAAAAGGTTATGAAAAAGAGTATGAGAAAAATCCTTGTTGCATGCCTTACATTAGCGATGTTAATGGTTAATTCATTAAGTGTTTTCGCTAGTGATGTATATGGGGATTTTAGCGTTAAGTTTGTATTCCATGACGTTGATAACGGTGATGCAGTTGTCGGTGATCCACAGTACATGGTAGTAAATGGTAAAGAAGGAGTGGCACAGGATGTAGATATTAGTTCTATTATGCCATCAGGATATGAAGTAGATGGTAAATATACAGAATCTACAACAGTATCTGTTGCTCCATACCTTGACGGTGCTTCAAAAGATGTTTATGTGAAAAAGGTTCAGCAGACTGTAACTACATTATATTTAAAATTTGTACTTAAGGATGGAACAGTGGTTGATTCTCAGACGTTAACATCAACAGCAGTAGGTGATGGATGGACATTCATGCTTGGGCAGGATTATCAGCTTCCAGAAGGCTATCAGCTTGCAACAGGATTAGATTATGAGCAGAACACTAACATTCAGCTTCCATGTGGAGCAACGACTTCATCTGAAATTGTTGTAGAACCAATCAACGGTACAGTAGATCCAGTTGATCCTGCAAAAGAAACTGTATTAAATATCACATTTGAAACAGTTGATGGAACAAAAGTTGGAGAAACGACTGCCAAGACTGGAGCAACAGGAGCAGGGGATGAGTCATGGTACTTCACATTAGGAACAGATTTCCAGCTTCCGGAAGGCTACAAACTTGCAGAAGGTGTAGATCAGGTTACAGTTATCCCAGTTGTGTTTGGAACAATTGGCGGTCACACGATGCTTGTAGAACCAATTAAGAGTGATGTTACACCAAAAGAAACTGTATTAAATATCACATTTGAAACAGTTGATGGAGAAGTTGTTGGAGAAACAACAGCATCCACAACAGCAGTAGGTGGAGAAGGTGAAGCATGGACATTCATGCTTGGAGAAGACTTCCAGCTTCCGGAAGGCTACAAACTTGCAGAAGGTGTAGATCAGGTTACAAACATTCCGATTCCGTTTGGTGCAATGGGCGGACATACAATTATTGTAGAACCAATTAATGATACAGTAGATCCAGTTGAACCGGCAAAGGAAACAGTATTAACTGTAACATTTGAAACAGTTGATGGAGAAGTAGTTGGTACAACAACAGCAAAAACAACAGCAGTAGGTGGAGAAGGTGAAGCATGGACATTCATGCTTGGCGAAGATTTCCAGCTTCCGGAAGGTTATAAACTTGCAGAAGGTGTAGATCAGGTAACCAACATTGAAGTACCATTTGGTTCAACAGGTGGATTTACAATGCTTGTAGAGGCAATTCCTTCTGAAGTAAAAGAGACAGTATTAAATGTAACATTCGAAACAGTTGATGGAGAAGTAGTTGATACAACAACAGCAAAAACAACAGCAACAGGTGGAGAAGGCGAAGCATGGACATTCATGCTTGGAGAAGATTTCCAGCTTCCGGAAGGCTATCAGCTTGCAGAAGGTGTAGATCAGGTAACAAATATCCAGGTTCCATTCGGAGCAACAGCTGGACATACTATGATCGTAGAAGCAGTTCCTTCAGAAACCGTAGAGACAGTATTAAATGTAACATTTGAAACAATCTATGGAGAAAAAGTTGGAGAAACAACAGCATCCACAACAGCAGTAGGTGGAGAAGGCGAAGCATGGACATTCATGCTTGGAACAGACTTCCAGCTTCCGGAAGGTTACCAGCTTGCAACAGGTGTTGACCAGGTAACAAACATCCAGATTCCGTTTGGAGCAATTGGTGGACACACAATGATCGTAGAACCGATCCCAGCAGAAACAGTAGGAACAGTTTTAACTATCACATTTGAAACAGTTGATGGAGAAGTTGTTGATACTAAGACTGTATCCACAACAGCAGTAGGTGGAGAAGGCGAAGCATGGACATTCATGCTTGGAGAAGACTTCCAGCTTCCAGAAGGCTATCAGCTTGCAGAAGGTGTAGATCAGGTAACAAACATTCAGGTTCCATTTGGAGCAACTGGTGGACATACAATGATCGTAGAAAAGATTCAGTCTGTAGACCCAGTTGATCCAGTTGATCCAGTTGATCCAGTAGATCCAGTTGAGCCAACAGATCCGACTGAGCCGACAACACCAGATGATACTAAAAAAGATGACAACAAAGCTGATGACAAAAATAACAGCAAAGTTGACAACACAAAAGCAGATAAAACAGCAAACAAAGCTAAAAAAGCTGAGAAGAAAGCAGAAAATGCAGAAACACCTCAGACAGGAGATTCAGCTCATGTAGTAATGAACATTCTTGTAATGGCTATTTGTGCAGCTGCAATTGTTACTGTAATTTGCAGAAAAAGACACGTTCGTTAATAAGAACAGTCTTAAGTAAAATAAGGTAATACTTAATTGCCAGAGGTGTCGGAAAAGATGCTTCTGGCAATTATATTAAGGAAAAGAAAATGAAAAAAAGATTAATAATAGGTGCAGTAATTTGTTTAAGTATCATGACCATTTTTGGCTGCGGAAGTAAAAAAAGTGAAAAAAAAGACAAAAAATTCGAAATAACAATCAATAATGATACGAAAAGTTTTTATGATAAAATTGAAAAAACAGATAAAGAAATTCCAGATGATTCAAAACAAAAAATAGAAGAAGGAATTCAAAACTGGGCTAAAGCAACTATAGGAATTGATGATAGCTTTTCCGATGATACAAAAAAAGTAACAGATGAAAAGTTATATGAAATTATTACATCAGATAAAGAAAGAGAAAAAATAAAGCAGCAGAGGGAAGAATTTTATAAAGATAGTAAAATTCAGACAGATAATATTACAGTAGAAATTAAAAAAGCAAGTGAAGCTTTATATAATGAAAGAACTATTGGGTATGTGGAAGCTAAAGTAACAGTAGAAGGAAAAAGAAATGATGATTCATTTACTAATAAATACGATTTGGTATTATTAATGGATTATCAGGAAGATGTAGCGTCTGTCTATGAAGTTGTTGATATTAAAACAGAGTAAAAAGAAAGAAACGCAGTGTGGATATTCAAACTGCGTTTCTTTTTGTCATATACTTAATTACCCAACAATCCGGTATTTCTTTTCTACCTTATTCAGAACTTCATGTCCATCCTCTGTTACCAGAACGAGGTCTTCTATACGGACGCCGTACTTGCCTTCAATATAGATACCAGGCTCGATGGAGAAGATCATACCAGGTTCAGCCACATTTTTATTGATCGGGCTGACATCGCCATATTCATGGTCTTCCTGTCCGATGAAGTGTCCAAGGCGGATCTTCCAGTATTCGCTGTAGCCTTTTTCGTCGATGTAGTCTCTTGCCTGTGCATCAATATCACAGAAACGTGCTCCCGGCTTGATCGCAGCTTCTGCCTTTTCGACAGCAGTGCGGACAATATCATGAATGTTAGCCTGCTCATCATCTACGCTCTTGCAGTAGAAAGTTCTTGTCATATCTGAACAATATCCATGCCATACGCAGCCCATATCGATCAGGATACATTCACCGGCTTTTAAGGTTCTTGTCTCACTTGGTGTATGATGCTGGTCAGCTGCATTCGCACCGAAACATACGATGGTATCAAAGCTTACACCACTCGCACCTTCTTTGAGGTATTCTGCATCGATAAAATCAGCAATCTGCTTTTCGGTCATACCTTCTTTGATATAAGCAGCAGCTCGTTCCATTACCAGATCATTGATTTCTGTAGAATGTTTCATGATTTCAATTTCTTCGGCATTCTTTACTGCGCGGACACCATCTACACAGTCAGATCCCCATACGGTCTTCAGCTCAGGGCAGCGCTCCTGAAGCGGAATAAGAAAACGTGCCGGAAATACTTTATCGATACCGAGTACGCCTTTGGTGTCGATATGCCTGGTCAGAACACCAATCTGATCGTCCATATCGCTGAACCATACTTCTTCAAAACCTGTATTGGAAACATAATACAGATAGTTCAGGAAAATCGTGTGCTTTCCGCTTGTACGAAGCAACAGGGCATATAATCTTTCCCCAGGATTTACCGTGATGCCTGTTAAGAAGCGGATGCTGAGTGGATCAGATACAAGTAACTGATCGATTCCTTTTTTTCTCATTTTTTCCAATACGCGTTCCATTCTTTCGTTCATTGCTATAATGCTCCTCTCTTAAATACACTACACCAATCATAGCACATTACAGGTAAAATATGAAGAGAAAGCTGTCATCTATTTTTTTAAAATGTGTCTTATGCGTTGCTGGTCACAGGTACTGTGAACAGTAACTTTTACGAACAGTGCAGGATCTTCTTTGCATTTTCCACACGTTCTCTCGAAGGTGGATTGATCCCTTCGAGGGGATAATCAAGTCCCAGCTCTTTCCATTTGTAGGCACCAAGTGTGTGATAAGGCAGGATTTCTACTCTTTCTACATTATCAAGTGTCTGGATAAAATCATTTAACCGGTTTAAGTATTCATCATAGTCGCTGCGCTCCGGTACGAGTACATGGCGGATCCAGACAGGTTTTTTGATATCGGAGAGAAAGCGGATCATATCCAGAATGTTTTTATTTGTTTTTCCGGTCAGCTCTTTGTGAGATTTTTCATCGATATGCTTGATATCAACAAGAAGAAGATCGGTATACTGCATCAGCTCCTGGAATTTGGAGAAAAATGGTTCTTCTCTGGTAAAAGGACCGCCTGCAGTATCAATCGTTGTGTGAATACCTTTTGCCTTTGCTTTTTTGAAAAGATCCAACAGAAAATCAATCTGAAGGAGAGGTTCTCCGCCACTTACTGTGATTCCACCGCCATTTTTCCAGTAAGTGCGGTAACGCAGAGCCTGCGCAAGAAGCTCATCGGCACTGCGCCAGGTGGCGCCGTTTTTATCTGTCATATTCCAGGTGTCAGGGTTATGGCAGAACTGACATCTCAGTGGACATCCCTGAACAAATATAATAAAACGTACCCCAGGTCCGTCAACAGAACCAAAGCTTTCTGTAGAGTGAATAAGTCCTTTGATTTGAGTCATATGAAAATCTCCTTTTTCATTGTGTGATTGGAAAACTGCGGATCAGGCAGAGTCTTTTAAATGCCTTAGTATGCAGGAAAAGCTGCCAGCAGCATCTCTGTATGTACCGAAAGTCATGCATTTTAAAATGCATGACTTCCAGCATAACGATATGTTTGGCAAAAGAGTGTAAGTTCGGTAATTACATACGATCGTGGCAGGTTCTTGCGATCACATCGAGCTGCTGTTCGCGTGTAAGGTCGATAAACTTAACCGCATATCCTGATACACGGATCGTAAAGTTTGCGTATTCTTCTTTTTCCGGATGTTCCATAGCATCAATCAGTTTCTCAACACCAAATACATTTACGTTTAGGTGGTGAGCACCCTGTGCGAAGTAGCCGTCCATAACATTTACTAAGTTACCAATACGTTCTTCTTCGGAATGACCGAGTGCATCAGGGTTGATTGTCTGCGTATTGGAAATACCATCTAATGCCCATTCATAAGGAAGTTTAGCTACAGAGTTTAAGGAAGCTAAGAGACCGTTCTGCTCTGCACCATAACTTGGGTTTGCTCCTGGGGAAAGTGGTTCACCGGCTTTTCTTCCATCTGGAAGGGAACCTGTTGCCTTACCATATACTACGTTAGATGTGATAGTAAGGATAGAAGTTGTAGGTTCAGAATCACGATAAGTATGGAACTTCTCCAGTTTCTTCATGAATGTCTGAAGTAACCATACAGCGATATCATCGGCGCGGTCGTCATCATTTCCGTATTTAGGGAAGTCGCCAGTTGTTTCATAATCTACAACGAGTCCTTCTTCGTTACGAACTGTCTTAACCTTTGCATATTTGATAGCACTTAAGGAGTCTACTACGTGTGAGAATCCTGCGATACCTGTAGCGAATGTACGACGTACATTTGTATCGATTAAGGCCATCAAAGCATATTCATAGTAATATTTGTCATGCATGTACTGGATGAGATTTAATGTATTTACATATAAACCTGCTAACCAGTCCATCATGATATCATATTTGTGCATTACTTCATCATAGTCAAGATATTCGGAAGTAATCGGTTTATATTCCGGTCCAACCTGCTGTCCGGTCTTTTCATCCACACCACCATTGATAGCGTAAAGGAGACATTTTGCAAGGTTAGCGCGAGCACCGAAGAACTGCATTTCCTTACCAGTCTGTGTAGCAGAAACACAGCAGCAGATGGAGTAATCATCGCCCCATACTGGACGCATTACATCATCATTTTCATACTGGATTGAACTTGTTGTAATAGAAATATGAGCTGCGTAATCTCTAAATGCTTTTGGAAGACGCTCAGAGTAAAGTACTGTGAGGTTTGGCTCTGGGGATGGTCCCATATTTTCTAATGTGTGGAGGAAACGGTAGTCAGTTTTTGTAACCATGGAACGACCGTCCTGTCCAAGTCCGCCAACTTCAAGTGTTGCCCATACAGGGTCACCGGAGAAGAGCTGGTTGTAAGCTGGGATACGTCCGAACTTAACCATACGGAACTTCATAGTCATATGGTCGATTAATTCCTGCGCTTCTTTCTCTGTAAGGATTCCCTTATCCATATCACGTTTGATATAAATGTCAAGGAAAGTAGCGATACGTCCGATACTCATAGCAGCACCGTTCTGTGTCTTGATTGCTGCAAGGTATCCGAAATACGTCCATTGAACAGCTTCCTTTGCGTTAGAAGCAGGTTCGGAAATATCATAGCCATAGCTTTCAGCCATAACTTTCATATCTTTTAATGCTTTAATCTGCATGGAGATTTCTTCTCTTAAACGGATAACGTCATCTGTCATTGTTCCGTCACCGCAGTTTGCGAAATCTTTTTGCTTGTCAGCAACTAAC